>Ga0247841_10006265_pt1 | contig 18519 bp, 13 predicted proteins | sample LaCruzMarch2015__2_FD_192410 | JGI IMG/M metagenome (GOLD analysis project Ga0247841, IMG submission 192410) | Freshwater microbial communities from meromictic Lake La Cruz, Castile-La Mancha, Spain - LaCruzMarch2015_18m | ecosystem: Environmental > Aquatic > Freshwater > Lake | place: Spain... | reverse complement strand
GCCCGCGCTTCGACGAAGACGAAGCCGCGCGGCAGGCCGCCACCGGCGCCGCCCGCGACCGCAAACTGAAATTCCATCCCGACGCCCTCGAACGGTTCGCCGCTTGCGTTGGTTCGGACACCCGCCAAGTCCTCAACGAACTCGACAAAATCGACACCTACCTCGGCGACGAGCGCCGCGAAATCCTCGATGACGACATCAGCCTCCTCGTCCCCCAGACCCGGCGCGGCATCATCTTCGAACTCGGCAATTGCCTCGCCCGTCGCAATCTCCACAAGGCCAGCAACTGCCTGCAGAAACTCCTCACCCAAGGCGAAGACCCCGTCGGCCTCCTTTACGCCGCCATCATGCCGACCATCCAGCGCATGACTGCCGCCGCCGTTCTGATCGAAGAATACGGACTCCGGGTCCCGCCAAGCTATCCCTCCTTCCAATCGGCCCTCGAGCAACTCCCGGCCGACGCGCAGGAAATCCTTCCACGCAAAAAAGACGGCACCTTCAATGCCTACGGGTTCTACCTTTCGGCCCAGGAAGCCAAACGCTTCAAAGCCGCCGAACTCGCCGAAGCCACCATCGCCTGCGCCGAAGCGACCACTTCCATCATGTCTACCGGCTCCGACCCCGCCCTCATTTTGCAGCAACTCCTCGTTCGCATCCTCGCCCCGCGGTGATATAACGCGTCGCCGCCATGCCCGGCTGGAAACGTGACATCGGCGAGCAAATCGACACCCTCATCACCCGCACCGTCCACATGATGTAAGGACCGCGGTTGTTGATCCGCACCATGACCGACTTGCCGTTCTTCAAGTTGGTCACCCGGGCCATGGTGTTAAACGGAAGCGTTTTGTGCGCCGCCGTGACATCCTTCGCCCGGTAAATCTCCCCGTTCGCCGTCTTCCGTCCGATCCAGCGCCCGTAATAATAGGACGCCTTCCCCTACAGGACGGCCACCGGCTTCGCATCGTAAACAATTTGCGGCTGAGCCGGTTCGACGACAGCCGACCACGGAGGACCAGGCGTCGCCGCTGAATCGGCAGAAATGTCTCTTGCGCGCTACTGGTCGCCGGATGTCGGCGTTTCATAGGAGGGCGCCTCCGCAACTACCGCAGCCGCTATTTCCTGAAGTGATCTCGCCGTGTCTGCGTCAATGGAGAGGCCGGGCAGCTCATGGGATGCGCCCACTGGACTGTCGCTGAAGAGCGTGCCGTAGATGACGAGAGCGGCCAAATAGTAGCCGTCGGGGGAAGCATGGTGGCTGTCCTTTCCATAGACAGCTAGGTGGGGATATTTTGCCGAAGCTTGGGCAAATGCTTCGCCGACGCGGGCCACAAAAACCTGCCGTCCGGGCTCAGCGCCCTCGATCCTTCTGGCAGCTTCAGCGTAATTATCCACCACCTCGCGGAGCATTTCCTCCGAGCTCTCGAATTTTTTCGCGGATGGTTTACCGGTGGCATTGATATAGCTGCTCTCGGCCGGTCGCGGCCACGTTTGGTAAAGAAGAACCTTGGCATTCGGCGAGCTGGCTCTGGCACGCTCGTAAAACGTCATCGCATCAGCGAAGAATCCATCCGGATCACCCACGCGCGTCGGCTTCGTGCTGAGTTCCTGCAGGACCACCCAGTCCCATGCCGCCGCCTGGATGGCTTCCTGTGTGGCCGGTTGCTCAAGGTGGTGAGCCAGGTCCTTGCTGCGGACGGCCACGGTTTCACTCGTGAGGGCTTTGCCCTTGGACGCCGCGATGTCTTCGACGTATTTGGGGACACCTCCAGCACTGGCGATAGGATCCAAGCGCGAACCGATGGTATAACTGTTGCCGACGAATAGGACATTTTCCGACCAGCCCGGAAGGCTGAGGCAAAGGAAAACGATGAGGGTTGGTAGTTTAGATCTTGTTGTCATTGGTGGTTCAGAAGTTTGCCGGCCATTCGCCAGGTTGCAGGTTTTTGGGATCTTTCGGCTTGGTTCGAAATTCGACATGGCCGTCGAGAAAACTGTAATTGCGGCCGCCGTTATGGGGCGGCAGAACGGTGACGGGAAGCGAGAACTGTCCGCCACCGCTGACCGTGCTGTTGAAGTTTTCACCATCGATATCGGAAATGAGCCAGATAGCCGACCTTTCGGTGGCATAAGAAAAAGTTCCCTGACCGGCCGCACGAATGGCTACCAAGGTGCGTGGTTCCTGTTTGGTGTCGGGGTCACCAAAAAATTTTACGGGATCAGAGCTGTTCTGGTTGTTAATGAGATAAACAAGGCGACCGTTGTTCGCGTTGAACGCCGCATCGTTGGCGGGACACCGCCACACGTTTGTCGATTGGAGATATGGCATGAGCCAATCGCGGCTCGACGACTTTTTCGGGTCTTTGGTGTGGCTGAGATAACTAACTGTCGGGTCGACGCTGGGATGCCGCACGCTACGGAAGAGAGGTCCCGGCATGCGGTTGTTGTTGTCGGCCGCGTACAGGAATATCGCGGTCGTGATCTGCTTCAGGTTGGACGCACACTTGGTTCCGTGCGCGCGCGCCAACATGGTGTTGACTCCCCCGACGGCCAGAACGGCAAGCAGCCCGAGAATCGCCAAAACAACAAGCAACTCGACCAAAGTGAATGCCGTACTATCCGGTTTCCGTGACATGGGGGTTTAAAAAGCAAACTAAGCCCATCGATGCCTCTGTGTCGCCTCACGAAAACTCGGGATCCGCGGGAGCAGGATGTCCGGGCTTTGACTTTGCAATGCCTGCGATGGGAGGTAAATTGGATCTCTTCGGGTTCGTTGCGGATTGCCCCCCACGATTTTGCGCGCGAAACTTATCATCCTCCTTCTGCTGGCGACCTTTGCAACGGTCCTCGCCGAAGCTTCGTTAGGCACACGCTTGTCACTGCTGCTGGATCCAGGCCTGCGCGCGTCTTCCGAAAGATTGCTCTCCATCGACGAGGAACTGCGGTTTCTGCCATCGCCCCCGGTCGTGCGCAGCGGCAAACGTATAGGATTTTCCAGCGCCCGTGATGCCAGCGACCGCGACCTCTGGGTCATGATCGACTTTCTCGTGCCGGTCCGAGCAGACACCATCGTAATCCTGCCGCCGCTTGTCAAAGGCACCAGCGATATCATCCCAGGCTTCGGTTTTCCGGTCCGCTTCACGCTGGAGGTGACCGACGCCAACGGCACCGAGCAGCTGGTCTCGGATGAGGCTTTGGAAGACTTCTCCAACCCGGGTGTCTATCCGGTCGTCCGGCAATTTCCCCCGGTCATGATCAGTAGGGTGAAATTCACCGCGGTGCTGCCATGGCAAACTACCGGGCCGAGCGTGCTCGCCCTTGCGGAAATAATGGTGCTGGACGGCAATTACAATGTGGCGACAAAAGGCAAGGTACGGGCGGGGAGTTCCCGCGAGGCTTGGCCCGCATGGGGGGCCGACAACCTCACGGACATGCAAACGCCGCTGGGGTTGCCGGTGGCCCCGGAACCTCGCCGCCAACTGAAACTCGGATACGAAAGCCTCGCCGCCACGCATTCGGAGACACGCAAAACCGTAACGGTCGTGTTGCCAGCACCATACCGGGTGGATGAAGTGCGACTGGTTCCCGTGGTCCGGGAGGAACCTCCCTCTTGGGCTGTCTATGGATTTCCGATCCAACTGACGGTCGAGGCATCGCTCAACCCCGATTTCAGCGACGCGCGCGAGCTCGCCAAACTTGACCGGGTCGCCGGGTCGCCGGGGCAGAACGTGGTGACGATCGAGGCTGATGGCGTCGAAACGCGCTACATCCGGGTGACGGCAGATCAACTATGGAAGCGGGCCGGCGACTACATCTTTGCCCTGGCCGAGATCCAAGTCTATGCCAACGGTCGCAACGTTGCGGCGGGAGCCAAAGTCACGGCCACGGATTCCCACGAGACGGGTGACTGGGGCGAATCGGCCCTCACCGATAGTTTCACCGGTCAAGGACGTCTCATCGAACTTCCGGCGTGGTTGAGCCAGCTTGAGCGCCGCCGCGAACTGGAGGGTGAGCGCGAAAAACTCCTAGCCAGTCACAAAGCGCGATCGGAGGATGTGCGGCGCCTGATACTCAACGCCAGCCTGGCCAGTGCGGGTCTCATCGCCTCGCTCAGTCTACTGCAATTTTTCCAGTACAAGCGGCGCCGCCGGCAAGAGCGCGATCAATTGCGCGAACGATTGGCGCGTGATCTCCACGATGAAATAGGATCCAACCTCGGGAGCATTGCCCTTCTCTCCGCCCTGGCGGTGCGGCGTGATGCCGAGAGCGAGGAAGTGAGACGCGATCTCGACGAAATCGAGCAAATCGCGCGGCAAAGCGCCGACTCCATGCACGACCTCGTGGCGTTACTCGGAGCCCGGAAGAATGCCTCTGACAACTGGTTGAAAGTGCTGGCCACCATGGCCGAGCGGATCCTGCGGGGCAGAGTTCTCGACCTCTCTTTGCCCGCCACCCCGCCGCCTTTGGAGCCCAGCCTCGAAACTCAGCGGGAGATCTATTTGCTGTGCAAAGAAGCCCTGCACAATGCGGTGAAACACGGCAACCCCTCGAGGGTTTCCTTCCGCGTCGCGCCGACCGCTCACGGTCTGGATATCGAAATCCAAGACAATGGTTGCGGCTTCGACACGACGGATCCCGCCAGCAGCGGTTTCGGCCTGAGCAACCTGCGCACACGCGCCGCGAGCATGCAGGCCACGCTCGATGTCCATTCCACCCCAGACCGGGGCACCACTATCCGCCTCGCGGTGCCGAGGAACCGACGTTGGCGGAAGCCCCGCCGCACCACGCCCGTATGAACTCCCCCCGCGCGCGCGCCACCCCGGCACAACAGGTCTGGATCGTGGAGGACAGCCCTCCTTTCCGGCGCTTGTTGCAGCGGTTACTGTCCAATGCCAAATTATTCCATGTTCATGGGTATGCCAACGCCGAGGCCGCCTTGGCCGTCTTGCAGAACCCGGGCGAAGGAGGACTGCCCGACGTCTTGCTTCTCGACATCGGCCTGCCGGGCCTGAGCGGTCTGGATCTGATCCCCAAGATCAGCGAAATTGCACCGTCCTGTCGGATCCTCATCCTGACCGTTTTCGAGGACGAGGAAAAAATCGCCCGCTCCATCAGCGCCGGGGCGTGCGGTTACCTGCTGAAGACCGCAACGCCGAGGCAAATCATCGAAGGTATCCAAGAGGCCGCCGAGGGAGGGTCGCCCATGTCTCCCAAAGTGGCGCAAAATGTGGTGAAGCTCCTGGCGCGGCTGATGAAGCCGGCAGCGCCGCCCGTGGGGATATCACCCCGCGAACACCAACTCCTCGTGCTCATGGCCAAAGGACTCACCGCGAAGGAAATTTCCGACCAGTTGGGCATAAGTATCCACACCACCGACACCCACACGCGCAACTTGTTCGCGAAGCTCGGTGTGCACAACCGGGCCTCGGCCGTCGCCCGGGCTTTGCAAGACCGGCTGGTTTGACCCCTTCGCGCGGCTCACAACGGGAAGTAACAGACGGTGTTGGAGAGAAGGATCATCACAAAGACCAGACAAGTCACCATCGGCCCGAGATAGATCCGGCCGGTCATCAAGTAAAAATAGCGGTGGAAGTAGGGCAGGATGAACATCATAGGCACCACGCCGAAGAGCAGGTTGATGTAGAGCCAGCCTTCGGTCCAGTGGACCGTCCCCGTCGTCAAAAAAGTGAAATACTGCAGGCCGAGAATGAAGACGAGTCCGAGAGAATTGGCGAACCCCGCGAGCAACATGGTGCGCCATTCGGACTGGCCCTCATAGGCGATCGCGGCATTGACGCGGAGTGAGTTGGAAAGAAAGAAAAGGAAGAATGCCGGCGCGTACATCGGCAGCAGGAGGAGCAAATCGGGCTGGAACAGCCGCACGCCGAGAAACAGGAAGCGGTAGTCCACATGAAAAAGCGAATAGACCACGAAGAGCAGAAGGTAGAATGACCAAAACAGCACTGCGGCCAAGAGGAACGAACGCCACAACTCCCGCACGGTGGTCGCTGCGCCGGCAAAAAACGGTAGCCCGTGCCTTGACCCGTTCAGTTTGCGCCCGAGGAAAAAGAGGCCGAAGCCGACCATGCCGTTGAAGAGCGCCCAGAGCATGACACCGTTGTTCATACGCTGCGGGAAAAACCACGTCGCCACGCGTCCCGACGATTCGATGAACAGCTTCTGCGAAAGCTCGGTCATGGGGATGTAAGAAAAGCAGGCGATCATCGCACCGGTGACCAGCAGCACCCAGAAAACCACCTTTGACCGGCCCACCGGACACGGCGCTGCGGCCGGCACGGGGTGCACGAGCGGGTGGAAATATTCGACGAAAGCGAGCAGAAGCTGCCCCATCGGAACGAGCGAGATCAGCGCCGCAGCCAGCGCCGCGAGCAGCAGCATTTCCTTCCAATACCAGGTCTGGTCGTCGGGATGACGCATGTCTTGCAAGCCGAAGACCTTTTCGAAAAACGCGATCTGGTGCGCGGTCTCCTTCGCGCTGTAGGGCTGGAAAGGATGGAGCAGGTTCTCGTTGTGCACGACCCGCAAGGTGCGCATACGCGGTTCGCCGTAGAAGACGCCCATTTCCAGTTCCTTGAACGCCGGGCCGGTCTTCATCCCGGAATTGACGAAGCGCAGGGCCTCCGGCGCGCGGCGCATGTCGCCATCCTTCAATTCGTTGCGGTAGGCTCCTTCGTCATAAAGCGCATAGCTCATGCCGAGGTTGGAATCCACGTCGCGCAGCACTTTGTCGGTCATCGTGAGCACGAACCCCGAAACGTACGCGGCTTGGATTTTGCTGGCCGTCTTTTTTTGCCTGGCCTCGCGGCCAAAGTGGGCGGCGGCCCGCAGCGCGGCATTGCCCCCGGCCGAGTGGCCCGTCACACCGATGCGCGATTTGTCCACATAATTCAAAATGTCGGTATTGGCGATGTAGTCAACCACGGCAAACATCCCGTAGCCTTCATTGGTCGCGGAGCGGCGATCAAGCGAGGAACTGGAAGATCCCTGCGCATACGGGTCGATGTTGATAACAACGATGCCCCGGCGGGCGAGTTCGATGGCCACGTTGGCGTGCGTCTCCTTCGACCGCTGGAACCCGGGCACAACCACCACCAGCGGCGCCGGGGTTTCCTTGGTTGCCGAGAGCGGACGGAACAGATCCGCCGCAACCCACTGCCCGTTTTGCGCGGGCAAAATGATGGACGTCACCCGCACTTCCCCGCCGGAATTCTGGATGCGCGACGCGATGAATGTCGTCGCCAGAATAACGGCGATACTCGCCGCAAGGAGCCACCAAGGATGCTTCTGGCCAACACGACCGGGGCCGGCTGGAACCACGACCGGGAATTCCTTCAGCGGATTTGATATCCTCACGGTTGACATATCAGGAGAGGCGGCAAATGAGCAACTCGCGCTCGAAGATCAACTCCTTCGGGAGATGGCTGTACAGATCAACGAAGAACTCCTCATGATTAATCAACTCCCGTAGAAGGGACTTGCGGTCGACGTGCTGCAATCTTTCGAAGTCGCTTTCCGAAACATCGCATCCGGTCCAATCGATGTCCTGATAGCGCGGTTGCCATCCGAGAGACGTCTCTTTGCCGGAGGCGCGGCCCTTCGACCGCTCTGTTAGCCATGCCAGCACGCGCATGTTTTCGCTGAATCCGGGCCAGAGAAAGCTGCCATTCTCGTCCTTGCGGAACCAATTGACGTGAAACACGCGCGGCGTCTCCGTGAGTCGACCCTGCATGGTGAGCCAGTGCAAGAAGTAGTCGGCCATGTGATAGCCGCAAAACGGCAGCATGGCCATTGGGTCGCGGCGCACCTTTCCGACCGCACCCACCGCGGCCGCGGTCGTCTCCGACCCCATGGTCGCTCCCATGTAAACGCCATAACTCCAGTTGAAAGCCTCGTAGACCAGGGGGATGGTCGCCGCACGGCGGCCCCCGAAGACGATTGCACTGATCGGCACACCCTGCGGATCCTCCCAGCGCGGGTCAATCGTCGGACACTGCGATGCGGGTGCAGTGAAGCGCGCGTTCGGGTGAGCTGCTTTCGCGCCTGTGGTCTGCGCCAACTCCGGTGTCCACTCGTTGCCCTGCCAGTCGAGGCACCGCGGCGGCGGCTCATCCGTCATCCCTTCCCACCACACGCCACCCTCAGGCGTGAGTGCGACATTGGTGAAAATGGTGTTTTTGGCCAACGAAGCCATGGCGTTCGGGTTGGTTCGGGCAGAGGTGCCGGGCGCCACGCCGAAAAACCCCGCCTCGGGATTGATCGCCCGGAGCACTCCTTTCTCATCCGGCTTCAACCACGCAATGTCGTCGCCTACCGTCCAGATTTTCCATCCCTTCTCGCGGTGGTATTCCGGCGGAACAAGCATGGCAAAATTCGTCTTTCCACAGGCGCTGGGGAAGGCGGCGCATACGTAGGTCTTTTCGCCCTCGGGATTTTCGACACCCACGATAAGCATGTGCTCCGCCATCCAACCCTCGTCACGCGCCATGTTTGATGCGATGCGCAGGGCAAAGCATTTCTTTCCGAGCAGCGCATTGCCGCCATAGCCGGATCCGTAGCTCCAGATTTCCCGCGTCTCGGGAAAGTGAACAATGTATTTCTCCGCATTGCACGGCCAAGGTACGTCCTGCTGTCCCGGTTCAAGCGGGGCGCCGAGAGAATGGACGCAAGGTACGACCCGCTTCTCCCCCTTTTCGATTTCGGCGAAAACTTTTTTACCGATGCGGGCCATGATCCGCATGCTGACCACCACGTAGGGGGAGTCGGTCAGTTCAATGCCGATCTGTGACATCGGCGAACCGATGGGGCCCATACTGTAGGCCAACACATACATGGTGCGGCCGCGCATGCTTCCGGAGAACAACTGCTTGAGTTTGCGCCGCATCTCCAGCGGATGAGCCCAGTTGTTCGTCGGACCGGCACTGTCCCTGGAGAGCGGGCAAATGAACGTGCGGTCCTCCACGCGGGCCACATCGGTCGGATCGGACTTGGCGCAGTAACAGCCGGGCCAAAGCTTCTCGTTCAACTTCGTGAACGTCCCCATCTCGACCATCAGGGTGCAGAGAGCGTCATACTCTTCCGTCGTGCCGCTGACCCAATGGATCCTGCTCGGCTGCGTGAGGGCCGCAATTTTTTCGATCCACTTGAGGAGCGGTTTGTGCTTGGTCAGCGGCTTGGCGAAACCCACCGACCCCTTGGCAAAGGTCTTTGACCGCGGGGCGGCTTTTTCCGGCGCGAGAAGGCTCATGTGTTCGAAACAACTTGCCGATGCGCGCAAGCGGTGTCACCTCACGAAAATTGGCGACTAGTCCGGCAACTGCCGTGGCCGAGGGCGTCGAGGAAAGACTCAGTTTTTCCAGCCAACCGGTCCGGTTGGAGACAAGCAGGAATTCGGGATCGGCGAAAAGATTCCGGGGCGGTCACCGCCGGCGACGGAGGAGCCGGGCACCCAGCGCGGAGGCGGCCAGGGCCAGCAGAGCGTACGTCGAAGGCTCGGGAATGACGTTGAGCACCAGGCTGCCGTCGGTGAAATAGGCACTCCGGCCTTCCCCGATATCCTGGGCATTGTCGGGGCCGAAGTTGCCGATGTTGGAATCGCTAAAGACGAAGCTGGTCTCGAGCAGCGTGTAAGTGCCAACGAGGATTGAAGCCCAATCGATGTTGCCCCCGCTGGTTGTGCGCAGGCTGTTGACGCCGAATGTCGGGGCGATGGTCAGGAGACCGTTGAGGGTCAGGGTGTAAGACGTATCAAAAGCGAAGAGGGCGCCGTCGGAGAGGACCAAGTCTCCGCCGATGATGCCGCTGCCGCCGATAACCGCGTTGCTGGCAACGGTGACGGCACCGCTGCCGGTGCCCGTGCCGTTCGTGTTGTTAACCAGAAGGACGCCCGCCGTCACGGCCGTGCCTCCGGAATAAGTATTGTCGGCGGTGAAGGTAAGGCGGCGGTTGGCAGCGCTGGCGTCAATGACGAGCCCGCCATTACTGACCACCCCGGCAAAGGTGACGCTGTTGGACATGGTGATCGTGCGCGTCGCACCTCCGAGGTCGGTTGTGCCGTTGATGGTCAGCGACGCGCCGCCCGGGCTGCCCCCTAGCGCCGCATTGCCTCCGAAGACCACGTTGTTGGCAATGGTTTTTCCGGCCCCGCTCGAGTTGGCCAAGGTGCCACCGTTGATCGTGACCGTGCCGGTGCCGAGGGCGTTGTTGTTGGCAATGGCCAGCAACCCGCTGTTGATCACAGTGCCGCCGGCGTAGCTGTTGTTAGCGGTGAGGATCCATGTGCCGACATCTTCCTTCTGCAAGGTGACAGTTGAGGCGGGATTAGACTCTCGGATCACGCCGGAGACCAGGTTGCTTCCGGTGTTCGATCCTCGCAATACCAACGCCGTGTTAGTGCCGGAGGCATTTTCAATTTCCCCGCTCAATGTGAAGGTGGCCGTAGTGGTGGAGGAGTCGTTCTGGAAGGTGTAATTATTGCTTCCTGCAATCCCTTCAGTCAGGCGAATCCGGCCACTGAGGACTTGGCTGTTTGTCACTGTGCTGGTCATGCGCGTCACTTGACCACGCGTGAACCAGAAACGACCTGAGGAGTTTGTTGCAACCGTGTAAGCCGCCGCTGCGGCGGTGTCGAAAAGGAGCCCACCCATGTTCCGTCCCGACGCGAGCGATACGGTTGTGATGCTGGAGGCGTTGTTGAAAGTCGCAATATCAACGTTGGCCGCAGTTCCGGTGCTAGTTCCTGTTCCCGGACTGCTAGTTCCGGAGACGAGGTTCCAGTTTGTCGACGTGGCCCAGTTGCCATCAACGGGATTAAGCGACCATGTGCCGGAGCCGGCTTGCGAAGCATTTGCCACAAGAGCAAACGCGAGGATGGCGGTGAGGAGTTTAGGGAGGTTCATAAGACTTGTCCTTTTTTGGGGGGTGGGTGGGTTTCAGCGGGTCATGGGGAGATGCATCGGAGCAAACTCAGTGCGGGCAGCTATGGAGCGAGTCCTGCAATCGGCAGATCATGGCGCAATGGTCGCTTTGACACGGTAAAAACCGGCTCCCGTGGCCGGAACACTGAACTCTCTGCGCACGTAGTCCGCCGGGATATTGATGCCGGTCTGGTCGGGGGAATCCGAGACCGCGACACCCGCGTCGGTCCAAACCCCATTGGTCAGATTCACGCTTTTCTGCACCTCGTAGGTCACGCCGCCGGGAGGATCTTTGCGGACCACATACTTGAAGAGGGCGTTGTTCCCGACCCGGGTAGCCGACAAGAGAGCCGGAGTCCCGACGGTGGGATTGCCGTCGAAGGAAAACTCCAGGCTGTTGTTGAAACCATCGCCGTCCGGATCGGCCGCCAGGGCGGTGTTGGTGAAGCCGGGGTCGACCCCCTGCCAGTAGGAGACCCAGCTGTCGTAGGGAACGACACCGCCGGTGGACTGGACGGAGAGCACGCCGGTCGGCTGGGCGAAGATATAACTGACGCCGTTGGTCGTGTTGGTCCAATTTCCGCCGGCGACACCGCTAAAGCCGCTGACGAAGAAGTTGGTTCCATAAGAATTGGAGAGCGTGTTGGCGACGATGATCCAGGTGGAGTTGGTGTTGGTCGAGGCGGTGGAAAGGTCGAAGATAAAACTTCCCGCGATCACCGAGGTGCCGGTGCCGATGAGGCCGTTGTTCGTTCCGCTGTCTTCGATTTTGAACACCATCGAACCGTTGGTGGCGAGGACGAGTGTGCCGTTGCTGATCGTGGTGTTGCCGGTGTAGGTGTTGGCGGCATTGAGCGTGAGGGTGCCTGCGCCGAGCTGGGTCAGGCGGAGGGAAGCGCCGGTGATGGGGCTGGCGGGATAGACGGTGTTCTGGGCGATGTTGTCGGAGCGGTTGAAGACCAACTGGGCGGCATTGTTGGTCACGCTGCTGGCGATCAACGATCCGGTCGTGCCGCCATTGCCGATTTCCAGGATGCCTCCATTGATGGCCAGTCCACCCGTGAAGTTTGTCGCGGAGGAGAAAGTGAGCCGCTTGTTCCCGGCGCTCGCGTTGACCACCAAGTTGCCGTTGATGACCGGGCCGGCGAAATTGATGCTGTTGGACATGGCCAGGGTGCGGGTGGCGCCCCCGAGGTCGGTTGTGCCATTGATGGTCAGCGATGCGCCACCCGGAGCTCCCCCCATGGTTGCGTTGCCTCCGAAGACGAGATTGTTCGGGATGGTTTTTCCAGCTCCGCTCGAGTTGGCCAGCGTGCCGCCGTTGATGGTGACCAAGCCGGTGCCGAGCGCGTTGTCGTCGGCAATGGTCAGCATGCCGGTGCCCACCGTCGTGCCTCCGGAGTAGGAGTTGCTTTCGGTGAGGGTAACCCTACCCGTGCCGCCCTTGAGCAGGGCCCCGGCCCCGCCGATCGCGCCGGAGAATGTGGCCGTGCCGTCCGCGGACGCCGTGAGGGTCGCCGTGCTGTTGATGGTCATGTCCCCGCGGAAGCGCGCGGCACCCGCTTGGCCGATACCGATGGTTCCGGTTCCGGAGACGGCGTTGCTGACGATGGTGCCGATCTCGCCATTGAGGACAAGGTCGTCACTGGCGGACAAACCGTCACGGATGACGAAGTTTCCGGCGGAATTCGAGGCGGCGAAATTGACCCAGCGGAAGATGACGCCCTCTGTTCCGACGGATTGCAAGACGGTGCCACCGGCGGAGACATCAATCGGTGCGAATAGCCCGGCGTTCGTGCGTGCGAAACCATTCGTGGTGAACACGTCGGCAAAGCTGGTTCCGCCATTCGTCGAGAATTGCAATGTTGCATTTGTCGGCCCCGCGCCCGAGGCGCTGTAGTAGAACGGACTTAAGGACGAAAAGCGCAAAATGGTGTTCGTGTCTGAGGCCGAAAGCCCAAAGGTCAGGAATCTGTTGCTGGCGATAGAACTCGCAGCGTCGGGGAAGAACCAGCCACTGCCGCCGAAGCCAAGTGCTGCGCTGGCGGTGACCCCGGATCCCCGGAGCATGTCCACACCGGTGACCCCGGCGGGGAGAGTCGAGGGCGCGAGGCTCGGGGTGTTGCTGTTGACACCGGCCATGTTCCAGCCGGCGAGCTTGCTCGGGGCCCAGTTCGTCGCGAGACCCGCCGCGACGCCAACGGTGATGGCGTTCGTGTTGGTCACGCCGTCCCGTGCGAGCAGCGAGCCATTGGTAATGGTCACCGCCCCGCTGCCGAGGGCGTCCTTATTAGCGACGGTCAACAAGCCGTTGTTGATCCACGTGCCGCGGGTGTAGGTGTTGCTGCCGGAAAGGATCCAGGAGCCGTCGTCCTCCTTGATCACGGAGAGTGCGGAGAGCGCGTCGAATTCGCCGATGGCGCCGGAGACCGTGTTGGTTCCGGTGTTCGATCCGCGGAGAATCATGGCGGCCGCGGTGCTGGCAAGGTTGAGGATCTCTCCGCTCATGACAAATGCAGCGTCACTGGAGGCGGCATCGTTCTGGAAGGTGTAGATGCTTTCGGTCCCGACAATGCCTGCGGCAATCCTGAGCCGGGTTGCCAGGGTCTGAGTATTTGTCACGGTGGCGGTGATCTGGCTGGTCATGCCGCGTGTGAGGAGAAACCGGTTGGTGGTCGCGCCTCCCGCGATGGTGTAAGCGGAAGCACTGGCCGTGTCGAAATAGAAGCCGCCCAAGCTTCGGGCCGCCCCGAGATTGATCGTTGTGATGGTGGAATCCGCGCTGAAGGTGGCGATGTCGGTGCTGCCCGCGTTCGTGATGTCAGTTCCCGTGCCCGGATTGGAGGGATCCCAGTTGACGGCGGTGTTCCAGTTGTCCGAAGTGGGAACGGCCAGCCATGTGCCGGATGCGGCGTGCGAAGCGCTGGTCACCAATGCAAACCCGATGATCGCGGCGGCAACATTAAGGGGGGTCATGGATTATGGGGGTGTGACAGTGTCAAATTGAGGCTGTCTGTGGAGAGTGTCACCTCACGAAAATTAGTGATGCGCCTATTCTCCGAAGGGATAAACTTCCCGTAAGCAACCGGAAGACAGAGTCAGTGTCGATGCCGCAGGGCCCTAGGTTCGCACAACAAAGAAAAACCCCTCCGCAACTCACTGGTACTGCCCGCACCAAACGCGGCGCTAAAACTCCAATCATGGGCGGTCGTCGTTTCAGGGGCCCGTCGCTTTCCGTCACTCCAAGTGCCTGAAAGCGTGGAGCGGGCATCGATCGCCGTGGTGCCGGCGCTGTGCCTTAAAGCGGATTCATATCGCCGTAAGCGATACATTGCCAGGCCGTGCCCTCCCGCTGCCAGACACTCAAACGCGGCGAGAATTCGGTCGGGAGCACCTTGCCTCCGATCATCTCGGACGCGCTGAGCCAAAAACTGACGATAAGATTGGCGCCTGCTTGGGTGACCTTGAAATCCTTGAAGCGGACTTCGCCTAAATTCATTTCCTTCATCAGCTTGATCGCTTCGGTGCGATCGCAGGAACCCTGACTGGTGACAAACTGGCAAGCAGGTGACAAAAGCTGCTCGAGAGCCTGCCAGTTGTTGTCTTGGATGAGGGCCACGGACAATTCCTCGAGGCGTTTGGCCTCTTCTTCGAGTGAGGACCCCGGGAACGTTGCGTTCATCGTGCGACCTTAATCACCGGCGAAGACCCGCCGCAACGCCCATCTTGCACCGATGGACGCCGCGCTGATTTTGTCCCGCTAACCAGCCTCCGGGGGCGCGGGCGCCAACCACTCCCGCACAGGCCCGACCAAAGCGCGATGGCAACCTGCGGGCTATGGCGCAGACCGAAGAAACGAAAACACCCCGCCGATTCCGGAGCGGGTGTCCGGCTTTTCCTTCCCGGCCTTCTCTGCCGCACGCTTTTCCACCGTCCGCTTCTCCCGCGCGGTCAATTGGCGGTTCGGCTTCGGCAAAACCTCGATCTTCCGCAACACCTCGACCCGCACCGGTACCACCCCCGCCTTGGTCATCTCGATGCGCTGCGCGGCGACCAGACTCAGGTCGATGATCCGCCCCTTGACGTAAGGACCGCGGTTGTTGATGCGCACTATGACCGACTTGCCATTCTTCAAGTTGGTCACGCGGACCATGGTATGGAACGGAAGCGTCTTGTGCGCCGCCGTGACATCCGCCGCCCGGTAGATTTCGCCGTTCGCCGTCTTTCGTCCGATCCAGCGTCCGAAATAATACGAGGCTTTCCCATGCAGCACGGCGGCCGGTTTCACATCGTACACTGTCTCCGGCTTGCCCGGTTCGACGATCAATCCCTGCCTTGCCGCGCAGCCCGCTAAAACGGATACCGCGCCAAGGAGAACCATGACCCTGAGCCGTGGAATCAGAGAGCGCATTGACATGATCATCCTGCCAGCACCGGGGCCAAAATTGCATCCCGCATTCCGTGCAGCAGCTTCTTGTCCGCCGGACAAACCGTGGCGAGCACCCCGCCGAGCTTCGTCTCCCGCTCCCCGCAGAAAAAATACGGACACAACCGCACCCGGCCTTTCATTTTTTGGAGCAAGGGCGCGCGACCACCGGTGCCGGCCTCCGCATAATCCATCTCCACCACCCGGGAATGATGGAACTTCTGCAAAATCCACGGCCGCACCTCCCAGTCGCCCAACGCGTTGTCCACCGCCCGTGCCCAGTCCTCCTGCGACAAATCCTGGCCGACTTTCACACTGCGGGATCCCCAGGCCAATTCGGAGAACCCGCTGACCTTCAAGACCAACTCGCGCTCGCGCTGGCTGAACTTCTTCAGTTCCTCCCAACTCTGGATCTCCAACCCCGGGTAAACCCCCGTCGGGGGCAACGGCCGAGGATCCATCAGCCAAGTCCGCGGAATCACTTTTTGCAGCGCCACGAAATGTTTTTCACCCAGCTCCCGAATCCAAAAGTCGGCCAGCGGACGCAGCCAAAAAAGCGCGAACCACAACTTTTCCTCGATCCACGGCTTGGGCGGGGGCGTCATGGCACGCCGGCCTTCAGCCACTTCGCGCAGAAGTTCTATCGAACCCGGAATGTTCGGCAGGTCAAAGAGTTCGAAGAACCGGTAGACGTTGTTCCGCAAATCAGCCGGCGTATTTTCAGCCTCGACCACGCGCGCACCAATGCGTGTCGCCATCCAATCCATCTCCGGGCGGTAATCGGAGGCCTCCTGGGCAACCAGGATGTCGCCGCCGTCGACCACCGCACGAAAACCCTCATCCACCCCCTCCCCGCCGAGGACTGCAAACCCTTCCTTCCCGTAAACTTCATTGAGCCACGCGGTCAGCCCGATCCCGCCCGGCACATTGTCCAACTCGGCAATGATAAAACCGTCCTCCGTCAAAATCACATCCGGACGAATGACCCGAGGCACCACATCGGTCAACGGCTTCGCCCGCGCCAACTCGACCAACTCCAGCGGTTTCCCGCGATCAAGCAACTCCGCGATCCAGGCCGGCCGCTTCCCCGCTACGCTCAGCCGGTATAGCAGATTGCCCGCCTCGACAAATTTGCGCAACCGGAAGCCGAGTTTCTCCAACTCTACATTCATCCCAGCCGGGAGCGCGAACGGCTCCGCCGCCACCCGCCATTCCTTTCCGGCAAACAAACCGCCCGGCGGCAGAGCCGCCCGGATACGCGCAGCCCGCACACCGCGCTCATCTTCTGCCGCCGCCGCGCTCACACCAGTCCCTTCAAAGCCAAACGGACCAATTCCTCCGTCCCCGCTTCTTTGTTCTTTAAAGACACTTCCCGCACAGATTTCGCCGCATCGACCTGCCTGTAGCCCAAGGCGATCAAAGCCAGCACCGCATCATTGGCCGCCCGCGCCTCCGCGCTCGGCGCCTTGTCCGCACTGGCTGCTTCCCACGCCGCCGCCACCCCGAGCTTGTCCTTCAACTCGAGCACGATCCGCTCGGCCGTCTTTTTGCCCAGACCACTAATCTTGGCGATCGACGCGGTATCCGAATCGACCACCGCCGCTTTGAAACGCATGACGTCCATCCCGCTGAGCACGGCCAGCGCCAACTTCGGCCCCACCCCGCTGACCCGTGTGACCAGCAAGCGGAACAGGTCCCGCTCCTCCGGCGAGGCGAAGCCGAATAAGATGTGGGCGTCCTCCCGCACCTGCAGGTGGGTGAGCAGCCGGACCGGTTGTCCCGGTTGCGGCAAGCGATCGTAGCTGGAGAGTGGGATCAAAACCTCGTAACCTACCCCGTGAACCTCCACCACGACCTGCGTCGGCCAAACCTCGCGCAGAGTGCCATCGAGATAGGTAATCATTGCCCATGACCGCTACCAGACCACGCCGCCGCGGCAAGCGCGCTTTTCTTGTGTTCCTCCTTGCCGCCTCGTCGGCCCTAGGAAACGACTCCCCCGACCCCGGTTGGCGCGTGGTTCTCGTGCCAGCCTTCGAACGCCCCTCCCTTCACGAGAACATCCCCGGGTCGGATACCGCCATCCTCGCCGTGGCCCGCCCCGGTGAACTCGGCCTTCTGGAATACGCCACAACCCGCGGAGCCATGCGCTGGGCCCGGGATCTTGCCGAGAAAGACGGCGATACCTGGCTGGCCGCCTCGGACGTGGAGATTCGCCGCGGCAAAGGACGGGTCATCGACCGCATTCTCATCACCGGCGAAAACCCCCTGCTCTCCTCCCTGGTTGTCAGCCCCGCATTCTACCGCCGCTTCGAACCACTGCTCGGCGAGGGGTTCCATGTCATCGTGCCGCAGCGCAACACCATCGCCCTTTACCCGCGCCTGGCCGGACGCATCCCGCCGCTTGAAGCCGGCACTCTTCTTCGGAGCCATCTGATCGCCTCGCACCCAGTCAGCCGGGAGGTCTTCCGCGCAACCCCCGGGGGCCTTGAGGCCGACGGAATCCTGAGCGAGGAGTAGATTTTCCTTGTCCGCCGGGGGCGAGCCGCTACTGTGGCGGGTTGCGCGTCATTAATCGCGCCGTAGGTCCTTGGGCCCCAGAGCCTCGTCTCGTGGGTCAAACGCGCCAAGGGAAACCCGGCGACACATCATACCAACCAACATTATGCCAGTTCGTCTTGGACGTTTCGAAATGCCCAAGTCTCTCGTCAAGGACGAGAAGACTTCCACCAATACCTACGCGAAATTCACCGCGGAGCCCTTTGAGGCCGGCTACGGCCACACCATCGGCAACTCGCTCCGCCGCGTGCTCCTCTCCTCGCTCGAAGGTGCTGCCGTCACCTCGATCCAGATCGAGGGAGTCAACCATGAGTTCCAAACCATTCCCGGCGTCGTTGAGGACGTGGTGGAAATCATCCTCAATCTCAAGCAGGTCAAATTCAATACCCACGACCACGACACGCATCGCGTCGTGCTCAGCGTGAACAAAGAAGGCGCCGTGACCGCCGGTGATATCGCCTCGACCAACCAGTGCGAGGTCCTCAACCCCAAGCAGCACATCGCCACGCTCGACAAGAAAATGAAGTTTTCCATCGAGATGAACGTGCGCAAAGGGCGCGGCTTCTCCACCGGCGATGAAAACAAGACAACCGATCAAGCCATCGG
>Ga0247841_10006264_pt1 | contig 18520 bp, 16 predicted proteins | sample LaCruzMarch2015__2_FD_192410 | JGI IMG/M metagenome (GOLD analysis project Ga0247841, IMG submission 192410) | Freshwater microbial communities from meromictic Lake La Cruz, Castile-La Mancha, Spain - LaCruzMarch2015_18m | ecosystem: Environmental > Aquatic > Freshwater > Lake | place: Spain... | reverse complement strand
AAAAACTTTGAAGATCATGAGTTGATCAAGATCATTCTTCAAAACCCAAAACTCATGCAGCGCCCTATCGTGGAGGGCAAATACAAGGCTGTAATCGGCGATCCTGTTGAAAATATTGAACCTTTGCTGAAATAATTTCCCGTAACAAAACAAAACAAAAGCAGCCATGAAGACACGTATCGAAAAAGACACCATGGGACCCATCGAGGTTGACATGGATAAATACTGGGGAGCCCAAACACAGCGTTCGCTCACCAATTTCAAGATCGGGGAGCCCGGTTCGATGCCCAGAGAGATGATCCGGGGAATGGCCATCCTCAAGAAAGCTGCCGCGATGGTGAATGCCGACCTCGGGGCGCTACCCAAGGAAAAGATGGAACTGATAGTGAAGGTTTGTGATGAAATCCTGGACGGGCAGCACGACAGCCAGTTTCCGCTGGTGATCTGGCAAACAGGTTCGGGAACCCAAACCAATATGAATCTCAATGAGGTGATTGCCAACCGTGCCCATGTCCTGCATGGCGGCGTGCTCGGCGGGGAGGGGAAAACCGTGATCCATCCCAACGATGATGTTAATAAATCGCAATCGTCGAACGACACATTCCCGGCAGCCATGAGCATTGCTGCCTATAAGATGGTAACCGGAACCACAATACCCGGAGTGGAATTGCTTAAGGACACCTTTGCCCGGAAATCTGAAGAATTCAAAGAGATCGTCAAGACCGGCCGCACCCACCTGATGGATGCAACTCCGCTCACCCTGGGCCAGGAATTTTCAGGCTATGTTTCCCAGCTGGAACACGGGTTGAAAGCGCTGAAGAACACCCTTCCGCATCTCTCGGAACTGGCGCTCGGCGGAACAGCTGTTGGCACCGGCCTGAATGCACCCAAAGGGTATGATGTGCTGGTGGCAAAAAAGATTGCAGAACTCACCAAGCTGCCGTTTGTCACGGCTGAAAATAAATTTGAGTCACTTTCGGCACACGATGCGATGGTTGAAACATCAGGCGCCCTGAAAACACTGGCCGTCAGCCTGATGCACATTGCTTCCAACATCCGTTTGCTGGCCTCTGGTCCGCGTTGCGGCATCGGGGAGCTCAGACTCCCTGAAAATGAACCCGGCTCCAGCATCATGCCCGGTAAGGTGAACCCAACCCAGCCCGAAGCTATGACCATGGTGTGTGCCCAGGCGCTTGGCAACGATGTGGCCATCAATATCGGCGGTATCAGCGGCCACTTTCAATTAAATGTTTTCAAACCGCTGATGATCTCGAACCTGCTGATGTCGGCACGATTGATCGGCGATGCCTGTGTTTCATTCAACGACAACTGCGCTCTCGGGATTGAGCCAAACATGGCGGCTATCAATAGAAACCTCGAAAATTCCCTCATGCTGGTTACAGCGCTGAACCCGATCATAGGATATGATAATTCAGCAAAAATTGCCAAAAAGGCACACCAGGAACACAAAACCCTCAGGCAGGCTGCCATGGAATCGGGATTGATCAGTGAAGATGATTTTAATCGCGCGGTAGATCCGAAGAAAATGGTGGGACCGAAATGAAGTAACAAATGACAAGTGACAAATGATAGGTGATAATTATCAGGCGTTACGTGAGATTTTTAACCTATCGTATTGTGATCTGAAAACATCAGTAAATTATTTCCAATGGTTCGTGTCAGGCAGTACCAGTTTGAGTTTCGAATCCTGGTACATTTTAATGGCCTCCTCCCTGATCAGATCATCGAGGGAGATTTTTAGCCTGACCGACCGTTTCTCAAGGAGATCCAGGTATTGCCGGTCAGAACGGATCTGGTTCAGGAAATAGGAAAGGGTATCCGCCTTTTCTGCATTCTTCGGGTCGGGTTTCTTCTCCCGGTTGAAGATCAGATCCTGCTTGAGGTCGACCAGCCTGAATATAAAGGCCATGCGCACGGTATCATGGCCTCGGGTGATGAACAAGGTGTCGGACGGAAGAACCATTTCAAACAGATGCCCGTACAAAGCAATCGGGTCTTCATAATCATCGCTCAATGCAATATAATATGCATCGCTTCCTTTTTTAATATCTCCTCGTAACTGATTAATCCAGTAATATTTATGAATCCGTTCCAACTCCCCCAGGGCATATACGGGTTTATTGATTTGCCGCCCCACGTAATAGTCAAAATTGGCGGCAGGAAACCACCTGAATGTCAGGATAGGTGATCCTTTGTCGATCAGGAAATGTTCTTCATCCCATTTTACCATCGGTGCAAATTTTTCACCAAGCTGCCGCCATCCATACATATCAAGTGAGACATCATCGACTTTGTCCCGCTTAAGTGAAATCCAGCCATAGCGAATCTGTCCGATGGCCGTAACGACAATAAAAAGCAAAAACCCCAGGGAAAGGGCAACCGGCCAGGGAACAAGTTTTCGCCTGGAATTAGTATTTCGCTTTGGTTCAGCAAGCCAGGCTGCAGCTATCAGGATAAAACCAAGATACGCCGGGCCTGTCCAGTGCGGCAGGGTGCTACGGAACAGGGAAAAGGAAAGAAAAATTGCAAAAAGCGGCACACTGGTCCATAAAATAATGCGCCTGTATGATACATCCAGGAACTGCTTCCGACGGATAAGCGCAATCATCGCCACAATGATGATCACCACATTCACTGGGTTATTGTAAAAAAACTGCCCGGCGATCTCGGTCAGGAAATATTGTGGCTGAAATCCGGACTCGGTAATCCCAACCCTGTTTTCATGAAACGTAAAACTGATAAAGTCATTTTCAATATTCCAGAAAACAACCGGGAAAAACAGGATGATAAAAATGAAAAAAGCAGCGTACGTTTCTTTGGCCTTGAACCAGTTTCGGTTATAAAGCAAAAGATATATAAATGTCCCGGCAACCAGAAAAACTGAATGGTACTTCGACAACAATGCAAGCCCGGCGGTGACCCCTGCATAAAAAAGGAAATTCCGGCTTTCGGTCGTCATCTCCCTGTCGGGTAGCGATTTTAAAAGGAAAAAAAGTGTAACCAGCCAAAAGAAAACCTGGGGTGAATCGGGTAAAATGAAAACTCCGCTCAGGATAAAACCATAGAAAGATGCCGTGAATAGCAGAGCGGCATAAAATCCCGTAAGCGGATTTTTAATATGGCGGCCAATCAGAAACATCATCCCTGTACTCAGTGTCCCCAATACGACAGAGGCAAAGCGCAGAAAAAATTCACTGTCGAGGTAGAGATTTAATGTAAAAAACTGGATTACAAGGCCCACCATGGGTGGATGATCAAAATGACTGAGTGCGGGAAATTTAGCATAAGTCCAATAGTAAACTTCGTCATTGCCCAATTCAATAAAACCCGCAACAAACCCCCTTACCACAGCGGATAAAGTCAGCAGTATGAATAGAGCCAAGTATATCTTACGATTCGAAGGCATCGTTTACTGTAAAAAAGAATGAATGAAAATCATTAATCAAAAATTTGCTAATTTGTTCCCCGCTTCTATTTACCAACTTACCAACTTACCAACTTACCAACTTACCAACTTACCAACTTACCAACTTGCCAACTTCCACCCTTCTCCCCGTTTCCTCCGCCAAAGGTAAAGATTTTCAAAAGAAACTAATCAGCAATCTTACATTCAGGTAAGCCACAATCGCGCCAACTGTAAGAAGGACAGCCTTTGTAGAGGTCGTATTCACATATTTACCCATAACCTTTTTCGACGAGGTCAGGTAAATCTGCAGGAAGATGGTGAATGGCAATTGAATGCTCAGCGCCATCTGGGAGATGATCAATCCCTGATAGGGATTGTTGATGAGAAAAATAATCAGCAGGGCAATTACCAGTGATATGAGTACACCGAGCCGCGAGTGGCTGTCGCGGATATCGTATGGTTCTCCAAAGAGGCCGGCAAAGATACTTCCACCTGCCATGCCTGATGTGATTGTCGAAGCGATTCCGGCAAAAAGAAGCGCCACACCAAAAATAACGGCTGCATTATTTCCAAGAAGGGGTTTAAGAATTCCTTCGGCCTGCTGCAATTCACTCACATGTATATTATTGGTGAAAAATGCGGTAGCTGCTAGCAGAATGATGGCACTGTTGATAGCCCAACCTATCACCATGGAAAAAAGTGTGTCGAAAAGTTCATAATCCATCTGACGTTTAATCACCTTTTCGTCTTCCAGGTTCCACTGTCGGCTCTGAATAATCTCGGAATGAAGAAACAGGTTATGTGGCATGACCACGGCGCCAAGCACACTCATTACAATGATCATCGAACCTTGCGGAATACTTGGTTTCACCCATCCAATCCCTGCCTCAACCCAGTTGATATCAACCAGAGTCAGTTCATATAAAAATGACAATCCGATGATGGAAACGAAGGCAATGATGAATTTTTCGATCTTATGATAAGAATTGGTGAATAGCATGATGAGCACAAACATGAAAGCCATGATGGCGCCGGCCGGGATCGGAATATCGAAAAGCATGTCGAGCGCTACGGCGGCCCCAAGTATTTCAGCCAGGGAGGTTGAAATGGAGGCGCCCATGGCCGTTATCAGAACACTTCTCGAAATCAATCGGGGCGTATGCATGTTGGCGGCCTCTGACAGACATAATCCGGTGGCGATGCCAAGATGGGCGACATTATGCTGAAGTATGATCAGCATAATGGTTGACAGGGTGACCATCCATAACAATTCATAGCCAAATTCCGATCCGGCGGCAATATTCGAAGCCCAGTTGCCCGGATCGATAAAGCCAACCGTGACAAGTAAACCTGGTCCTATATATTTCAATATTTCAAGCCCGCCAAACCGGGGTTTGTGGTCACGCCTGCGAAGGTCCTTAAGGAAATCAATTAACATGATGTGCGGGAATCAGATCCGTAAAAGTAGAAAAAAAAACATCGCCCTGCATGCCAGGAAGGGCTGCAGGACGATGTACTTTGTGCTGAGCATTTGAGGTTGCATTTTTTTGCAAACTCGATCAGCCGGGGTATAACTGATGGAATTAGCAGCTATTCCTTTTCAAATCCGAATTTCCAAACCACAGCTGCGAGTACCGCTCCAAGGATTGGGGCAACAAAAAATAACCATAGTTGTGCAAGCGCTTTACCACCGGCAAACAATGCAGGTCCCAGACTGCGTGCCGGATTTACTGAAGTGCCGGTAACTGGAATAGCAACCAGGTGGATCAGCATCAGGGTGACCCCGATAGCCAAACCAGCCATGGTTCCGTTTCCAAACTTTGAGGTAACAGCCAGGATAACAAAAAGAAAAAGAAATGTCATCACGGTTTCGATTACAAAGGCGCTGAGGGTGTTGTATCCTCCCAGGTAACCTTCACCCCATCCGTTTGATCCCAATGCCCATTCACCCATTTCCCAGCCAGGTTGTCCGCTACGGATCAGATACAACACTGCTGCACCGAAAATGGCGCCGATACATTGTGAGATGATGTATCCAATGGCCTCTTTCACCTCCATTTTTCCTGCAACCAATACACCGATTGTAACGGCAGGGTTAACATGACAACCTGAAATTCCGCCAATGGCATAGGCCATCGCAACAACAGTAAAACCAAAGGCAATCGAAATACCGAGCAAACCCACGCCGGCGGGTCCAACTTGCATATTTCCGGCAATTACTGCCGATCCGCAACCAAACAGCACCAGGCTAAAGGTTCCAATTAATTCAGCTACATACTTTTTCATAGGCTTTGTTTTTAAAATTTTACCAAATATAAAAAGGAAACCGTTAGAAAAAAAAACTTTAAAATGTTTAACCTTACGATCTATTTTTTTTGTGTTACCTCCGGTTTTAACAACCCGTATTTCTGCCAGTCGGCAAAAATCTCCTGGGCAATCTCAACTGCCGCCTGATCAACATACTGCATATCTGTAATTGTCACATCGCCGGTCCATACGGCATCTTTTGAACCCCAGCAATAAAGACTGGCGGATAAGTTTATAACAGAGGTGGTGGTCCAGTATCCGCCTGTTGAAACGGTACCCCCATATCCACCGTAATAGCCGCCATAATATCCACCGCCCCAATAGCCACCGCCCCAGTAGCCACCATATCCACCGGTGTAATAGGTGGTTGGCGGAATATAATTTTCAGTCTTGTCAGTACCTTTATAAACAAAGACTAAAATCCCGTCAGCGTCCAGACTGTCGCATTTTTTCTTGATTTCATCAATCGTATATTTAATATTCGGATTGAGAAAATCGAGCGACCCTAAGGTTTTGAGTCCCTGTTTTTCGAAATAGGCATCCATTGACAATTCAAATGGCTTAATGAATTCCAGTTTGTCAAACATGGGCATAAGCACCACTTTTGATATCTGGGCTTTGCTATCCGGATTTTTCCAACTGGTTAAAGTAACTGGCGGTGTGCATGAATTAAGCATAAAGACAGTAATAACTGCCAAAAGCCCCAAGTAAATTTTTCCTGTTTTCATAAAGTTTCTTTTATTAATAAATTTGAGTAAAGATAGCTAATATCTGTTAGATGGAATTAAATATTTCATCGGACCCACCTTCAGAATTTGATGGTATGGCGCCTGTCAAATTTCTGCAATCCACATATGTCAATGCACTACCCGATCAGAATTCCCATTTTTTTCATCAAATAGGAGGCATTAAGGTTTCTGCAAACTCCCGGGCGAAGTTTGTAGTCGATCTCCATCCGGTCCTTGTCAATCATGATCTCAAAACAATGATTCGTGATATGATCCGGATAAGTTTCGATCAGGTCGCCCAGCGCAAGGTCATGTGTTGCAAACATCCCCGCCACGTTATAATTCATTAGCTGTTTTATCAATGCAATCGACCCGGTTTGTTTATCAGAGGAATTCGTTCCCTTCAGAATTTCGTCAAGCAAAATAAACTTCTGCCGACCTTGCCCGAGTTGATCAATGATCTCCTTCAACCGCTTAAGTTCTGCATAGAAATATGATTCACGTTTGACGAGCGAATCGTTTGTTCTTATGCTGCTGTGGATTTCAACCGGACAGAAGATGAATTTCAGAGCAAATACAGGGGCTCCCATCATGGCCAGGAGGTAGTTTGTTCCGATCGTACGAAGAAAAGTGCTCTTGCCCGACATATTGGCCCCGGTAATGATTGAGAATTGATTCCATCCCCGAATCTCAAAATCATTTTTTACACATTGGTCCCTGGGAATCAGAGGATGACCGATCGCGACAGCAATGAGGGTAAATTCCCCTGCCGCCTTTTCGGGGAAGATGAAGTCCGGATTATTGAATGAGAGGACCGCAAGGCTTGAAAGTGCATCAAACTCTGCCAGTACGTCAAACCATTTTGGGATCATTTCGCGGTATTGAAGGCGCCAGGCGTCAATGGCTATCAGCAGGTGGATATTGAACATGAAAAGCCCGTTCAAAATCATGGAAACAACAATATTCAGGTTTGAATCCATCCATTTCAGGAGATTCGAAAACTTTCGTATAACCTGACCGGGAGAATCTGTTTCATGATATATTAGTTCGTTTTGCAGCTTCCTGTTGAACTTCTCATCAAACAGAGCCGACTCTATCAGAGACAGGGCTTCCGCGTATTTACGGAGGATGATTACCTGCGATGAAACCGCCTGATGCACTTTCTGGGTCTGCCGGACATATCCGAAAACGACCAGCAGTTGCAGGAGAACCAGGAAAACGGGGACTTGAGCCGGAAGAATCCCGCCTATGGCGGCGATGAGACAGGCGATTGTAATAGCAGGTCCAATATAAACCATCGCTTTCAGGATGGTCCGCGAATATCTCTTATTGCCGACATCAGACCCCTCTTCGCCTATTAATTCGGTGTTTTTTTCTGCCCCGGGCTGATACAGTGTTGGCCGCTTTTCTGAATTAAGCCATGCTGTGAGCGCAATTAGGTCTTGCTCAGATGTAATCTTCTCATAGAATATGCTTTGAAGCTGTTGCCTGAGTTCAATCTTTCCGGCGAGTTCCGTTACAGCCTGTTGTCTTGCTTCTATTTCATCCCTGAATTGAAAGGAGTGAACGAAATATTCGGCCAGTCTCTTCCTGCCATAAATAGTTGAGGTACGGTTTACGTATTGAAACAATGATCCGGGACCAAAAATATCGAGATCATGGGTATATGGATGATCCTCATCCTGAAATTCATTTCCCGGATCAAATGCTGTATAATTGCCCCCGATCGCTGCAATCTCCTGCAGGTTAATCTTTTCGAGAATCTCAAGATTTTTGATTTTACGTTTGATGCGGAAATCGTACCAACCGGCTGTTAAAAAAACAACAAACACAGCTATTGAGCCGATAAGAGAGACAGGGTCTCCATTTCCTGTAAATAGTAATACACCTGCAATGGACATCGCGAACAAAACCAGGCGCATCCAGGGGATAAACTGCAGTTTGCGACGTAAAACACTTTCCTGCTCCTGGTAGTGATGAATCCGCTGTTGGTAAAAGGAAACAGGCTCGTTCATAGTTGGTATGCGTTAATGAATGACGAAATGCTAATTGCTTTTTGACTTTGGCTCCCAACCATAATCCACATATTTCCATGTGAATTGATCTCCTTCAACATTCAGGAGCATAAACCCTTCCTCGTGACCAAAGTAGGTCCCTTCCCACCAGCTGGCTGATACCGCGCCCCCCGTGAGGAAATGGATTCCATCGATATAAATGTCCTCAACTGTATGCATATGGCCCTGCAGGACAAGTTTGAGGTTATGTCTTTTGAAAAAAGAAATCACCTCTTTTGAATTGACAACCACTGAGGAGGAATCATTTTGAGTGGCGCTTCCATAGTATTTCTGGTTATGGGCAGTGATGAAGGGTATGTGCGTTGTCAGAACAATCGGGGTCAATGTATCTGTTTTCCCGAGCTCATCCTTTATCCATTCCACCTGGGCAGAATCAATCATACCGATGTAACCGCTCGTCCCGGAACCTTCAACTGAATTCAGTACAATGAACTTCCAACCTTTATAATTGAAGGCATAATAAGATTTTCCAAGTCGTTTCTCGAACATTTTCTCTCCATATTCAGGATGTTTCGGGTCGGCTCCGCTTTCTTTATAAAAACCATAAACTTCATGATTTCCCATGGTATTGTAAACTGGCATTTTGAAGGCCCTGATGGCAGCCTTGTAAATGTTGTATAATGTATCCGCTTTATCATATTTCTGCGCAAGTGCATCCATGATCAGATCGCCGCCGGTTATTACGAAATCGGGATTCATCGCATTAATTGTATCTATCGCTTGCCTGAATCCCTGTTGGGCACTCCGCTCAGTTGTGAGGTGAATATCTGTCAGGAACACAAAACTGAAAGGGTCCGTACTTTTGCCGGGTTTCTCCTGGGCAAACCCGAATTCAGGAAAAATAACAATCAAACTATAAACCAGACAGGAAAGAACATATCTTACTATTTTATTCATATACAGATAATTAAACAGTAAAATAATATTTTTTTGCTGTTACTGCCCGGTCAGCCAAATCGTCAGCGAACAAAAATAGGGATTTCAAAGGAGTATAACAATTTCAGGCATGAAATCCTTTTTTGGAATCTGAATTCCGTCATTCTGTAAATAATTTAAAAAAAATTGACGTTTTTGTTGCTTTTACTTCTTTTTGTAGTATCTTTGTACTATACTTGTTGTTTAATACAAAATGACTAAATCATGAATGAGGATAAGCTACTATCAGAATTGTTATCTGCCTGGGAAGATACCTATAAAAAAGGGCAGCTTACCCTTTGGATATTCCTGGCCCTGAAGGAGGATAAAAAATATGTGGATGATATTAAGTTCTTTGTTGAAGAACAGTCAAGACAAACTATGAGTTGTGAGGAGCAAAGTTTGTATCGGACCTTACGCAAATTCCAGCATCTGGGGGTTGTCGATTTTGAAACAGGTAAAGGGAATAAAGGGCCTGAGCGTAAATACTATTTTTTAACAGATTTGGGCCAGACCCTGCTCGCCCAGTTTATCGACAGAAATATCAGTTTGTTTTTTAGTTATAAAATCAAAAAACTTTTAATACCGGAGGGAAAATCATGAAATCAATTACCATTAATCAACTAAAATTTGCAGGGTCTCTTGCATTGCTTACCATTTTATTTCGTTTTGCTTTAAGCGCCTTACTTTCAGATATGCAGTTTACCTGGGCCTGGGTAATTGCTGCCATCTATTCGCTTTCAGTGTTTATTACCGGATGGATTCTTGGCAAAAAGGATTATGAAACCCTTCCGCTCTATGACATTGGGTTTAAATTTCACCTGATAACCTATATTGAATGTAATTTAATTGCAGAATTGTGGTTTCTGCTTGGTTTTCAGTCACATTTTGAAAATGTAAAAACTGTACATTATACTGCCTTATTCTGGGGCATCGGATTAATGATCCATTTAATATTGTTCCGCTACTCAAGGAAGGGTTCAATTAAAGGAATCGAAAAATCTGAACTTTTTGATTAAGCGCTCTGGGGTTTTGAGAAAAGAGAGTTGATCCGCCAGGATATAGCAATAATTTCATATGCAGATTTCACCGGTTAAAAAAAGCTGCGCCTCTCCCCCTATAAAAATCCTTGATCCCGCATTACGGCAGTGAAGATCACCGCCACGGGCGGAAATCTGCTTTGCCACAAGCTCCGACTTGCCGAGTTTAGCCGACCAGTATGGAGTAAGGGTGGTATGTGCCGACCCGGTCACCGGATCTTCATTAACACCCGACTGCGGCCCAAAGAACCGGGAGACAAAATCAACACCGTTGCCCGGCGCTGTAACAATCAGTCCGCGGGCATCGAGTTTTGCAATCGCTTCAAAATCAGGTTGAATGCATAGAACCTCCTCTTCAGAGGCCAGTACAGCCATATAATCTGTTTTTCCCCGGTACAATTCCAGTGGATTCAATCCAATTCCCTTTGTGATTTCAGAGAGATGATCACATTGCGCAAATTCATCAGCCGGAAAATCCAGGTACAATTTCTTGCCGTCCTTCCTTACGCGCAATTCGCCGCTGCGGGGAGAATGAAAAATAATCTCATCTGCGGTAAAATCAGTATGGTTGAAAATCACATAGGCCGATGCCAGGGTTGCATGTCCGCATAAATCGACTTCAACAGTCGGGGTAAACCACCTGATTTCGAAATAATCACCTTTCCGGACGATAAATGCGGTTTCCGATAAATTATTTTCATTTGCGATGGACTGCATACGCTCATCGTGCAACCATTGTTCAAGAAGGCACACAGCTGCCGGGTTGCCCTTAAACAAGTCGCTGATAAAGGCATCGACCTGGAAAATTTTAATTTTTTTCATAGAGATATATCCTTTTTATTAATGACAATTCATCGGTATCATCAGAGTATACCCTTCTCCAGTTTCTTTTCCTCCTCCCTGTAATGCTCATGCGTAGGAACAGGCAGTGAGTGTTTCTTATTCATCCGCATCTGGAGGATATCAACAAGCAAGGAGAAAGCCATCGAGAAATAGATATATCCTTTGGGTATTTCGATGCCAAATCCTTCGCTGACAAGGGCGAAACCGATGAGGAGTAAAAATGATAGCGCAAGAATTTTAAATGCCGGATGGTTGTTGACAAACTTGCTGATCGGCTCGGCTGCAAATAACATAATTCCAACGGAAATAATGATGGCTGCATACATAACCCAGATTACCTTCACCATTCCAATGGCTGTTATGATCGAATCAACCGAAAAAACCATGTCCATAATCAATATCTGGATAATAACCTGCACAAACCCTGTTGCCTTGAAATTGCTAGTCTGATCTCCATCCGCCCCTTCCATTTTATGGTAAATTTCGACGGTGCTTTTATACATTAAAAATAACCCTCCCAGGATAAGAATCATATCTTTTCCGGATATGCCATGTCCGAAAACGGAAAATAAATCATGTTTTAACTGCATGATGAGCGAAACAATTGACAATAAAACCAGGCGCAGCAACATGGCAAGGAGAAGGCCAACCCTGCGAGCCTTTTTCTGCTGGTTCAGAGGCAGTTTGTGGGCGAGAATGGAAATGAAAATAACATTATCGATCCCCAAAACAATTTCTAATCCAACAAGTGTTAAAAGTGATATGATAATTTCGTAGGTCATGACAATTTGTTTTAACGCGGGTTACTATTCCGGAATGCAGGCTGTCGGTATAAATCAGTGTCGTTGCGGATGATCAGACTTTGGCAAATATCTTGCTAACGATTTTCCAGCCATCCTGAAATTTGTACAGGCACTGGTAATCAATGAAAGTAAGTTTCTTACCAACATAGAATTCGAATTTGGCAACAGCTGCATTAGCAGTTACATCGACAAAAACAAATTTAATGGATACCCGATCCTCCTTCTTCCTGGGCAATTGTCCGGAAACCAGATTCTCCTTAATTTTTTCTTTCCATAATGTTAAACTATACTTTTTCAATTCGCCCTCTTTTGTCGTCATCAGCATTTCAAAACCGGGATGAAAACCACTGTTTATCTTAACTGTATCGCCTTCATTCTGAAGACCTTCGACATAAGCTGTTTGTATTATATTCTTGATCAGGGCAATGTCTGAATCGTTTGTTGCCTTCTGCTGGGCAGCAACAATTAAACTGATGGCTGAAACAATAATCAGCATTAAAACTTTTTTCATGATCCGGGAGTTTTGGAATAATTCACAAAGATAACTATCCGGTCGAAAACGAAACGATCATGGCCTGAAAAAATATCACAAGCGATCGCCCCGGCTTCCAGTCTTCAGGTTTTGCCTGTCGTCCAAAACCACTCACATTTCAGGCATAAGAAAAAACGCTATGCAGGGCCGGTTAAAAATCAAAGAGTTCTCCCAGAAATCCCTTTTTTCTCCGGTTGCCATAAACGCCACCATAACGCTGATGATCATCATGGTCATGATGTTTATCATGATGACCATCGCTGTAACCCATCAGCGGAAAACCCTGACCCTGTTCCATCGCAGGGTTAATGCCTGCCGAACGGTCGATGATTTTTTCAAGTTCCCCGCGGTCGAGCCATATTCCGCGACATTGCGGGCAATAATCAATTTCTACTCCCTGACGATCGGTCATCAGGAGGACTATATTACATTTAGGACAGTTCATAATGTTTTGTTATTGGTTAGGTGTGTTGACGCACTAATTACAAACGACAAATTACGAATTACGAATTTTCAGTGAGCTCTGGCAGATGTTTGTCCGGTTCGATGTGGACATGTACAAAAGACCGGGGAATTGCTTGATTGATCTGTTTTTCAATAAGATGAGATATCGAATGTGCTTTTTCAAGGGTAAGTCCGGGCTGAACGTGAATTGTCACCTCAATAAAATTTTCAGCGCCGGCAGTTCTCACTTTGAGGTCGTGATATCGCAGTATTCCTGTTGATTGATTCAGCAACAATGTCAGCTGAGCTACCAGGGGTGCCGGACTGCGGTCGAGTAACACATCTGCAGCACGTTTACCCAGTTTCCAGGAGACTCCGAGCACGATGAATGCTACTGCCAGGGCAGCAACCGAATCGGCAAAGAACCAGCCAAACTGGGCCAGGATGAGACCAAGCAACACAACGGCTGAGCTCCAGATGTCGGTAGAGAAATGAAGCGCATCCGCTTCAAGCGCCTGGCTGTTGTATTTGCGGGCCACACGGTAGAGCGCTCGCGATCGGGCAATATCAATTGCGATGGATGTCAATACAACAAAATAACTGAAAATATTCACTTTGATCTGGGTATTCCCGCTGACAAGACGGTGAATCGCTTCGAAAATGATCCAGGCACAGGTAATCAAAAGTAAAAACGTTTCGATGAGCGCCGAAAAATTTTCGATTTTTCCATGGCCATAATGATGATTTGCATCCGGGGGTCTATCCGATATTCTCACCGAGAACCAGGTGATCAGCGCCGCAACCAGGTCGAGTCCCGAATGAAGCGCCTCAGAAAGTAACCCAAGGCTTCCGGTAATCAAACCTATCACCAGTTTAAAACCGGTGAGAAAGAAGGCTGCGATCACGGAAATACCTGCAACCCGCTTTTTTTCCCTTTCCATCGTGGTTATCATAGCTAATCTTCGTCTTTATCGTTTTCACTGACTTTTTCGGTGTTCTCCTTTTCCCCGTCGGGTGTTGCCTGAAACCTCAAAACATAAAAGAAAACAATGACCGGGATCACAAACCACATGACGGAAAATACTCGTTGGTAACTGTTTTGTGCTGCCGGCGCTGCCTGTATTCGCTTGTAGCCGCTGAAAATTGACCATATTGTTCCGTTTTCCCTGTGAAACAAAGTGTCAGCCACAATGCCAGTCAGATGCACTCCGACAAGGATAAGAAACAGATGCACAACGACATCATGTAGCTCCTCAACCATTTCAGGATCTGATACCTGACTCAGGCGAAATCCAAAGATACCGGTGTCGCCCGAAGCAAAAATGAGCATCCCGGATATAGCCGATAACAGCGCCATTAAAAATATCGAAAGCATGACGAGTGATGCGAGGGGGTTGTGACCGGCATGCATCGCTTTACTTTGCTTCATATTTGTAATAAACAGCCTTATGGATGCAGGCGAAACAGGGAAATCGCGGAATCGGGTATATTTTGGGCCGGTAAATCCCTGGATAACCCTGAATACCACCAATATGCCAATAAAGATGCCCAGCGCTGAATGCAAATTCAGAAATTCTTCTTCTCCACCAAGAAGGAAGGCCACTGTAAAGGAAAAAGCCAATAGCCAGTGAAATACTCGTGTTGGAAATGTCCAGATATACGTTTTCATATGCTGATTTTTATTTTTTCGGGCCATATGGAATAGCCATAAATATTCATTCAGGTTTTGAATGAACGTTGTGCCTGTGGATATTTCATGGTAAATAAAGGCCTGGAAAATGATTAAATAATAACAGCGGCAAAATGAACCAGTTGGCAATCCATGTAAAAAATCAGAGGGACCCCGGGAGGAATATTATTTTGCCAGCAAACACATCAGGCGCTTGATTCAGGGGGTTGCCACACCGCGTGGAATGACATGCGTGGAATTGAAAAGAGGAAAACAGAGCAGGTATTAACCAAATTCTCAGCAGGAGCTGGAACAGAAAAAATCAGGGGTTTTAATGTTATATCTTCATGATAATCAAATGATTTAACAGGAATGTCGCTATGCGCCGGAATACAATCCGCCGTCAGGAGTGAAGCTGTAACTCCCGGACAATAATATACAAGATGTTTGTCAAAACCGCCAATAGCCAATGACAGCAGGATTAAAACAATCTGTACCCCCAACTGTGATTTCATTGGCAAAATTTGATTCATTGATCTGATAGAATGTCCCTTGAGATCTTCCACTGCATGCAACAAATGGTTCCAGCAGGAATTTCCCGGGAACAAATATAGGAAATTTTCAGCTGGCGCCACAAAAGGTACTTGAACTTACATCCCCCTTCCACCTGTCAGGATCCCATACAATCTGGGCCACAGGTTTCTGAGCAACGCACCGGTCCCAACTGCAAAAGCAATGATGGTGAGTGGAAGAAAGATGAAACTGAGCAAACGGTAACAGGGCACGTGTTTAACTACAGTAAAAAGGGCTTCAATGGCATAGGCTACCATTGGGGCATGTACCGCGTAAATCATGAAGGAAAACGCTGTGAGCCATACAAACCAATTTCGTTGCATGCTCCAGTTCACCAGTCCGTTACATCCATACCAGGCTGTAATCAACCCGCTCAAAATTACCAGTTTATGAAGAAGGCTCAGCGCTGGGAAAATTCCATTTCCCAATACCGGTTGCCCCAGAAAGGCAATAATTGTTTTAACCGTAGCCAGCAAAATAAAGGCTGTGCCCCACCACACTGGCTTTAGCCAGCGGGCCGGAACATCAATATTGAAATTTGTTTTTTGCATCCAAACTCCAAGTGAAAAAAACAACAACCCCTCACCTTCAAAAAAGACAAATCCCATGGTGCCCAGCCACATCAGCAGGGCGATACCAAAAAAAATCCATTTCGCGATGCGATGCGACACACACCACCTGATGGCCGGATAGGCTATGTTGTAAATGAGCAGGACGCGGATAAACCACAACTGATAAGGCACCGGGATGAGTATCCACCGGCCTAGCATCTCGTACCAATGATAATCATGAAGCAGTGTTCGTGAATCATCGATCCGCACAATGTTTGAACTGATAACAATGTCCCTGGTATATGGAAACATTTCCAGAAAATAGGTAAACCCTAATCCTGCGGCGCTCCAGATCAAATAAGGTAACAACAATGTACGGAGTCGCTTTGTAGTCCGCAGGCGGTAGGGTCTGCCGTCGTGCAGGGCATAGAGGAATCCTGAGATAATAAACAACATGGGAATACGGAACCGGAATATCCCGTTGGCAAAAAAATATTCGGTGAAAGTGGTGAAGCTGAGCGGTTCTCCAGGTACCGTCCATGGCTGCATATAGCGTATGTCCAGGTTGTAGCCATGAACAAACACAAGCAAGAACATTGAAAGAAAAGACCAGAATTTGAATTTCCTGCTGTTGAAATCAGAAACCGTAAGTGAGGGCCGGGGGAATTCCATATTCTAATAATTGAGCGAAAATGATTATTCACGAAGATGAAATATCAGGGTAGAAATTTCTTCTTCATAGCCTGATAAAAAATCTTCTGCGGTCATTTGTTTATTAAGGTTTTCGTTCTCAAAAGTAGCGCTTTATCATAAATAGTTATTACCTTTACCCTCTAAATTATTCTGAACAGACAAGGATATCCCGGAAATTTGCAAACTTTTTTTACCGGGTGAAATATTTTGTCATTGAACCCTTGAATGCCACTATGAAACGGCTGTCATTCCTCCTGACATATATACTCCTGGTCGGTATGACAAGCCGGTCACAACAGTTTTTCTTCACCAACTACCCAATCGAAAAAGGACTATCGCAGAGTGTAGTCAATTGTGTGTTCCAGGACTCCCAAGGCTATATTTGGACCGGGACTCAAAATGGCCTTAATCGTTTCAATGGTTATGATTTTGAAATTTTTTCTTACAACCCTGCCGATTCCTGTTCTCTTTCCAACAGTTGGATCTATTCGATAGATGAAGATCGCCAGGGTAATCTGTGGATTGGAACGAAGGGTGGGGTGAACCAATGGGTACGTAATGAAAAAAGATTCATACGCCTGAAATATACCACCGGTTATTCAAACGATGTTACCGATTATCCCTATGATGTGCGTGTTGCAAGAAACGGCAGCATCCTGATTAACACGCCACCTGTGCTGACCATCTTTAATCCGACTGGCAATTTGTACAAACATTATACAAGCCGTCTCGCTTACGATGGTTCTGTAAAGGACAACAGCATTCCATTACTTGAAGACCGGGAAGGATTGATTTGGATTGGTTCAACCAATGGGTTGGCTTGTTTTAACCCCCAAACTGAATCGTTCAGCTACTTTATCCATCAGCCCAATGACATCAATTCATTGAGTGACAATACGATCACAGCGCTTTTCGAGAATCGGGACGGCTCTATTCTGATCGGAACCACCTCCGGACTGAATAGTTATGATAAAAAAAACCGCTCGTTAAAAAAGTTTTTTGCCGATACCCGAAACAACCATTCGCTAAGCAATAACTTTATCCGTGCCATCACCGGCGATTCCTCCGGATTTCTCTGGATTGGCACCGAAGGCGGTGGACTTAACCGTGCCTCCTGGTCGGCCGGGGGTGCGCTCGTATTTGAAAATTTCACTAGCGAAAACCATGGTCTCGGACACAATATAATATTATCGCTCACCGTCGATAAATCACAGAACCTTTGGATCGGAACACTCCAGGGTCTCAGTAAGACCGACCTGAAACCACGCAAATTTAAACTCTATCGCAGGGATAACACATCTTTTTCAACAAATTTGCTGGGGAATGTTATTGCATCTGTTTACAAGGATAACAATGGGTATATATGGGTCGGCAACTGGGGGCAGGGGCTTAATAAAATTTATCCCAAGACGGGTCAGGTCGAGCATTTTTCCACCCGGCTGTGGGGAGAACATCACATCACCAACGATTTTGTGCATGTGATTTACGCCGATTTATGGAATAATATCTGGATCGGTACCCGCGATGGTATTAGTGTTTATGATCAGACGAAAAACAGTTTCACACGGTTCAGTGAGTTTTTTCGTAATAAAAACCTGCCCGACTTTCGGGGAGTAAGGATATATGCTATCATCCGCAGCTGGGATAACAATTACTGGATTGGCACGCAAAACGGGTTATTCCGTGTTAACCTTAGTTCATCTTCGACAGAGATATTCAGAGTAGAGGCTGCCGGGAACCACCGCATCAGTGGGAACCTTGTCTATTCACTGCTTGAAGACCGCGAAGGCCTCATCTGGATTGCCACATTAAACGGTTTGGATGTTTTTAATCCCCGGATGGGAACAATGAAGCACTATCAAAAGGACTACAAACCAAACACATTGTGTGATAATTTTGTTATCAGCCTGTGCGAAGATC
>Ga0247841_10006263_pt1 | contig 18525 bp, 19 predicted proteins | sample LaCruzMarch2015__2_FD_192410 | JGI IMG/M metagenome (GOLD analysis project Ga0247841, IMG submission 192410) | Freshwater microbial communities from meromictic Lake La Cruz, Castile-La Mancha, Spain - LaCruzMarch2015_18m | ecosystem: Environmental > Aquatic > Freshwater > Lake | place: Spain... | reverse complement strand
AGGATTGATAATACTGGAAGCCGCGGGCAGATTAGAATTCTGTGGCTCATGATGATCCGTAACAATCACGTCAATATTTGCCTGCCGAAGGGCTTCTATTTCTTTATGGTTAGCGATACCACAGTCAGCTGTCAGGATAAGCTTTACCTGGTTTTCCCTGGCAAACCGGACAATCTCCTGATTTAAACCGTAACCTTCATTAACCCGATGCGGAATATGGTGTAAGACTTCCAGGCCTATACCCATAAGCGTATTTTTAAGTAAAACCGTACTGGTGATACCATCAACATCATAGTCGCCAAAAACCATTACCTTCTCTTTATTCTCTTGCGCCTTCTTAACCAGGTTGATGGCCTTAGGCATATCCAAGAATAAATGCGGACTAAACAAATCGCTAATTGAGCTTTTGAGAAATTTTTCGGCTGCGGCAACTGTAGTTATTTTGCGGTTAATCAAAATCCGGGCCAATACTTTAGAGATACCTAATTCTTTAGAAAACTGATTTTGTAAGGAAATATTAGGAATGGCTAGTCTTAGAATTGAGTGAGAAGACATATATTTAGGGGGTGATCCCGCCTGCGGCGGGATGAATTCGGACAAGAGGTTATGTCGCTTCGCTCCATAACCTCTGTCCTCATTCACATTTTTTCTGGCTGAGTTATTCCTAACAACTCTAACCCGCAAGCGATAACAATTTTTACTCCTTTAATCAAAGCGAGCCTGGCGCAAGTTAGAGCCCTATCCTGATCTAGAACCCGGTGTAAATCATAAAATTTATGGAAGCTCTCAGAGAGCTCCTGCAGATACACCGTAAGCATATACGGATCGCAAGTCACCCGACAGATGTTAAGGATCGTATCAAACTCCAGTAATTTTTTAATCAAATTTAATTCTTCTCTCTCCTTAAGCATAGTCAAATCTAAATTATCTTTGATTTGCGCCACACTACTGCGCAATATGCTACAGATACGGGCGTGAGCATACTGCACATAAAATACGGGATTTTCCGCGCTTTGTTTTTTGGCAACTTCTAAATCAAAATCTAAATGGCTAGATGTCCGGCGCATTAGAAAGAAGAATCTGGCGGCATCCGCGCCCACTTCATCTAAAATTTCTCGTAAAGTTATATATTGGCCACGCCGCGTGGACATTTGAATCTCTTGGCCATTCCTAAAAATAGTTGCTAATTGTACAATAACTACAGATAGATCAAGTTTCTTATGTCCAAAGGCCTCAATAGAGGCCTTAATGCGATTGATGTAACCATGGTGATCCGGTCCCCAGAGATTAATCAACCAACTAAACCCGCGGTTAAATTTATCCTCGTGATACGCAATGTCCGGAGCTAAATACGTCTGGCTGCCATCGCTTTTAATAATTACCCGGTCCTTATCGTCGCCAAACTCCGTTGATTTAAACCAAAGTGCTCCGTCCTGCTCATACAAAAATCCTTTTTTCTTTAATTGCTCAAATGCCTGCTCGACCTTGCCGCTCTTAGCTAAATCCTTTTGTGAATACCAACAATCAAATTTAACCCCAAAATCAATCAGCTCCTGTTTAATAATCTTTAAAATATAGTCCGCAGCAAAATCTCCCAAATCCGCATCTTTAATCTTTTGACTATCCGCAAGCTTAGCAATATCATAAATATAATCACCCTGATAATAATTCTGTGGAAACTCTATTTTCTGCCCTTTTAATTCTTTAAGCCGTAAATCCACAGATGCTCCAAGAATATTAATCTGATTGCCCTCATCATTAAGATAATATTCCCGCTTAACATCAAAACCGATAAAAGATAAAACATTGGACAAACAATCACCGACCGCTGCCTGCCGTGCATGAGCCACAGATAAAGCACCGGTAGGATTGGCGCTCACAAATTCAATTAAAACCTTCCTGCCTAAACCAACATCGCTTCTTAATGCCTCTTTACCATTGGTAATAATCAGTTTGAGCTTCTCATAAAAATAATTTTCTTTAAGATAAAAATTTATAAATCCCACTCCTTCGATTTTTACTTGAGTAACTAGTTTACTCAGGTTAGATTTGGTTATTTCCTGCTGCAGGCAAGCCACTAACTCTGCGGCAATCGCCTGAGGATTACGTTTAAGCAATTTGCTTAATTTTAAGGCGATATTAGTGGTAAAATCACCGAAACGGTTATCGGTAGGAAACTCAAGAGAAACGTGCTCAGCAGGATACGCCCAGCCTAAATCCGCCAAGCAACGTGTCACCAAATCAGTCAGCTCTGTTTGAATATCTTTAGTCATTTTAATGGAAGTTACGGTTGGTGCAAATTGGGTAAGCTTAGCGTTTGGGGGCAATTACCCTGACTCTTTTGGCGTCAGACCAAAGCCCCTCTAAAGAATAAAACTCTCTCACAGGTTTATAGAACACATGTGCGATTACTGAAGCGTAATCCAGGGCTATCCAACCTGATTCATCGTTCGGAGAAACCTTAGAGAGAGATTTTATTTTTTGAATTTCTAAATCTTCCTGAATTGCCTGGGCAATCGAAGTAGTCTGCCTTAAGGAATTGCCGCTAGCAATCACAAAATAATCACAAAACCCGGCTACCTTAGAAACATTCAGAATAATGACCTGTTCGGCTTTTATAGACTTGGCAATCCAGGCAATACGTTGCGCTAAATTTTTTGAGTTTATTTTTTTACTCCTTGTCTACCTAGACAACACCCGCACAATCGCCGCAGAGGCGGCGTACCCGCCTTTCCTATTAGGCGGGGTAACACGCAGGATATCACTTACTTAGCTTTTCCTAAAATCTTGTACATCCCGGTACCGCATTCAGGACATTTACCTTTCATTGCTGCACGGCCGTTTTTCATAGTAACCTGCTGTTCATCCTTCATTGATTTCTTCCCCTTGCATTTTACACAATATCCTGTTTCTGCCATTTGTTTCCTCCTTTTTATGCTACATACATGAACTTATTATTTTTAATTTTAACATAGGAAAATTTTGATGTCAATAGCCCGCTCTAAGTTCGTCTTCCTTTCATGGAATGTTTTTCTTCTATTTCACCGACAATCTCTTCCAGTAAATCTTCTAAGGTAACTAAACCTAAGGCCAACTTATTCTTATCCACAATAATAGCAATCTGTATCTTCTCAGCTTGGAACTTCCTGAGCATCTCGCTCACCCGCATTGAGCCTGTTACAAAACAAGCCCCGTGGAGCAGGTCGGGTAATAAAAATAAACCTTTTTCTCGCAAAATATACAAAATATCGCGGGCATAAACGATACCCACGATATTATCCTTGCTCCCGCTATATACCGGAAGCCGGGCATGACCTTCTTCCACAAAGATATTCAGCAGATCATCGGAACTAGTATTAATGTTTACCGCAATAATTTTATCCTTAGAGACCATGACATCAGTAAGCTTAGTATCTCCGAATTCAAAGATACGGTGGAGCATCTTGCGTTCCTCTTCACTTAAGACCCCTTCTTCCTGTCCCATTTCAATCATGGTTTTTAATTCTTCTACTGTAATCAAAGGTGATCGCTTAGTAATCTCTACTCTAAATATTTTTAAAATAAAATTACTGATCCCGATAAAAAATACAATAAAAGGTTTAAAAATTACAAGCACAACCTCCATCAATGGCGCAGTGAACAGAGAGACCTTTTCTGTATGCTTGGCTGAAAGTATTTTAGGAGTCACTTCGCAGAAGATAAGTAAAAATAAAGTCGTCACAAAAGTAGAAACCACTACCCCCCAACGATACCCATAAACCTGGACGAATATACCGGTAACAATCGATGAGACAGCAATATTCACCAGATTATTACCGATAAGTATGGCCGCAATCACCTTGTCCAATTTAACCACTAACCGCTGAACACTCCGGGCGTGCTTGACCCCCTGTTGCAACATATGGCGCAACCGAATCTTACTTAATCCGATAATCGCCGTTTCCGATGCCGAAAAGAAAAAGGAAATTACCGCCAAAATTAATAAAATCAAAAAGATAGCCATCTTTATCCTAAGTTCAGTTTGCCGTAAATCTGTTTTTCGCTTTTGGCCAGCGGCCCAATAAGGGCAAGGTTAATAATTTTATTCTCAAATATTTGCCTGGCCACCGTCCCTACATCCTCCGGAGAAACCTTATGTACCTCTTTAATAACCTGCTCTAAAGAATACACTTTGTCTAAACAGGCAACACTCTCCCCCATCCAAAGCATATACTCCATAGTATCCTCTAACGCCAAACTCAACTGCCCTAAGTAAAACTCTTTTGCCCGCTTAAATTCATCTTTAGTCACCAGGGATTTTTTAGTCCTACCCAGTTCATGAAAGATTAACTCCAGGCAATCCGGAACTTTACGGTTGTCAATCCCGGCGTGTACTAAAAATACTCCAGTATCATGATAACGTTTTAGCCCGGTGCCAATCTCATAAGCTAACCCTCTTTTTTCCCGGACTTCATTAAAAAGCCGGCTAGACATATTTGCACCTAAAATTATGTGCAAAATTGCCTGGGCATGCCTTAAAGAATGATCCCGCTTTAAAGCATGAAAACCTAAAGCCATATGGGTCTGCTCAGTATCTTTTTGGAAGATCTTTAGCTGCGGCTTATCCTGAGATTGTTGAGCTTTAAGAAAGGTGTTTAATTCGGTGTTTTTAAGCGGCGAAAAAATAGCCGAAACTTTTTTTACCAATAAGTCATCATCTAGTAATCCTGCCGCGCTGATGACGATATTTGCCGGAGTATAATGATTGGCTTGAAAAGTTTTTAAAACATTCCGGCTAATATTATTTACGGTTTCCACCGTACCGATTACCGGTGAACCCAGGGCTTGCTGCGGCCAAAGCAGTCCATCCAGTAATTCAAGACAATAGCTTTGCGGAAGATCCCTGTACATCTTTAATTCTTCCAAAACCACGGTTTTTTCTTTTTGGATATCCGCAGACGCCAAAGACGGATTAATAACCATATCCGATAATATATTTAACGCGCATGTCAAATAGCGATGAGGAATCTTAACCAGATAACAGGTGTGCTCCTCAGAAGTAAAGCCATTTAAAGCCCCGCCTACTCCTTCAATTGATTCCTTAATAGCGCGACAAGAGTATTTTTTACTGCCCTTAAACAGCAAATGCTCCAAAAAATGCGAGATACCTTTTTGTGCAGCGGCCTCATAACGGCTGCCGATATTGATCCAGATCCCCAAGGATACAGATTGCACGCTGCTTGAACGCTTAGTGATTATTCTTAAACCATTATTTAACTTTTGTCTTTTATACATTACTCAAGTCTCCTACAAAACTACCTACTCTTTGTACTAAATTACGATTTCCCATATTTTCTTTGATCTTAGCAACAATTGCGCTACCAACAATTACTCCGTCAGAAATCTTACACACTTCTTTAACTTGCCGGGCGCTCGATATACCAAATCCGACACAAACCGGCTTAGTGGTTAATTTTTTAATTGCGGACAGTTTAATTTTTAAATCTAAGGCCAAACTCTTGCGGCTGCCAGTTACCCCGGTCAAAGAAACATAATAAATAAAACCGCGGGCAACTTTTAATATAGCCCTAATCCGCTCTGCAGAACTGGTCGGACTAATAAAACAAATATTGGCTAAACCTTTTTGGTTAGCATAATGACTAAACTCTGTGGCTTCTTCGTATGGCAAATCCGGAATAATTACTCCATCCACTCCGGCAGCGACAGCTTTATCCACAAAAATTTTCTCTCCAAAACAAAAAACCGGGTTATAATAAGTCATCAGGCATATCGGCAGACTAGTATGCTTGCGCAATTGTTTTACTAAATTTAGAATCTTTACCAGGTTAGTTCCTTGCTTAAGAGAATATCCTGAAGCCTCCTGAATTGTTGGCCCATCAGCTAAAGGGTCAGAAAAAGGCACACCCAATTCAATTATATCTGTCCCTTTTTTCTCCAACTCAATAACTAGTTTAGCGGTGGTAGATAAATCCGGATAACCAGCGGTAATAAAAGCAATAAATGCTTTTTTATCCTGGTTTTTTAGTTGAATAAATTTTTTATCAATGCGATTCATCTAAATCCTTATCGCCTCTTCCAGAGAGGCAAACAATGACTAAGGCATTTTTCTTAATCGACCTTTTAGCTTTTTTTAAATAGGCAATCGCATGCGCAGATTCTAATGCCGGAATAATCCCCTCAACCAAAGATAATAGTTTAAATCCTTCCCGGGCTTCTTTATCCGTAATCGACACGTAATTAGCCCGCCTTATTTGCTGATAGTAAGCGTGCTCTGGCCCCACCCCCGGATAATCTAAGCCGGCGGCAATAGAATGCGCGTTCTTAATCTGGCCGAATTTATCCTCCAAAATTTTTGACTTGGAGCCATGCAAAATTCCGGTTGAGCCACAGCTTAAGCTGGCGGAATGTTTACCCGAAGCCAGACCCAACCCAGCAGCTTCCACGCCAATCATTTTTACATTTAAATCATCAAAAAATGGATGAAATAATCCAATGGCATTACTGCCGCCGCCAACACAAGCGACCAAATAGTCCGGCAGACGTTTTTCTTTCTTTAATATCTGTATCCTCGCCTCATCTCCGATCACGCGTTGAAAATTACGCACCATTTCAGGATACGGACGCGGCCCGGCAACCGTGCCGATAACATAATACGTATTACGCACATTCGTTACCCAATCCCGCAAAGCTTGCGTCATCGCGTCTTTTAAAGTCCGGGTACCGCTTTTAACGCTAATCACATTCGCCCCCAGCAATTTCATGCGCATCACATTTAAAGCCTGTCGATGAATATCTTCCTCCCCCATATAGACATCACAGCTCAACCCGAATAAAGCCGCCACCGTAGCCGTAGCCACCCCATGCTGGCCTGCCCCGGTTTCGGCGATTAACCTCTTTTTACCCATCCTCACCGCTAAAAGCACCTGGCCCAAAGTGTTATTAATTTTATGCGCGCCCGTATGTAAAAGATCCTCTCGTTTTAGATAAACTTTTTTTATTCCTAAATATTGACTTAGGTTTTTGGCTAAGTACAACGGAGTGGGCCGGCCAGCATACTCGCTCAGATAAAAACCAAGTTCCTTAGCAAACTTCTTATCTTTCTTTGCTTTAGAATACTCATTTTCTAATTCATCAAGGGCATAAATCAGCGTCTCAGGGACAAATCTTCCCCCGAAGAAACCAAAGTGCCCACTTTTATCCGGTAGCTTATTTTTCATTTTATTAAAAGGTAATTCTTTGATAATCTTTTAATGCATCATTACTCAAAAAATCTTTAAAACTTTGAAATCCCTCACCTAAATCATTGAACATCACCTGCGCGTCGTGAGGAGTAAAAGGTAAATTAAAATGCGGAAAATTTGCCTGCCAAGCCAACATTTTATACATTAAAGCATTATACGCAAAAGAAACAAGATAAATAAAAACGCCACTTAATAAAACAAATACTGCCAAGGCAAACAGACAACCGAACAGACAATTTAGAGCCTTATTCTTTTTCTTTAAGAACTCACCGCAATGCTTACATTTTATCGCTTCATCCTGAATATCCTCTGCGCAAAACGGACATTTTTTCATAGTGTTTTTATTTTAGCGGGTGGCGAGACTTGATTCGAGCCGCGGTGTGCGGCGAGAACAAGGCTCAACAGGACCCGCTAAAATTATACAGGTCCAACTGCCTGAATAAACTTTCGAATCTTCTTATGATTCTTCTTGCCAGGCTTTGATTCTAAGCTACTGGAAACATCCACCCAATCAGGCTTTAATAATTTAACTGCCTTCTTAATATTACCGGCAGCCAACCCTCCGGACAAGAATACGATAGGTCTCATTCTAGCTGCTTGCGCCAGTATTTTCCAGTTAAATTTATTTCCTGTTCCACCCAGATTAGTCTTTGAAAAACTATCAAACAAATAAGCAAATGTTTTATATTTAAATACCCCTTCTAAATCTTCTTTCTTACTTATTCTAAATGCCTTAATAACTTTATAGCCTTTAAATTTCTTACAGTATTCAGGGGATTCTTTACCATGAAACTGTAACATATCTAAATTACAAAGCTTGGCAATTTTTTTTACAGTTAGAACTTTTTCATCAACAAAAACTCCTACCCGCTTAATTTTATTCGGTAAAATCCGTGAAATATTTGCTGCTTTATACGGTCGGATATAGCGCGGGCTTTTTTTATAAAAAACAAACCCTATGGCAGCTGCGCCGGAAAAAAAACTGCATAAAGCATCTTCTAAATTAGTAATTCCACAGATCTTTACTTTTACCACCCCATTACCTCTTCTATCTTACTTTTAATATCCGTTGCCTCCATAAAAGTAGTGCCAATTAAGACGCTACTGGCCCCGAGAATCTTTAAGAACAAAACGTCCTGAGAATTTTTAATCCCGCTCTCCACCACCACAATCTTTTCTCTGGGAATTAAAGGAAATAATTTTTCCGTGGTCTTAAAATCGATCTCTAGCGTGCGTAAAGACCGATTGTTGATTCCAATTATCGGAACTTTTAAGCTAAGAACTTTCTTGAGCTCTTTTTCATCATGCACCTCCACCAGATAATCCAGACCTAAACTATCGGCAATCTGCATTAACTCTACCAACTTATCCTTAGTCAATAAATCCGCAATCAATAAAATCGCATCCGCTCCATAATAACGGGACTCATAAATCTGATAGCCTTCTAAAATAAAATCTTTTCTTAAAATCGGGCCGGAAAATATATTCTTTACCTGATCTAAATAAACCAGATTGCCGCTAAAGAAATCCTCCTCAGTTAACACGGAAACTGCTTGCACACCGGCCTCTTGATAGAACCGGGCGATCTCTTCTAAATTAAAATTCTGGCAGATAATTCCTTTGGAAGGCGAAGCCTGCTTAATCTCAGCAATCAACGCGATCTGCTTGGGCTTACTGATTGCCTCTTTAAACGGCCGAGTTGCCGGCAAGCCGGCTAATTTAGCCATTAAATCCTCCTGACTGAGCTGTTGCTTAGCCAAAAGAATTCTCTCTTTCTTTTTTGCCACAATTTGTTTTAAGATATCAGTCATTATTGCGAATACTCCTTTAATCGCTTAAGTTTTTCCAATGCTGCTTTGGAATCAATAGACTCCTGCGCCAATTTTATTCCCTCAGCGATCGTATCTGTTTTATCCGCCGCATATATAGCACAACCGGCATTAAACAAAATAATATCTCGCCGGCTACCCGGTTTACCCATCAAAATGTCCTGAGCAATCCTTACATTATCATCAACTGAACCGCCGGATAAATCGTTTAAGTTTGCCCTCTTAAAACCAAAATCCTCCGGAATAATTTCATAGTCTTTTAGCAAACCGTCTTTAACCTCAGTAATAAAAGTCTTATCCGTAGTGGTTACTTCATCTAAGCCATCAGCGCCATGTACCACTAAAATATGTCTTGAGCCTAAATTATGTAAGACTTCTGCCAACGGCCTGACCCACGCCTTAGAATATACGCCAATTAATTGATTAGTGGCCCGCGCAGGATTAATTAGCGGCCCTAAAATATTAAATATAGTTTTTTGTGCAATTTGTTTTCTTGCCGGCATGACTTGGCGCATGGCTAAATGTAAGTTTGGCGCAAACAAAAAAGCAATTCCTATTTGGTAAAGGCATTTTTTAATTTTTTCCGTATCCATATTAATTTTAACGCCCAGTGCTTCTAAAATATCCGCACTGCCGCATTTACTGGATACAGAACGGTTACCGTGCTTTGCCACCGTCACCCCGGCACCGCTGGCGACCAATGCGGTAATTGTTGAAATATTAAAGGTACCTTTTTTATCTCCTCCGGTTCCGCAAGTATCCAGGATGTTAAGCTTATCTACGATAATCGGTTCAACATATTCGAGCATGACATTTACCGCCGCAGTTAATTCTGCGACTGTCTCGCCCTTATCATTTAAAGAAGTCAAAAAAACGATGATATCGGCGGTATCCACCGCGCCGCTTAAGATCTCCCGCATTATCTGCTGCATCTGTAATGGCGTTAAATCTTTCTTATTCAGTAACTGTTTAATTAACTCTTTAATCATTTGAGCTTAATAAAATTATCCAGGATTGCTTTGCCACTCTTAGTCAATATAGATTCCGGATGAAACTGCAAACCCCAGAGAGGATATGCTTTATGTTTTAGCCCCATAATTTCAAATTCGTCCGTCCAAGCGATTATCTCCAGGCAAGAGGGCAGACTCTTCTTCTCTACTAATAAGGAGTGATAACGCGTGGCCAAAAATGGATTGGGAATATTCTTAAAAATATCTTTTTTATGATGATAGATTTTAGAAACCTTACCATGCATCAGTCTCTTCGCTTGCACGATTTTACCACCGAAACAATAACCGATTGCCTGATGCCCCAGACAAACTCCCAAAATAGGAATTTTTCCGCAAAACTCCTCTATCACTGCACAAGAAACACCTGCATCCTCCGGCCTGCCTGGCCCCGGAGAGATAACTATTTTCTGTGGATTAAATTTTTTAATATCCATAATGGTTAGCGCGTCATTTCGATAGACTTTAACCGTCTGGCCTAATTCTCCTAAATACTGTACCAAATTATAAGTAAAGGAATCATAGTTATCGATCATTAAAATCATTCTTTTTCTCTCCAAACTTTAGCGCCCAAATTAATCAACTTTTCTTCAATAAACTCATACCCCCGCTCCAAATGATAGATTCTGGAAATAGATGTCTTACCACGCGCAGCTAAACCGGCTAAAACTAAACCGGCAGAAGCACGCAGGTCGCTTGCCATCACCGGAGCGCCAGATAAACTTTTTATCCCCTCAACAATAGCATGCGGCCCTTCTCTTTGAATATGCGCACCCATACGATTAAGCTCGGCAACATGCATAAACCTATCCGGATAAATTTTTTCCGTAATTACGCTAATGCCACCGGTAACTGACATTAAGCTCATCATCTGCGCCTGCATATCAGTGGGAAATCCAGGATACGGAAGTGTAGTAATATTTACCGATCTTAATTTCTTATTGCCTTTAACCCTTAGAGCTCCTTCAACACGCTCAAGATGAGCGCCAGCTTCATCTAATTTATCAATTAAAGCCCCCAAGTGCTGATATTGCACGTTTTTAATTAATACGTCTCCGCCGGTAATTAAAGCAGCTAAAATTAATGTTCCCGCCTCAATACGGTCAGGAATTATGGAATGCACTGCTCCGTGCAGATGCTTTACTCCCTCAATTTCAATTACAGGAGTGCCATGGCCCTTAATTTTTGCGCCCATCTTAATTAAATACTCCGCCAAATCTACCACTTCCGGCTCACAGGCTGCAGATTCAATTATCGTCTTACCGGATGCCAATACCGCAGCCATCATTACATTATCCGTAGCTAAAACTGATGAGCCATAAACTCCTCCCAGATAGATGTAGGCACCACGCACTTTACTTGCCTTAGCAATCACATAGCCTGAATCAATACTAATATCAGCGCCCAAAGCCCGCATACCTTTAAGGTGTAAGTCAACCGGCCGCACGCCAATCACGCAACCTCCTGGAAGAGAAACTTTGGCTTTCTTCATTTTACCTAGCAACGGGCCCAAAACACAAAATGAAGCACGCATGGTCGAAACTAATTTATATTCGGCAATATAATTTGTCGCCTTACCGGCAGTAACGCTAACCCTGCCTTTATCAAACTCTGCAATCTTACCCAAGGCGCGTAAGATTTTGAGCATACTATGGGTATCGCGCAGATTCGGAACACCTTTAATTACACAGGGTTCATCCGTAAGCAAGGTCGCCGCCAGAATCGGCAACACTGCGTTTTTTGCCCCGGAAACTGTAACCTCACCTTTTAATTTTACTCCGCCTTCAATAATCAGTTTATCCATTTATTTAGCCCTTTTCCCCATCACCACGCGATTAATATTATTATAATCTTTAACTATTCTTATATCACTAAAATTTTTCTCTTCTAGCATCACTTTAACTACAACTGACTGATTAGTTCCTACTTCCAAAGCCAATAAACCATCAGTATTTAAATAAAAGGCTGCCTGGCTAATTATGCGCCGATAAAAATCCAAACCATCAATACCTGCCTTTAAAGCTAAAACCGGTTCGAAAGATATTTCCCTGGCCAAACCGCAAAACTCTTGTTTGGCAATATAGGGAGGATTACTGATAATTAAATCAAATTTATCTTGATCTTTTTCCAGAGCGCTAAAAATATCTCCCGACAAAAATTTAACTTTTACTTTATGCAAATCAGCATTCTCTTTGGCTAATTGCAAGGCCCCCAAAGATACATCGCTTGCCCAGACCATTGCCTGCGGCAATAATTTAGCGATTGAAACGGCAATGCAACCAGAACCTGTACCCAGGTCAAGAATCTTTAGCTGAACAGTTTTGCCACTTGATTTTAATTTCTCAAGCGCACAACTAATCAGGATCTCTGTTTCCGGACGAGGAATCAACGCACGCTTATCAACCTTAAACTCGAGCCCCATAAATTCGGTTGATCCTAAAATATACTGTAGCGGCTCCCCGATAATCCTGCGTTTTAATATCGCAGATACTTGAACGGATTTATTTCTATCTAAACAAATATCCTTATTCAAATATAAAGACAACCGATCACAATTTAAAACATGGGTTAAAACTAACTCAGCTTCTGTCATTCTTCTTTTCTGATTCTGCTTTTAATAAAGCCTCAAAAAGCTCATCCATTTGCCCCTCTAAAATCCCCTCTAATTGATGCGAAGTAAAATTAATTCTGTGATCCGTAACCCGGCGGTCCGGAAAATTATAAGTACGGATTTTTTCACTACGGTCTCCGGTACCAATCTGGGTTTTTCTGGCGCTGGATAATCTTTTTGCCTCAGCCTCGATTTTTACCTCTAAAATCCGGGCGCGTAAAACTCTCATCGCCTTGGCCTTATTCTTGATCTGTGAACGCTCATCCTGACAAGCAACTACCGTACCAGTAGGAATATGGGTAATCCTTACAGCGGAGTCAGTCTTTTGCATATGTTGGCCACCCGGTCCGCTTGAACGGTAAGTATCAATTCTTAAATCTTTTGGCTCGATAATCAAATCAACCTCTTCCGGCTCAACTAATACGGCCACCGTAGCCGTAGAGGTATGAATACGGCCCTGTGACTCAGTCGTCGGAACCCGCTGTACGCGATGCACGCCGCTTTCAAATTTCAAACAACGGAAAGAATCCTTACCCTTGACGCTAAAAACTATCTCTTTAATTCCGCCGGCTTCATTAACGCTGGAGTACATCGGCTCAACTACCCAGTTTTTATTATCAGCATACTTAGAATACATCCGATATAGTACAGCCGCAAAAAGCCCTGCCTCATCCCCTCCCGTGCCCTGCCGGATTTCCACGATACAATCACGCCCAGTATCCTTATCTTCTGGCGCCAGAATTTTATCTAACTTCTGCGCAAGAGCAGTTTTTTTCTCGGCTAAAGCCTTTTGCTCAATCTGTGCTAATTCCATAAAATCCTGATCATGCTTACCCAACAACACCAGCTCAAGATCAGCAATTTCCTTGAGCAAATTTTTATATTCCCGATACCGGGAAACCACAGGCTTAAGATCTGAAAGCTCTTTGGCCAACTTATTATATAGCGCCCGATCCGCAATCTGCTCCTGGCTTCCCAGTAGCTGTTCTAGTTCCTGGTAGCGGAGAATTAATTTTTCTAATTGTTCATACATTTAAATGAGCGGACAACTTATGGAGCGTTAGCGACATAAGTTGTAGCTCCGACTTAACGGAGCGTCCGCGAATTAATACTGTGTCTGCGAGAAAATTCTAGAGAATTTTCGAGCGATTAGACACAGTAACTAATGAACCGCACTGACTCATTGGCGGATTTATTTCTTCTTCGCATATTTTTTCACAAACTTATCCACGCGGCCGGCAGAATCCACCAGCTTTTGTTTCCCGGTAAAAAATGGATGGCATTTTGAACAAATCTCAACCCGGATACTAGGCTTGGTGGAACGGGTGTGCACCGTCTCACCGCAAGCGCAAACAATAGTACTTTCTTTATAATTAGGATGTATCTTGTCTTTCATCTTGATTCCTCCTTTATTTCTGATTCATGCTGTTTAAAAACTCTTCATTATTCTTGGTCTTACTTAATTTTTCAATGAGTAACTCCATCGCTTCCACATTATTCAATTCATTTAAAACTTTTCTCAAAATCCAGGTCTTGGACAATACATCCGGTTTAACTAACAGCTCTTCATGACGGGTATTTGAGCGTTTAATATCAATAGCCGGATAAATCCTGCGCTGGAAGAGGTTGCGGTCTAGCTGAGTTTCCATGTTACCGGTTCCCTTAAACTCTTCGAAAATAACTTCATCCATCCGGCTTCCCGTATCAACTAAGGCCGTAGCAATAATGGTCAAACTTCCCCCTTCATCTACCGCCCGCGCCGCTCCAAAGAATCTCTTGGGTTTCTGCAGGGCATTAGAATCAATACCACCAGAAAGAACCTTGCCGCTATGCGGAACCACGGAGTTATAGGCTCTGGCTAAACGCGTAATACTATCCAGAAGGACAACCACATCGCGTTTATGCTCAACCAGGCGCTTAGCCTTTTCTAAAACTATCTCGGCCACCTGCACGTGACGTTCTGGTGGCTCATCAAAGGTAGATGAAATTACCTCACCTTTAACATTACGCTGCATATCCGTAACTTCTTCCGGCCGTTCGTCAATTAATAAGACAATCAGAATTACATCAGGATTATTACTGGTAATGGCGTTAGCGATCTTTTGTAACAAAACAGTTTTACCGCTATACGGTTGAGCAACAATCAAACCACGCTGGCCTTTACCAATCGGAGTAAGCAGGCCCATGATCCGCATGGACAGCTCATCCGGTTTGGTTTCCATGTTAAACGGCTCACGCGGATAAACCGGAGTAAGATTGTCAAAAAGCACCTTTTCTTTTACCTCCTCGGGATTTTCAAAATTTACCGCCTCCACTTTAAGTAAAGCAAAATATTTCTCACCTTCCTTAGGCGGACGTATCTGACCACTTACCGTATCCCCTGTGCGCAATTCAAATTTCCTAATCTGCGACGGCGAAATATAAATATCATCCGGGCAAGGAAGATAATTATAATTCGGACTACGCAAGAAACCAAACCCCTCAGAAAGAATCTCTAATACCCCTTCCCCAAACATCAACCCTTCCTTCTCTGCCTGAGCCTGAAGTATTTTAAAAATCAGATCCTGCTTTTTTAAACCACTTATACCGCTGGCATTCAATTCTTTAGCCAGCTTATTCAATTCAGCAATCTTCATGTCCTTAAGATTTTTAATATCTAACTTTTCCACAACTTCCTCCTTTTATCTTTTATGCAGAAAAATCCTTGCGAGTTAAACGAGCAAGGGTCCTCCGTATTTTAGAAACTTGTTTCTGGGTTTTACTTATCTGACTACTATTATCTATGATAAAATCCGCAAAACGCGACTTTGCCTTTTGCGAAATCTGGGATTTCATTCTCAAAATCACCTGTTTTTTTGTCAAGCCTAAACTCTTTTGACTGCGCAGAATCTGCTGCTTCCTTTTAGCAGTTACTATTACCAGCTTATCAATTATTTTAATTAATCCTGCCTCAACAATTAAAGCCGCATCCAGAATTATAATTCTCTTATTTGAATTCCGGATAAGCCGCTTGATCTGTCGGATTAACTCCGGATGCACAATACCGTTAAATTTAGCTAAGGCCTCTCTGTTGGTAAAAACTATTGCTGATAACTTTAGACGGTCAATTGAATTATCCGACTTAAGTATTCCCCGGCCGAACGATTTTATGATTTTCCTATAAACGCCAGTGCCGATAAACACAAGGTCATGTCCCAGGCGATCCGCATCAATCACTAGACAATCTTTGGTCTTAAACATGCCGGCGACGGTGCTTTTGCCGCAGGCGATATTACCGGTAACTCCTAAAACAAATTTATTCTTTCTTGGCTTTAGCATACATCTGAAGATACTTATTCGCCGAGACCTTCCAGGAAAAATTACATTTCATGGCATTATTGATCAAGGAGGTCCACTTCTTTTTATTTTTAAATACCAGCGTAGCTTTATTAATTAATTTTAGTAACTCTTCTTCTGTGTACTGGCTAAAAACAAAACCATTACTCTTGCTGATGGTATCCGCCAAGCCGCCGGTTTTAAAAACTAACGGGATTGTCCCGTAATGTAAACTAATTAATTGCCCCAACCCACAAGGTTCGTAAAAAGAAGGCATCAGAAAAATATCGCTGCCAGCATAAATCTTATGCGCCAGAAGATCATCAAATTTTAAATTTAATGAAATAACTTTTGGATATTTATCGGCGGCGACTTTAAGAATCTCCTGATATTTTAGGTCTCCGGAGCCCAAAATAACTAACTGCACATTCATCTTACAAAGCTTATCTAAGCCTTGAGCAAAAATATCAAGCCCCTTCTGCTGCACCAGGCGGGAAACCATTCCTAAAACCGGTATATTTGTATCTTGCGGCAGATTACATATTTTTTGTAAATCCTCTTTATTCAAAGCTTTATCTTCTGGGTTAGCTAGAGAGAAATTCTGCATGATAAATCTATCTGTATTCGGATCCCAAACCGAATAATCCACCCCATTTAAAATTCCGCTTAAAACATTTTTACGTTTCCTCAAAAGACCATCTAAACCAAATCCCAGCTTTTCTGTCTGAATCTCATTAGCATAAGTAGGGCTAACGGTGTTGATAAAATCCGCAAAAACCACTCCCCCTTTTAGCAGGTTAACCTGGTTGTAAAATTCAAAACCATTAATATCAAAAAGCCCCCAGCCAAAACCCAGCTTAGGGAACTCTTCTTTAGCAAAAATTCCCTGATAGCCGATATTATGAAGAGTGAGAACACACCTGATCTGACGATAAAAACTCATGTTTGAATATAGGTTCTTCAAATACGCCGCAGTTAAGCTGGCCTGCCAATCATGCAAATGTAAAATATCCGCGGAAAAATTTATCTCTTTTAATAAATCTAGTGCCCGGCGACAGAAAAAAGCAAACCGCTCTAAATTGTCTCGGTAATCACCGTTTTTATCTCCATACAGTCCATCACGGTTAAAATAATCCTTATTTTCAATAAAGAAAACTTTAATATTTTTTCCTATAACCACAGTCGCCACATCCTTGGAAACCCTGCTAATTTTTAACTTTGCATCCGTAATGCATTTATAGCCGGGCATAATCACAATTACTTCATGTCCACAATACTCTAAAGCCAACGGTAAAGCTCCCGCCACATCCGCTAAGCCTCCGGTCTTAGCAAAAGGCACAACTTCGGAAGCCATCATCGCGATCTTCATGGCCTCACCGCCTTAGCTGACGAGAATGCGGACATCTCCAACCAATTAACTCCTTTTTTCATATCTACTTTTATGGGCACCTCTAATTTCATTACATTCTCCATTTCATCTTTAACTAAACCCGCCAGTATGTTTAATTCCGAGATCGGCAGATCAAAAACCAGTTCATCATGAATCTGTAAAATCATCTTAGCTTTTAAAGCCTTGTCTTTAATTTGCGCGCCGATCTTAATCATTGCCAGCTTGATCAAATCGCTAGCGGTTCCCTGGATGGGGGTATTTACAGCTTGACGCTGAGCAAACTGCCGAATCCCCATATTTTTATTATTAATTTCGGGGATATACCTTCTTCTTCCCAAAAGCGTGATAACAAAACCATCATTTTGAGCCTTTTTTATCTGCGCATCAATATATTCGCTTACTTTCGGATAACGTAAAAAATAGGCGTCGATAAAATCCTGAGCTTGATTTATGGAAATCTCCAGATCCTTACTCAAACCGTATGCGCTCTGACCGTAAATAATACCAAAATTAACTCTTTTCGCTACCTCGCGCATCTGGGGCTTAATTTCTGATTCAGGAATATTATAAATTAAAGAAGCCGTCAACCGGTGTACATCTTGATTACGGCTAAAAGCATCAACCAACGTATGGTCACCACACAAATGAGCCAGAACCCTTAATTCTATTTGTGAATAATCACAAGAGAGCAAGCAATTCTTTTCACCAGAAGCAATAATCGCCTGACGGATCTTACTACCGATATCAGTCTTAATCGGAATATTCTGTAAGTTAGGATTACTCGAACTTAATCTGCCTGTTTCGGTACCCGTCTGATTAAAACAGGTATGCACCCTGCCGGTAGCTTGATCTACTAGTTTAGGCAGAGCATCAACATAAGTGTTTTTTAATTTAGTCAACTGCCGATACTCCAGCAAAAGAGCGGGTAAAGCATGTTTATCACTCAAACGCTTCAATACCTCTTCATCTGTAGATGGACCGGTCTTAGTTTTTTTAATTACCGGAAGGCCTAACTTTTCAAATAAAACCTGCCCTAACTGTTTTGGCGAATTAATATTAAATTGCGTTCCACTGGTTTCATAAATATCCGAGATCAATTTAATTAACCTATGCTCAATATCATGCGAAAGAT
>Ga0247841_10006260_pt1 | contig 18545 bp, 20 predicted proteins | sample LaCruzMarch2015__2_FD_192410 | JGI IMG/M metagenome (GOLD analysis project Ga0247841, IMG submission 192410) | Freshwater microbial communities from meromictic Lake La Cruz, Castile-La Mancha, Spain - LaCruzMarch2015_18m | ecosystem: Environmental > Aquatic > Freshwater > Lake | place: Spain... | reverse complement strand
CTGAAGGAAGAAAATGTTCTCCTCAAAGGCCGACTGAAGAACAACCCCGATTTAGGCAAGATGATCGGGTACAGCGAACCTATGAAGAAAGTATTTGAAAAGATTGAGAAGGTGGCTACAACGGATAGCACTGTCCTCATTCACGGTGATAGCGGCACCGGAAAAGAACTGGTTGCCAGGGCAATTCATTTCAATAGCGAGCGAAAAGAGAAACCCCTTGTTCCTGTCAATTGCGGGGCCATCCCGGAAGAACTTCTGGAGAGCGAACTGTTTGGCCATGAAAAGGGGGCTTTCACCGGCGCAATCCGAACCAGAATCGGCAGATTCGAACTTGCTCAAGGGGGAACGATCTTCCTTGACGAAATAGGTGACATGAGTCCCTCTCTCCAGGTTAAGCTTTTAAGAGTGATTCAGGAGAAACAATTTGAAAGAATCGGGGGCGTCAAAACCATCAACGCCGATGTCAGAATTATTGCCGCCACAAACCAGGATCTGGAAAAACTTGTCGAAGAGAAGCGATTCCGGGAAGACCTTTTTTATCGCATTAACGTCATCCCGATTTATTTGCCTCCCCTCAGAGAAAGAGGTATGGACCTGCCGATTTTGGCAAATCATTTCTTGAAGAAGGTCAACAAGTTAAAGAAAAAGGAAGTACAGCGCATTGCCCCGGCGGTAATGAATATGCTGATGGAATACCCCTGGCCGGGTAATGTGAGAGAGCTGGAAAATATGATCGAGATGCTGGTGGTCATGAAAGAGGAAGGTGAAATCGGCGTCGAGGATTTACCGAACAAGATTGCCAATAGAAAGATATCTGCATCCACTGTATACGGCGGTGAATTCCCCGATGAAGGCGTTGATTTTAACAACATGGTTGTTCAATTTGAAAAGGATCTCCTTTTAAAAGCCCTTGACAAATGCGGCGGTGTGAAAAACAGGGCGGCAAAGATGCTCAACCTGAATCGCACCACTCTTGTAGAGAAACTCAAAAGATTGTAAATGCCTCGCCTTATGTTTGGCCTTAATCTTGCTATCTATTAGAAAAAATTTGTAATAAATAATTGCGATGCCGATCCACTCATATCTGTTGCTCAGTGATCAATCGGGGGGAAGCGATATCATCCTTCCAGTGAGAAGCATCATGGGAACGATACCGGATCTGTCGTGGGAAAAGGAATTTTTATATTCAATTATGGCTGATCTTGTTGTAGGGATTTCTGATCTGAAATGCAGCAATCAACCGAAGGATGTAATTATCACCTATGCACTGGGATCATGTATTGCCGTTGTCATCTATGATCCGATGGTCAGAGTTGGGGGCATGCTCCATTTCATGCTTCCAGATTCAACGCTGGATAAGATAAAGGCGGCTTCCGCTCCGGCTATGTTTGCCGATACGGGAGTTCCCATGCTGTTTAAGTCTTGCTATCAGTTGGGTGCGGAAAAGAAACGCCTGATCGTGAAGATTGCCGGTGGAGCAAGTATTCTCAACGATGCCGACTATTTTCGCATCGGGCAAAAGAATATCACAGCAATGAGAAAAATATTCTGGAAAAACAATGTGTTAATCAACGCAGAAGACACCGGGAAAAACTGCAACCGTACGGTCAAGCTCCAGCTTGCCGATGGTAAATGTTTTGTGAGATCATCCGGTGGATCGGTAGAGGAGTTATAATGCTCGACAGAATCCTCCTTTCTATTAATAAATTGCCGGCCTTTCCGGCGACCGTTCAGCGGGTGTCCGAGCTTCTGAAAAATGAGGACTATTCCGTAAATGAAATAGTATCAGTCATCAAGTTTGATCAGGCTATTACCGCAAATATCCTAAAAATAAGTAATTCTGCTTATTTTGGTGTCCGTCAGAAAATCAAGACCATTCATGACGCCGTTGTTTATTTGGGACAGAAGCATCTCGTCCGAGCCATTCAGACGGCAAGCGTCTCGAAATTCTTCACTAAGAGAGGCTATGGCGACAAGGCGAGTGAACTTTGGGAACATTCAGTGGCTGTTGCCCTTATGTCGCAGATTCTGTCGCGTCAGCTTCATCAAAAGGAAAATCCTGTTCTCTATACCGCAGCGTTGCTCCACGATGTCGGGAAACTGGTGATGGGAGAATACGTACAGGATGCGTCCAAGAAGATATTCGAGCTTGTAAATAATCACGGTTATTCATTCCTTGAGGCTGAAGAAGAGATCGTCGGCATCAATCACGCAGATCTTGGCGGGCGGATCGCCGAATACTGGAACTTTCCGGCGGAAATCAGAGACGCCATCACCTTGCATCATCGCCCCAATCTTGATGATCTGGAAGAAAATATCTTCCCCAGTCTTATTTACCTTTCCGATCAATTCTGCCTGACGATGGGTATCGACGGCGGTATGGACGGTCTTGCCCACCGTGGATTCAGCGAGATCACGAAAAGATTCCACTTGCGGGAAAGCGATGTCGAAAAGAATATGCTCCTGCTCCTGGATCAGTTAAAGCAGGCTAATGAACTGCTCGGTATAGTTGATAAATAAACTCGATATTAATTAAGATAATTGAGGCGTATTCGAATATGGAAGATATCAAGAAATTGAGACAAAACTTGATGAAAGCGGTTTTCGAAGTATTTGAAAAAATGTACTATATTTTTCTTGAACCGGTAGAAGAAGCCCTGATGAGTGATTCAAGCGCTGTAGAGATTGGCTTTTCCGGAGCTCTGACGGGCGGCATCATCGCCCGGTTCCCTCGCGAGCTGTCGATGATGATGGCGGGAAACGCCTTGGGACTGGATGAACAGGAAATGACCGACCAGATCCTGGAAGATTGCCGGCGAGAATGTCTCAATATGCTTTGCGGTAATTTTCTGCAAAAACACGACTCCGACAAGCGGTTTCATATGACCTTGCCAACGCATGTCGCCGGGGACGGGGGAAGTGAGTCTGCCGACCGGCGCAAAATACATAAACTCGATCTCAACTTCGAGTCCGACCATATTCCCTTGCGAATAGAATTGATCATTTATCAGCAGTAATGAGTAAAAAGAATTTAAGATTATGAAGAATTAGGGAGGAGCCATGGATAAAAACATCAAAATCCTCGTTGTTGATGATTTTGGCACGATGAGGAAAGTCATCAAGAACATTCTCAAGCAGGTCCAGTACGAGAATATTGTGGAAGCGGAAGACGGACTTGCGGCCTTAAAAGTTTTGAAATCGCAAAAGATTGATTTTGTGATCAGCGACTGGAACATGCCGAACATGACGGGTTATGATCTTCTCAAGGCGGTGCGGGCCGACCCGGAAATTGGGAAAACACCTTTCTTGATGGTTACGGCAGAGTCGCTTCAGGAAAACGTCGTTGCCGCAGTCAAGGCCGGGGTCAGCAATTATATTGTGAAGCCCTTTACCGCGGAAACGCTGAACGAAAAAATTACGAAGATCATGGAAAAAGAATTGAAATAAAGGCGAGGAACACTATGAACGTCAAATTTATTAATCCATTTTTAGAAGCGACTATCGAAGTATTGAAAACAATGGCTTTTGTTGAACCAACCCCGGGTAAGCCCTATCTGAAAAAGGACAACATTGCCAAGGGAGACATATCGGCTATTATCGGCTTGACGGGGGCGGCAAGAGGCTCTCTGGCCTTGACTTTTTCTGCGTCCAGTATCGTCCGGATCGTTTCCAACATGCTTGGCGAAGAGATTAAGGAGATCAATGGAGATATCAAGGATGCGGTTGGTGAGATTACGAACATGGTTTCCGGAGCGGCGCGGAAGAAATTGGAAGCAGAAGGCTTCAGCATCGCCGCGGCAATTCCCACGGTGGTTACCGGGAAGGGCCACTCGATTGTCCATGTCATGGGGGGGCCGAGCATCATCATCCCTTTCAGCACCGATCATGGGTCTTTTGTTGTTGATGTGTGCCTGACTGAGGCCGCCTAAAGAATGATCAACAGGCAATTAATCAGTAAATGCTTTACTTTGATTGATGCATGGCCTGACGAGCCCGGCCCTGGAGGACGATAATACTGATTCTCCGGTTCCGCGGATCTTTGGGATTTTCCTTGATATACAATTCCTGATCAGCATACCCTACAACTCTGGCAATAGTAGTGGGGTCAATACCGTTGTCTTCCAGTTCCCGCCGTGCCGAGGAAGCCCTGGCGGTCGACAGCTCCCAGTTGGTCACGTGTGCTCCTCTGGCTGTAAAGGGGGCGGCGTCCGTATGACCTTCGACGGCAATGCGATTGGGAAGATCCTTGATATTTTCGGCAACAAGCTTGATGACTTCTTTTCCCTGAGCGCTCAGGTCATTGCTGCCGGCAGGAAACATCATGCTTCCCTCCATATCGATAAGTTGAATGCGGACGCCGCCTTCAACGATATCGATGACAATCTGGTTCTTGGCGCTCTGAAGTTTCTGCTCTACCGCCTTTTTTACTTTGGTGACAAGATCCGTAGCCCCCGCCTTTCCTATAAGCGCCGCCTCACCTATCGCACCGGGGTTCGAGGCCATAATCGATTTGCTTGCTGATGAAGACGACTCCTTCATGACATTATATTCTTTGAAATATGTTGAGATAGCCAGTTTCTTTTCAGGAGCGACCATGGCGATAAGCCACATCAACAGAAAAAAGGCCATCATGGCGGTCACGAAGTCGGCATAGGCGACTTTCCAAGAACCACCGTGATGGACTTCATGTTTCTTGCTTTTCCCTCTTTTGATTATGATGGTTGCTTTGTCGTCCATTTATTTCTTTTGCGTCCTCAGTGTTTCTTCTACTTCCAGGAAACTCGGTTTTGAATCGTTGGGGATGACCCTGCGGCCAAATTCCAGCGCCACCTTGGGGGCAGCCCCACCGACGAAAGACACCAGCGCCACCTTGTAAACAACAAGATACTGTAGTTCCTCCATGGCGACATGTTCGAGATTTTTCCCCATCGGTCCGACATAACCATAGCAGAGGAGAACGCCGAGAAAGGTTCCAACCAGGGCGGCGCCGATGCTGTTTCCCAAGACAGCAGGTGGGGAATCGATTTTACCCATGGTCAGGACGATACCGAGAACGGCCGCCACGATACCGAGCCCGGGAAGACTGTCGGCGACAAAATTGACCATTTTGGAAGGGAGGATCAGTTCTTCGAAGTGAGCCTCCAGTTCCGTGTCGATAAGGGCTTCCAGCTCATGAGATGCTATGGTGGTCGTCATGACCAGCCGCAGGGTGTCGGTGATGAGACCGATGGCACGGGGCTTGTGCAAAATATTCGGGAATTTATTAAAAAGAGGACTTTTTTCGGGGACATCCACGTCGCTTTCAATGGAAACAAGACCCTGCTGCCTGATTTTGTAAAATATTCCATTGAGCAATATCAGTGACTCCAGATATTCCTGTTTGCCGTAGGGTTTGTGTGTAATGGTAGCCAATACGGCGGCCATTACATTCTTCACGGTCTTTATGGATGCGGCGATGAGGAAACCGCCCACAGCGGCGCCGCCAATGATCAACAGTTCCACCGGTTGGAAAAGCACCGACAGGTTGCCTTTTTCCAAAAGGTATCCGCCGATCACGCATGAGGTCACTACGACCACGCCAATAATGACAAACATTAATATTACTTCCTTCTCTCTCTTAGAATTTCCCGCTCCTTTTCAAAAACGAAGCGGACAATTTCATCCCTGATCATGTCGTCTATCTTTATGAAATTCAGGACCGTAACGTACCCGCTGGTCTGCATTTCAGTTTTGATGATTTCACCGTATAGATAAAGGTGCAGAGCTGTCGATTGCCCGGAAGACAAGATAGTCTTCATTTCCAGAATATCACCGGGCTGGAAAGGCTCACGGGTAGTAAAATTGATCCCGTTGCCGCTGATATTGACCGCCTTAAAGGGAAGAGACTGAAAACCCTCACTTTGGATCGTTATAAGGTGAATAATGGAATCGAGCTTCGTATTGATTACACGCAACCACTCGTTAAGAAGAGGTTCCTCAACCTCCGGCAGCATAGAGAAATCCGGGATGGCAATATTGCCGGAGATGCGGGAACGAACCACCAGGTGTTCATCCTTTGATATAAGACGGTAGGCCATGGGAATGTAGGCATAAACACGTGTGTATTCGCGTCGGTTTGTGACTATGGAGTCTTCAGATGACATGTTCCCCCCTGGATGATGAATATTGAGTATCATCTTGCAAATGGAGTGCCACATCCACGGTGAAGAGTGCCGGGGAAATATGGTACGGTAATTGCTGTCCGGTACATTACTATCTCAATCGAAAGGCATTCGGCATGGTGAAAACATTTTGTATCGTCTTGGCTTTAATGATCCTCATTGTTTCAGCGCCGGCCGTTCTTTCCGCACCTGCAAAAATATATACCATTCAAGTAATAACAAATAAGGAAAAGCATAACGCCCTGAGAGAAGCTAAGAAGCTGGAAGCTCAAAAAGTTGACGATATCAGGGTGGAGAAGGTCGGAGAGCAGTATGTCGTCAGGATCGGTAAATATTCCACGCGGACGGATGGAACGGCAATCCTGCCAAAGATTAGGCAAATGTATCCGGAAAGCACGGTCCGTACGGCCTATGATATTCCTGAGCGTGAGATTTATGAAGCGAACATTTCTGTCAGGAAATCCGTGGCTGCCAAACCTGCTGTTAAGAAATCCATCGGAGATTCTCCAATTACCCCGCCTCGGGCTGTGGAGACGCCGGGAAAATCCCCGATTCCTCAACCTGCTGTTGAGAAGACACAATCACGTGACCGTCATCGTGTTGACTATGTGTCGGAAAAACTCAAAGAGAATCCACCGGCGGCATCCGTCACAACCCCGCCGGTGACAGCCGCAACACCTCCAGTGACGGCATCGGCGATGACACCCATAGCGACATCCACCCATCAGCAACAAGGAACGCCGCAATATTCAACTATAGAGAAGGCAATGCGATCATTTCAAAATCATCAGTACGAACAGGCGGGGGAGATGTTCTATGAAATCACACGTCAAAAAATTGTCGATATTGCAACGTATGAAACAGTAGTGCGCCGTTTGGCCGATTGTTATTATTTCATGGGTGAGCAGGGATTTGCGGGAAAATATCTTATTGCTGTTGACCATTACAAACACATTTTGCAGAATTATCCCGATCCGCGGGGAGAGAATGATCTGGTCTACTATCGATTGGCGATGAGCTATGACAAGTTAAAATTCTATTATGAAGCGAGCGCCGCCTATGACGGGCTGGTGAAAAAGTATCCCGACTCGACATTAATCGAAGAGGCAATGTTTGCGGCCGGGGTTATGAAGCGAAAAATCGGCAGGTACGCTCAGGCAGCGGACCGCTTGCAGTTATATCTAAAGAGATATCCGACGGGTAGATTCAACCGGGAGGCACGAATATCTTTAGCGGAAAGCTATTACGAGATGAAGGATATGAAAAACGCCCTTCTATTGTATGAAGATATTCAGAAAAAATGGCCAAGCAGGGCGGACATACCCAAGGATGCTATCCTGTATATGGGATGCCTTCAATATGAGTCGGGAAGATATGAAGACGCCATTGAATCTTTATCGTACTTCTTGAGCATTTATCCTCAGGGCGACCAGGCTAAATCGGCTTTATATGCTTTAGCGGCTTCATTTTACGGTAAACGCCAATACCGAACCGCTGTGCAACTTTTTTCCAGGGTCATTGAATCATATCCCGATTCCCGTGAGGCAATGGAAAGTATGATTGCTCTGGCAAATCTGGGGATTCTTGAAAGGGAACTTAAAATTCCCACAACTATGCCGGGCAGCAAATATGTCGAGAACCCCGTTGCCACTTATGACCTGGTTCTGGCTGCCCTTCCCGACAGTGAAACCTTGCAGCGGGTCCTTTATCTTAAGGCCCGTGGTTTGGAGAAAACCGGTCGCTTTCTTGAAGCCTTTGAGATAGCAAGCGACGCAATCACAAGATATCCTAAAGGACAATATGCAACGGAAACTTTAAAAGTTCTAAGAACTGCCTTCAAATCAATGGTAAATGATTTTTACGCTCGTGAAGATTATCTGTCTTTGGCTGATCTGTATTTTAAAACCTTCCATAAGGGATTTTATGAACAGCCGGAAGAAGAGTCGCTGATGAAAATTGCGACGGCGCTTCAAAAACTCGCATTCAAAAAGCAGGCTTTGGCAATGCTTAATTATATGGATGCTGTCTGCAAAGACAAAATTATAAGGGAAAATATCAGGAAGGATATTGAAAGTCTGAAACAAACGGAGGTTGCGGGGAATGAAAACTCGTTGAGTGCCGGGGATCGTTTATATTTGGAAGGAAAATATCAGGAAGCCGCGAAATGGTATGAAGACGCCCTCAACAGCCCTGAAAAGGCCGATAAGCGCTGGATTCTGTATCGCCTGGCGATGTGTCAGATAAAAATGTCCAATGAGGATGCCGCCAAGAAGAATATTGCGAACCTCAAAGGAGGAGGTGGGGAAGATGCCTTCTGGACCAAGGTGGCCGATTATATGTCGGAAGACGCCGCCTGGAGAGGGAGATATAAAGGATTGGCGCCGAATTAATACTCAAGCCGGAAACTATGAAGATATCATACAGTCACAAAGAAGATGAGAAGAGACAGTCAATTACAGATATTGTGGCAGAGCTTGCCCATGAAGTTCGTAATCCCTTGGGGAGTATCGAACTGCTTGCTTCTCTTTTGATGAAAAATACAAAGGATCAGACCAATATAAGGCGGGCAGCGCAGATTATTAACGCAGTGAAAGAAATTAACGAAAGAATAACAAGTATGATGGTTTCAACAAGGTCGGGGGAAAGAGCTTTCAGCAAGGTAAGGATTCATGAAGTCATAAGAGAAATACTGCAATTTTCCGAGATGATGCTTGATGGGAAGAACCTCTTTCTGATGATGAGGTATGCCCAGTCGGAACCGGTGGTTTATGGAAACGGGGAAATTCTCAAACAGCTCTTTTTGACGCTTATTCTTAATGCCCTTCAGTCCATTCGGGAAGGAGAATATCTTTTTATTGAAACACGCTTCAAAATCGGAGACTCGCCGCCGCCGAAATCTTCTGATTTGAATAACAGCACCCATTTCGAGATTCGTTTCTCTATGAAAACAAAAAATGAAAATGGGAAGAATATGAGAACGATAAACAGTCTCGAATGGATGTTTAAAAAAGAAGAAATGAAAACAGGTCTTGGAATTGCCGTTGTTTCAAGCATTGTAGAGATGCATCATGGCTCTGTGCATCTGGAAAAAGACAAAGACAGAATGGTATTTTGTATATCCCTGCCGGCATTTGACGATTAAAGATGAAATGAAAAACAAAAAAATACTCATTGTGGATGACGATCAAACCATGAGGATGGCCCTTGCCGACTCTCTTGAGACGAGCGGTTTTGATGTCTGTATTGCCGAAAATGGCGATGAAGCGCTTAAGATGTTTGGCAAAAATGATTTTGAAATTGTCGTCACGGACATGAGAATGCCGAAGATGGGTGGTATGGATGTCCTTAAAGAAATCAAAAAGATATCCCCCCAGACGCCGGTCATTCTCATTACGGCGTACGGAACTGTGAAAACAGCCGTGGAAGCTATGAAGGAAGGGGCATCTGAGTTTATCATGAAGCCTTTTTCCCTTGATGATCTGGAATTTGCTGTTAGAAATGTCATGGCATCGCGAATTGCGCTGGATATGCCTGGCGATGATCCTGCGGATTCAACAATCCCGGCATCGATGGAAATTATTACCAGAAACGAAAGAATTCTAAAGCTCCTGGCCATGTTGAAGAACGTCGCAAAAAGCCGCTCAAGTGTACTGATTCAGGGGGAAAGCGGCACCGGCAAGGAATTGTTTGCCCGTTTCATATATCTTCACAGCAAGAGAAGGCAAAACCCTTTTGTCGCTGTCAATTGCGCAGCCATTCCCAACAATCTACTTGAAAGTGAGATGTTCGGTTATGAAAAAGGCGCCTTTACGGGCGCAGTTATTCGTAAACCAGGAAAATTTGAACTGGCCGATAGAGGAACGTTACTCCTTGACGAGGTCAGCGAAATGGATTTTCAACTGCAGGCCAAGCTGCTGCGCGTCATTCAAGAAGGCGAAATCGATCGGTTGGGAGGTAAGGCGCCTGTACCTGTGGACGTAAGAATCATCGCGACAACCAATATCGACTTGAAAGCCGCCATTGAGGACAAAAAATTTCGTGGCGATTTATTCTATCGCTTAAATGTCATCCCTATTGTGATCCCGGCTTTGCGTGAACGTATGGATGATATCCCCCTCCTTGCCGATCATTTCTTGAAGAAATACAGTCAGGCTAACGACACCAAGAAACCGGATCTATCCCCGCAGGCTATTGAATCTTTACTGGCATATGATTGGCCGGGCAATGTCCGGGAATTGGAAAACACCATGGAAAGGGCCGTCCTGATTTGCGAAAATAATATCATCCTGCCTGGACATCTTTTCCTGGACAGTGATTTTTTAAAAGAAACTCCAAATATCCTGTCAGGTCATCAGGAGTCGGTGAGACTGGATATGGATACGACAAATATGACGTTGAAAGACGTTGAAAAGGTGCTTATTTTCGAAACCCTCTCGAAAGTGGACGGGAATAAAAGCAAGGCGTCAAGGCTTTTGGGAATTAGTGTGCGTACGATGAGAAACAAGCTTCATGAGTATCAGTTGGAAGACCATGGCTTCAGCGAGGACGAAGAAGAACTGTAATGGTATATGTATTGCATTATTATTTGTCATAAATCAAAACAGGAAAATTAGGATGCCGCAACTATTCAATAAAACATTTGATGTCCTGTCGAACATGCTTTCCTATCGTTCGAAAAAGCACCAGGTCATCCTGTCCAATGTCACTAATATCGATACCCCAGGCTATAAAGCTGCCGATTTGACCTTTCGGAAGGATCTGCGGGAAGCCGTGGAGAACAAGGGCAAGATGCAGATGATCAAGACCCAGGATCGGCATATTACGCCGAAGTTGAAAAATAACGAACCAGAAAATTTCGAGGTCAGTGAAAGTGAAGAAGCGGTCAAACTTGATGCGGAAATGGCCAATCTATCGGAAAATCACCTGATGTACAATATGACGGTGGACATGTTGGCGAGGAAATTTCGAGGTCTACAAACGGTATTGAAGGAGACGAAGTAATATGGATTATTCAATGTCTTTCAAAATCTGCGGCGCCGGCATGGCTGCCTCAAGAGCAAAGATGGATGTTGTGGCAAGCAATTTGGCAAACGTGGAAACAACAAGGACACCGGAAGGGGGGCCATACAAGCGGAAGTCAGTGGTTTTGTCATCTGAAACCCCTAAGGACGGGTTTGATGGGGCACTGAAAGATGCGCTGAGGACCGTCAAGGTAGATAACATTGCCGAAGACAATACGGGATTTAAAACAATCTATAACCCCGGCCACCCTGATGCAGACGAAAAGGGCATGGTAAATATGCCCAATGTCAATCTTGTGACTGAGATGGCGGATATGATTATCGCAGCCAGATCCTTCGAAGCATGTGCCACGGCTTACGATGCAACAAAAAACATGGCTTTGCGGACCCTTGAACTCGGTAAATAGGCCAACATATTGAAAGGTGAGTGAAGATGAAAGATATTTTCATACAGGGGGGACTAACCGACCCGGCCGGGCAACTACAGAAGGTTCAGCAGCCGTTCCGGCAGGAAAAGGACGGCAATAGCTTTGGAAGTATATTGAAAAATGCCGTAAATGAGGTCACCCAGTTGCAGACCCAGGCAGATCAATCCGTTGTAAAAATGCAGGTTCAGGAATCAGGCAGTCTTCATGAAGTGATGATTGCCCTTGAAAAAGCTGATGTTTCCTTTCGAACCATGCTTCAAGTCAGAAACAAGGTTTTAGACGCATATCAAGAAATCATGCGTATGAGTGTGTAAATTTACATCAATAACGGGACTTAATAATTAGTTATCAGGATTGAGAAATATGAACCCGGTTCAAATCTTATCGAGATTGTGGCAGAATTTCAATTTGCTGACGCCAGTCAGAAAGATGACGGTTGTAGCTGCCGCCTTGATCAGTCTTGGCGCGATAGCGGCTATGGTGCATTTTTCCGGTCAAATGGACTATCAATCCCTCTATTCGAACTTATCCAGTGAAGATGCGGCGACCATTGTCGGCAAATTGCAGGAGAAAAAAATCCCTTATAAACTGAACCCGTCGGGCGACACCATAACGGTGGCGTCCGATAAAATCCCCGAGATAAGAATGGAGCTTGCCGCCTCCGGTTTGCCGAGAGGCGGCAACATAGGATTTGAGATATTTGACCAGAAATCCATCGGGGCCACCGAATTTGAACAGAAACTCAATTATCGCCGGGCCATTCAGGGAGAGCTGGCCAGAACAATCAACAGCCTCGAAGAGATCCAGCAGAGTCGGGTTCATATAGCCTTTCCAAAGGACACATTATTCATAGATCAACAACAAAAAGCCACGGCCTCGGTGACAGTAAAACTCAAAAATGGCAAAAGCCTGCGACAGAATCAGATTGACGGCATTGGCCATCTTGTCGCCAGCAGTGTTGAGGGGCTAAGTTTTGAAGATGTCATGGTTGTTGACAGTAAAGGTAACATCCTTTCCAGGGGGCACGATGAAACCAAATTATCCCGTCTCTCGAATTCGCAAATTGAATATCAGCGGAATGTTGAGCGTAATCTTACCAGCCAGATACAGACCATGCTGGAGAACGTTATTGGTAAGGGAAAAGCCGTTGTCCGGGTTACAGCCGATCTCGATTTTCGTATCACTGAAAAAACTGAGGAAACTTATGATCCCGAGTCTCCGGTAGTGAGGAGTACGCAGAAGCAGAGCGATAAGACAGTGGCGACTTCAGGAGCAGCAAAAGTAGGGGCTACGAATAGTTCCCCGGGCCAGGAAAAAGATAAACTCGATGAAGTGACCAATTATGAAATAAACAAAGTTGTCAATAAAACGGTAATGCCCGTGGGTGAGATCAAAAAATTATCAATTGCCGTGGTCGTGGATGGAATCTACACAAAGAATGACAAGGGGCAGGAGGCCTACCAGGAAAGATCTAAGAAAGAAATCGATTCCTTGGAAGATCTGGTCAGGAAATCGGCCGGTTTCAATGCCGCCAGAGGAGATCAGGTTATCTTGACGAGCATGTCTTTCACAAAGCAGGATGTTGACGCTGCGCTCGCGAACATTCCTTGGCATGAAAGGCTTACGCCATTTATCCCGCTGGTAAAATATTTTTTCCTGCTCGCGGCGATCGGCCTCCTTTTCGTGTTCGTTATCCGGCCGTTGATGACGGGACTGATGTCGGGTGCTCCACGACAACAAGCGACTCGGGATACCGTTCATTTATCGACGACAGGACGGCCAAGCCTGGGGGCTGAATCTGTGGCCTTGCTGAGCGGACAGGGGGGAGGAAGTGAAATGACGGAAACTGAGCTGGTAAAACAGCTCGCCAGCGCAGACGCAAAGAGATTCGCTGAATTACTTAGGAATTGGGTAAAATAAAAGGACCATTTACCGATGACAAATGAAGAAAAGGCAGCCATTATGCTGCTATCATTAGACGAGGAACAGGCGGATCTCGTCATGAAAAATCTTCGGCCTGCTGAAATTCGTCGTATCGGCAAGTATATGAATAAAATCAACACAATACCATCTGATACCTTAAAGGCGGTTACCAAGGAGTTTATCGCCTTGGCAAAAGAAGGGGGAGGCACTATTGCCGTCAGGGAGGGATTTGCAAAAAATATTGTTAAAAAGGCGATCGGAGAAAAAGAAGCAAATGTCCTCATGACTGAAGAAGCGTCAAAATCAGATGAAAACCCGCTTATTGAGAAACTAAGGGATATTGATCCGAAAGTATTGCTCGATTTCACGAAATCGGAGCATCCCCAGACGATTGCCTTGATCCTTGTTCATTTGAAACCGGAACAGGCAGTTGAGATCGTTGAGAGCTTTTCGATAGAAATGCAAAGCGAAATTCTCAGGCGCATGGCGACATTGAAGAATGTGCCCCGTGAATTCATTGAAGAAATAGCCAAAACACTGGAAAAGGAGATTGTAATTGGCGCTACCAGTGAGCAACAAGTCGGGGGAGTACAGGTCGTATCGGAAATACTCAATATGGTGAACAGGGCCAACGAAAATGAAATCATGGCTTATCTCGAAGATAAAGAACCGGATATTGCAAGTCAAATCAGAGGCCTGATGTTCACATTCGAAGATGTCCTCAAGCTTGACGATCGCAGCCTGCAAGAACTGCTGAAGGAGACTTCATCCGAAGACCTGTCCAAGGCTCTAAAGGTAGTTGATGAGGGACAGCGTCAGAAATTCTTTAAAAACATGTCGCGACGGGGAGCCGAAATGCTTAAGGAAGACATCGAAATGATGCCGCCGATAAGGTTGTCGGAGGTAGAAACAACGCAACGATCAATCGTCGAAACAGCAAAAAGATTGGAAGCGGAGGGGAGAATAACCCCACTGCGGGGCACCCAAGGCGATGAGTACGTATAATTCCAAAGTTATCAAGTCTGTCCAAGTGAAACTGGTCAGTGTTGAGGCTGAAGAATTTTCAATGTCTGATAAAACAGGTTCGGGAACGGTCAGTAAGTCTCTCCCGCCGCATTCAAAATCCAACACGGCAGAAATAGATCTCCTGAAAAAAGAGTTTGAACAACGGCTAAAAATTGTAGGAAACGAGTTCTATGAACGGGGCCTCAGCGAGGGCCTCAAGAGTGGAGAGGACAAACTGAGGAAGGAATCCATAAAAGGCATGGAATCTCTCCAGAATCAGCTCAAGGAAGTCGCCGCATTAAGGAAAAACATTATAAAAAAATCTGAAAGAGATGTCCTGAGTCTTGCTATTTCAATTGCGGAAAAAATCCTTCAGCAAGAGATAACATCAAATCAAGATATTATCCAAAATATTCTCAAAGCAGCCATGAAGAATATTCTTGACCGGGACAACATAAAAGTCCGCCTGCATCCTCTCGATTTTCACTACATGATGGACAAGAAAGAAGACTTTCTGCAAGGTTTCGATGGGATCAAGAACATCGTATTCGAAGAGGATGGAAGCATTATCAGGGGGGGGGCGGTCATTGAAACGCAGTTCGGTGAAGTAGATGCCAGGATTGATCGCCAATTTAAAGAGGTTAAGGATCAACTCTTGTCGTCAATAAACTGAACAAACTATGAATTCATCCTGCTTATGAATGTTGACCTTTCGAAGTTTCATCGTGTGCTGGAGAGAGTCAATCCCATCAGGGTTCACGGTAAGGTAAGCGAAATCATTGGGCTTGTGGTGGAAGGTCATGGTCCGGTGGCTTCATTAGGGGAACTCTGCGCCATCTATCCCGCCGGAGAAGGAAGACCTGTAACTGCCGAGGTGGTGGGATTTAAAAAGGGAAAGGTTTTGCTGATGCCTCTGGATACCCTGCAAGGTCTTGGCCCGGGCTGCAAAATCATTTCTCTCGGAAAGCAGGCAAGCGTCGGTGTGGGCGCCGGCTTTCTTGGGCGCGTGATCGATGGTTTAGGGAACCCTATTGACGACAAGGGATCCATTGATTACGATGATGTCTATCCCATTTATGCAGATCCTATAAATCCGTTGCAGCGCGGGCGCATTGCGGCGCCGATGGATATGGGTATAAAAGCCATCAACGGAGTGCTGACCTGCGGTAAGGGACAGAGAATGGGGATATTTGCGGGATCAGGTGTAGGGAAAAGCGTGCTTATGGGGATGATTGCCAGGAATACAAAGGCGGATATAAATGTCATCGGTCTTATTGGAGAGCGGGGTAGAGAAGTCAGGGAGTTTCTTGAAAAAAATCTCGGTCTTGAAGGATTGAAGCGATCGGTCGTGGTGGTGGCGGCCTCAGATCGCCATCCCCTTATCAGAATGAGAGCGGCCTATGTCGCAACTACCATTTCTGAATACTTCCGTGATCAGGGAAAGGATGTGCTGCTAATGGTTGATTCCTTGACGAGATTCGCCATGGCCCAGCGTGAAATTGGACTCTCTATTGGTGAACCGCCAACTACGAAAGGTTATACCCCTTCTGTTTTCAGTCTGCTGCCTAAACTGTTGGAAAGATCGGGACTGGATGCCGGGAAAGGCAGTATCACCGGGCTGTATACAATATTGGTGGAAGGGGATGATTTCAATGAGCCGATTGCCGATTCAGCCAGGTCAATCTTGGATGGCCACATTTCCCTGACCAGGGATTTGGCGAACAAGAATCATTATCCGGCTATTGATGTCCTACAGAGCATCAGCAGGGTAATGATTGACGTTGTCGATGAGGAACAGAAGAAAAAAGCTAATGAGCTTCAGAATATTCTTGCCACATATAAAAAAGCGGAAGATCTGATCAATATCGGGGCCTATGTTCAGGGAAGCAATCCTGACATTGATTATGCGATCGCGATGATTGCCAAGGTTAATGCCTTCCTTCAACAGGGGATAAATGAGCAGGTGGATTTTCTCAATACAAAGAAACAATTAATCAGCCTTTTCACTGACTCGTAATCATAAATATAAGCGGCTCAACGACTGATTCGGCGCTTGCGAATCAAAATTCATTTGTTATTACAGGTTATTAATGTTTGTTTTCAAATTACAGGCAGTTCTGGATACAAAGAAAATAATCGAGGAGCATAAGCTCACCGAGTTTTCCGAGAAGAAAAGTCAATTAATTAAAGAGCAGGAAATTTTAAACGGCATAAAACAGGAGCGAATATTGCTTGTAGATCAACTGAGAAATTCGCAAAATCTCATTCGTCATATGCGGGACATCGAATTGCAGATTTCATATATTGACGTCTGTATGGAAAGGGAAAGGAAACAGCAGGAGGAAATAGTGCGGGTAACAAAGGAACTTGAGGAAAGAAGGATCGCCCTGCTGGAAGCGATTAAAGAAAGAAAAGTGCTGGATAACCTGAAAGACAGGGATATGAAAGAATTCAAGGCTACAGAGGTTATGAGGGAGAGAATAGCGACGGATGAGACGGCAATCTTGAGATTCAGGAGGACAGAGGGATGAAAAAAATTCTTATTGTGGCTCAAATATTGATTATTGGGATGGTTGTCGTGAAACTCCTGGCGGCGGGACAACTTTTCTTTGACAAGGATGCTCAGAAAAAGGACATGTCTTTTGTTGGACAGGCGATGGCTCAACTAAGTGCTTCTGGAAATTCTGCCGCAAAATTAAAGGATATTTTTGATGATCGACTCCAGAAGGAGCGGGATCTTTACGGTGTCCTGGAAAAGAGAAAAGCGGAACTCGATGCGAGAGAAAATACCATCAGGACCGATGGGCAAAATCTTCAGGCGTTAAAAAAGGAAATTGCCGACAAAATAGACGCCTTGAAAGCCTTGGAAAAACAACTTGACGGTAAACTTGAAAATCAGAACACTGTTGATATGAAGAAATACAAAGACTTAGCTAAAATGTATGAAGCCGCCGCTCCTGCCAAAGCAGGGGCCATGATGGAAAAATTGGATATAAGAACGGCTGCCGGTATCACTATGAGCATGAAGAAAGATCGGGCGGGGGCTGTTCTATCCAGTATGAACTTACAGAAAGCAGTAGATATAACAAAGGAAATAACTCAATTGACAAAAGTGACTCCCGATACAAAGCCCTGATGACTCCCATCTTTTCTCTACAGGAAGGCGGGGGTGGATCACGCTTGATGTAGAGAAAAGAAAACAATGGGAAATATTTTCCCTTTTTTATCAAAAACAACCTTCCCGTAATTATATATATTCGTAATTAAAAGCATTTATATCATGGCATGTCCCTTGCTAATATTAAAGCACAAAAGGAAATGAGATGGAGAGGATATGTCGGCAATAGAAATTATGACCGTAATGCAGGATCTAAAACCGTCAGGGGCAAATGCAGCCCTTCCGGGCAATATTTCTGCCGATTCCTCAAGTGATTTTATCGGGATAATGAACATGACCATGGCTGAATACCGGAACCAGGATCATAATGAAGAAATTCTTGGCAGAGAGCCTGAGGACAACCAGACGGGAAAAATCTTTTTTATCGTGAGCGATGCCTCCACGCAGACCGACTGGTTACTGAAGATGGGCGAAGCGAGCACCTCCTCAGGTGAAATAGCGACAATGCCTGCTGATAAAAATAATGCTGAAGACCTGGAAGAGACCGTTCCGGCGACGGCATTTATCGCCACTTTCATCGACAAAATGATTCCCGGATCAAAGACGGTCAGCACCGGCGAAACCGGTTCAGAGACCTTGCCTGTCATTCAAAAGGAAGGGAAAAGAGTTTTAGCCGGCCGGAAAGAGTTCATCGTTAATGAGACCAATGATAATCCCGGGAAACAAAATAGGGAAATCTTTGCCTCTCCGGCAATGAGAAATCGACCCCTGGCGACAGTCAATAGTGACACAAATGGGGAATTGGAAAATCAATTGGTAACAACTCTTGACGATAAGGGATTTTCCGCCGAGGAGATCAGAGACATCCTGAATGCAGTTGATGTAACAA
>Ga0247841_10006259_pt1 | contig 18548 bp, 19 predicted proteins | sample LaCruzMarch2015__2_FD_192410 | JGI IMG/M metagenome (GOLD analysis project Ga0247841, IMG submission 192410) | Freshwater microbial communities from meromictic Lake La Cruz, Castile-La Mancha, Spain - LaCruzMarch2015_18m | ecosystem: Environmental > Aquatic > Freshwater > Lake | place: Spain... | reverse complement strand
TTCGTTTTAAAGGCGTACATATATCTCGCTCGCATCGTAATGTCGCTGAAATCCCAACTCGGTTGAATTTCCAATCCAAATCCGTTTGTTGTTCCCGTCCAGCTGCGAAAACCCAGACCGGGTCCCTGAAATGTCGGGATGACAGTCGTTCCAACCATCGGATTGCCGGGTTTATTCGTCCATCCGGATTTTTCCACCCGCTGGCCGGGAATGCGGTCCTGAAGTTTATAGACGGCTGTCTCGATTTGCAGTTCCAGCGGATGGCCATGATATTTGGCGAAAGCCTTTTCGGAAGTTTTATCGATGAGTTGGTTAGCGAATGATTTTACGACATTGAGACTGGAACCGGTCTGGCTATCGGCGCTTGTTTCGCGATCATCGAAAGCGGTCTGACTGTTTTTAACGATACGGACGGCAATGGTCGCTTTCTTAGTAGAAGCGACGGCTTTGGTCGAATATTCCGCTTCGAGCAGTGTGCCGTAAACCAAACCTTCGACCTGCAAGGCTTCCGTCAGTTCGTTTTCCGTGATACTGTTCAATTGACCACCGTCGGTAATGCCCAACTCACGCAGTTTGGCGTCAACAGTTTCGTTATCGAGCACCTGGTAACCTTTTTCCTGCAGGCCGAGTGCAAATAACAAACGCGCCAGTTCTCCGGCCGTCAGATCGGTTGTTTCATTGGCAAATGGCAGAACGGCAAGAGACATACCATCAATATTTGCTACGACAGGAAGTGCGGCAGCCTGTTCCCAATTTTGCGATCCGGTCGGTGAACTCTCCTGAACCGCCTGCACGATTTGCGTACGGTCGGCGGCTATCTGTGATTTTAGATCATCCATCGCGAGCGTGACTCCGGCACTGACAATGTTCCTTTCATCACGCAGGTTGGCGAGATAATATTTATAATAGAGTCCCTGCCATTTCGCGATCGTTTTCGTTGTCGAATATTGCCCGATGACTTGCTGCTCGGCATCGGTCAATGTCAGATCGACATCGACAGTCGCTTTGTCTCTCTGGCTCGGCGCGCCCAAATAAACAAAACCCAACCACAGCAGGCCCCATGGTTGTGCGTTATAGATTATCTTATTGAAATGGAATGTAGCAGTCATGTCGGCGGGTACCGTACTACCAATGGAAAAACCACTGGTCTGTAAATCCCGGGAGATCGCGTATTGCAGATCGGGGTTCAATTCTTTAAAAGAATAGAGATTATTCTTTTGAACTTCGACTGCGACCTGTGTTCGGAAAGGTACCGGTTCGATTTTTGTTTCGCCGGGCGTGTAATTAAAATGAGCGGGTGTCATCGCGCATCCCGAAAACAACATGAATATTAAACTCACAAAACAACCTGTCACGATTTTTTTCATAACATAAAAAAGATTAGTCACATATCACCTTTAAGAATTATTTCAATTTGCATATATCACCGACGACAATTTCTTGAACGTCCGTTAAATTCATGATTGAACCGTCATCGCTGAAATATCCGGAAACCTGCCCGGAACCGACTTTGTTTATTTCACGGCCGATCTCGGTGCCGGTGACCGGATCAAGAATCGGTTCACCCTGCCTATAAATCCCCAGAGTCGTTCCGATCTCGAGATGCGAATTCTGACCGGCATTAAGATAGACTTTATCGCCGCTGACTTTGGCCACGACGCATGACCACTCTAATTTTTCAAATCCGTTCAGAAGATTCTGCATGACGTTGACGACTGCCGAACGAAATGCGTCGCTTTCCAGCATTTCATCGTAACTGCCGGCTGTGCCCGAACCCAGATAATTAGTGTATTTACGGACAGCTGTTCCGTTGCCGGAGCCCGCCCAAAGAACTCGCCCGGTGGATACATCGATCAAGCGAATATCGACCGAGCAGGAGGCGATCTGTTTCTTGCTGGCCGTGATAACCATATCCTGCGCTTCAGTCCGTACGCCGAACTGTGTGACCGCTCCAGTGATAATCGCATTAGCGCCTAAAAGTTCGCCGACCTGCGGCGCCGAGACATCCGAAATCACTCCGCTCAAACCGAGCGCTTGTTCTTTCAGAATCACGTCTAACTTTTCACGTTCGAGCAGAATAAAATCACCTGTTTTACTCAGTTCAGTTGCCAGCATGTCGCTGATTCCTGACCCGAGCCGTCGCTGACCGTAGGTTGTCCGGTTCTCGAATTCCGATATAAAAACCCGTCGCTTGGGACCGGTCGGATGATAAATCGCGACACCTGACGTGTTTGTCTGTTCTTTCTGAATCATGGACGGCGAACACCCAAAAAACAGCAGGCCGACCATCCCGACAAAAATCATTTTTTTCATTTCTACGTCCTATTCAACCACACTTCACTAAATGCGGCGATAAAATAATAAGTTCCTTGCTAAAGTAGAAGGAAGATTTATTGTTTTTGTTTAAAAGTATTTGACACGAAGCACTTTCGTTTCAACTGGTTTTAAGGTTTTGATCTAAATACGGTTTTAGTGAAATGAAACAGGATCGAGGCGCATCAAGATAAAAATCCGGCCAGTAGAATAACGCAAGAAATTCTTACATCCCGAAATGTTTTAGGCCTTCCAGAACAAAGAAAATCGGCCAGATGATCGCCTTCAGAAAACCCAGTACCCCAACCCAGAAACCGGTCGCTGTGCTGATGTAGTAGATCGCTGCGCCGATAAAACCCATGCCGTAAATGGCGCCGGAGGGAGCAGCCGATTGACATTCATTTTTCATATTTATCTCCTTCATTTTGGTGTTGAAAACAAAAGAAAAGTAATGAAATTTTCAAGAAATTGAAAGTTATTTGCCTGGTCGGTAATATTACCGGATAACTCGGTCGGCCTTGGCAATTATAGCCTCCGGAATTATCAGTCTCTGAATTTCAGCCGCAGCCAAATTGAGCGTTACCTTGGCACCGGTCATATATTGAATCGGAATGCCGGCCGGTTTGACGCCGCGCAAAATCTGCGGGACAAGCTTTCCGGCGGCATATCCGGCTTCGTAGAAATCCCAGCCGACGCCGACAGACGCGCCGCGTTCGACTTCGGTTGACTGGTTACAAAATAACGGCAGACTCGCCTGATTAGCGGCTTTGACGATCGCCTCGAATCCAAGATTGGTGAGGTTGTCGGAAATCTGGTAAACGGCATCAATATTTTTGCCAACCAGGGCTGTGGCCGCATCCGCCAGATCGCTGGTAGTATTGACCGAAATTGCTACGACCTGGATTCCATTTCGTTCCGCAACCGATTTGAGACATTCTAAGTAATATTCGGAATTCATCTCGGAAGGTGTGTATATCGTGCCAACAACCTTCACCTGCGGTAATAATTCGCGGATTAGCGCGATGGTTTCATCGAAAGGCGAGCGCGTGGCAATGCCGGTAACGTTCGGCCGGTGATCGGTTACACTTCGACCTGCGCCGGCTAAAATGGGGTTGGCAACGCTGGTAAAAACGATAGGCACCGAACTTGACATGTTCAGGCAATTTTGCAGGTTTTGCGTCGAAAGACAGCAAATCAGATTGATTCGACCGGTCGTGAAATTCCGGGCGATGGCATTCACGGTCGGGAAATCGCCTTGCGCATTCTGGATTAAAATTTTAACATTCTTGCCTTCGACATAACCGGAATCGCGCAGGCAATCGAGCAAGCCTTTTTCGGTCTCGGCGTTCATCGGCGATTCGTTGAACTCGGCGATGCCGATCGTATAAGTTTCCGGTACGTTTTCACAAGACGACAGAAACAGCCAGACAATGCAGAAGAATAGACAAATAATTTTACATGATCGAGTCACAAAGAACTTTTAGTTATGGTTTCAATCTTTTATTGAATCAATTCGGGCTTTTCCACAGTGAGAGCATTTCCACCGATGAACATTGATCGGGTAACCGCAATCCGGGCAAGCCCAACGCGTATTTTCCATCTCGATAAATTTCGCGATACCAATCTCTTTGATCTTGAGCAGGTTTTCGATCATGCTCATACCGTATTTGGCGCGATAACGCTTATCCAATTGTCTTAACCGCAGGCACGGGAATTTACTGCAATCATAACAGGCCAGATCGCCCGATTGTTTTTCCGGGCAGGTTTGGAACTTGCACGCGGTGCAATGTTTTGGCTTTTGCAGTGAGTCGGAATTGCACCCGGGGCAGTGATTTTTTTCACGCAGGAAAGCCATGCAAATTCCGCAATTCATGCCGCACGGGGCAATCACTTCTTCTGTGTAATTGACTTTCGGTGTAATCATCGGAGTTTTCCTTTAAAGAGGTTATCGTGTCTCTTTCCGCATGGCCTCGGCTCTCATTTCCTGCGGCATCGGTTCGATGGCATAGCGCAGAGCCGTGCGCGGCATAACCGCCTTGTTTTTCACGACGTAATCAAAGACCTCTTTCTGATACGGTTTACTGGCTTCTTTCAGCATCCAGCCGTAGCCTTTCTGCACCATGTCATCTTTGTCGAGAAGTAGAATGTTGGCGATTTCAAAAATGTCATCGAGGAATTTACCATGCCGGGCAGGCAGAATCAATGACACCGCCGCAGCGCGTTTCATCCAGCGGTTGGAGGAATGCGCCCATTTTTTCAACGTTTCAATTGACTCCGGATACTTTTCGATGAAATTGCCGATCGTGTGATTGCAGAAGCTGTCGCACTTCGCCCAATTATTGATGTAGCGGTCGATCCAGTTCTGGAAGATCGCCAGATCGGACGGCTCGAATTGATCGGTCAGCTTGGGCAGCCATTCGGCGACGATGTAGGCTTCTTCGGAATAATCGGATTTCAGCAATTCCTCGCTCAGTGCGAAGATTTCTGCCTTCGGGAATTTCTTGATGTCCTGCCAATATTGTTTGGCAATTTTGATGACTGTTCCCACTTTGATGCCGTACATTTTCACCGGCTCTTTGAAGAAACGTTTTTCGCTGGATACTATCGCCGGATCAATTGCGGCCTGCAGTTCGGCGCGTAATTGTTTGATGATGTCAGGCATAAAAGTCCATTTCTTTATTACTTATTTTTCCGCTGGTCTTTCTGATAATTCTTGAGCATCTTGCCGAAGGCTTTGTTCCGTTGGCGCCGCTCGGCAACGGTTGCTTCGAAATGGGCTTTTTCACGCTCCATTTTCAGGTAATTTTCATACGAAGCCCGGTCGATTTCACCTTTTTCAACGGCTTCGATCACGGCACAGTCGGTCTCGTGCGTATGCGTGCAGTCCTTGAACTTGCAGTTCGGCGCAAATTCCAGAATGCGGTCGAAGGTAATTTCCAGGCCGTTGGCAGTGTCGGCGATTCCGACTTCCCGCATGCCGGGATTGTCGATCAGGATTCCGCCGTTTTCTAAGATAATCAATTCGCGGTGACTCGTAACGTGCCTGCCTTTGTTCGTACTCTGACTGATGGCGTCGGTTTTCATCACGATCTTGCCGGAAAGATTATTCAAAAGGGTGGACTTGCCAACGCCTGACGAACCGAGCAGACAGTAAGTTTTGCCTTTTTCGATAAATCTCCGCACGGTCTCGTATCCGCTTTGGGTTTCATTACTGATGGCGAGAACCGGAACGTCTTCAATCCGGGTTTTGATACTTTCAGTAAGTTCAGCGAGCCGGGTGGGATCGATCAGGTCGATCTTGCTGAGGACGATCACCGGTTTGACTTTCGAGGAGTAGCAGATGGTCAGGTAGCGCTCCAGCCGGTTGATATTGTAATCCCGATCGACGGCCTGCACGATAAAAGCATAGTCGATATTAGCGGCGATGATCTGAATTTCGCCGTATTGCCCGACCGCCTGCCGTTTGATAACCGAAAATCGCGGCAATATCCGGTGAATGATCGCGAAATCGGGATCGTAAGTTGTCAGCGCGACCCAATCGCCGACTGCCGGAAAGTCTTCCCGACTTTTAGCGGTGAAGCGCAGGTTGCCGGTGATCTCGGCGTCGAATTCACCATTGATTGTCCTGACAACATATCGTTCCTTGTGTTCGGCAATGATCCGGCCGGTCTCGAATTCGGTCAGATTCTGTTCGATCCTGAACTTTTCAAGTTGTTCGTTGTATCCCAAATCTTCTAATTGCATTTCAATATCTCTATATATCATTCGATCAATTTTGCGGTGTGAATTTACAAAGATCGACGCCAAATCCAAATCGAAGAGAATGAAAAATTGACAGAATGTGATTGACGGTTTTATCTCAACGTAGGAGCGTTGATACAAGAAAGGAAACAACTATTACTATCTGTTAAAACTGGATCCATGGCGGCTTGCTGGATGGTATACAATTATTTAAAGACTCTTTGCATGGATTTCTCGGTTGATTAGAAATTTATTTTAACCGTGAAAGGGTTGGAGAGTATTCATTTTCCAATTGCTTTTAAGACTCTGTCCTCTTGAATTAGTACGTCTCGCATCAAGAGATTATGTGGAAACTGTTTATGTTTTGAGCTTTTAAATCCTTCTAAAATTTTAATGAGGGATAACGAAGTAATTAATGACAAATTTAATTCATACTCAAGTCCACAGTCTTTTATGAATTCGTCTGAGAAGTCAGGTGCAACGAGCAGAGATTTTACTACTTTAAAGTCGTTTATTTTTGCTAGATCCGTGTAGGCTTTAAGCTGTCTTGAAACATAGCTGAACTTGTTATAACCGCTTTCTTTTACAGTCTTACACTCAATTAAAATCAAGTCATTGTTGCCAAGGTTTATTAAAACATCAATTTTATCTTTAGACGTGTTAAGTTTTTTACGCAACTGTTCATCTACATTGAATCCAAGATTGTTGAATATCTTTTTTGTGAGTTCTTCAAACTTGATTCCCAAGTCGGCTTCTTTGATAACTATGCCATTGTCTTTGAGGGCGGAAAGATTTCTAAAACCGATGTTTTCATAGTTTTCAAGATAAAGGTTTTCTACGTCTTTGTATGTATCGAGGATATTAAGAATGAGATCGCCTCTTATTTTAATTTTTTTATTTTGACAAAAAGTAACTAGTTCGTTTTCCGATAAAATTTCAAGCACGTCACGAGGCTTGATGTTATAATCAAGCAAATAACCGCTTTTAAGCACGTTCTCTTCTTGAAATCCAAATTCATTTTTTAATTTTTGATTTATTTCAGGCAGCATTTTTCCCATATCAATGAGCATTTTTTCGTAACCATCAATCGAAATACTAACCTTTTCATCGCGTTCAACATCCTCGAAGTATTTAATAAGATTAGCAATTTTTTCCTCGATGGTTGTACCTTTTAGCGCAGGAGATATTTTTAAACCTTTATCAAAAAGTCCATTTATGAATATTTTCTTGTCAGTAACTTTTGTTCCTTCTTTATGTAGGTCATCTATTAACACGACGGAAAGGGAAATTCCTTCATTAATTATTTCTTTGACTTTTTGGTCCAAAGGTAGTCGCCAGTCAATATGATGTTGTTTGCAGATTAAATTTATCTGTGATTCGCGTAGTATGCGAAGAACTCGTCTGAAAAATTTATCCGCGACTTCTTTTTCCCTAACTTTACGTAGAAGCCTTACGATTTCATCAGCAACATAAATTGAGCTTGTCTTCTTGGAGTAGAAAACTACTCCAATAGCTTTTAATTCGTTTATTACTATGTCAATATCAAGTTTTTGCACAGGTATTATCAAATTGTTAATAAGTTTTATTTCTTTTTGTGACAATCCTAATTGATTAGATAGTGTGAGTAATATTGATTGTTCGTTTATTGTAATCTTACATTCCTGGTTATTTGCATTGTCATTATAATAAGAGGTTTGCAAGCAAGCTTGGTAAATTTTATAGTCCCTTTTTCTTTGTTCGCTTACATCAGATTTTTCATCTTTAATGGATTTTTGAAACTCTTTAAGTTTTTTATTAAGTGAGCCAAGTTCTTTTTCATAAAGTTGTGCAAACCAATCTCGTTTAATTATGCAGTTTCCGTCTCGTGATATGATGTCTATAAGAATATCAAGTTGCGAAGTAATATTTACAAATTCTCCCTTGATGTATTCGACGAATTCGTCTTCTAACAGATTAAACACCTTTACTATATTTATATTATCCATGTTTTTTAGATCTTTGCTAGAATCCGTTAAAATTTTTTCGATTGCTTGGACATTCTTAGGTTTTTCAATTATTATGCTGTCAATGATTTTTAGGAAAGAGTTTTTCTCAAATGAATTTAGACCGTCAAGTATTCTTTCTAGTTTCATATCATTTCTCTTTTGTTTCTATTGTTTTCTAATGATTAAACACAATATTGGCCAAACGAATTTCGTATATTTTATTGTTAGCCATGCCGCCGAATAGTCTATTTTTTTGCGAGAGTACCATTTTTGTTCATTCCCCTCAAGAAATCCGATTCGCGTTCCTCAAATAATTAAATGCACCTAAATAGTACCCAGAATTTTAGATTAAGGCAAGTGCTTTTTTCACAGATACCTTTTCACTTTCTTTTTATACTCAACGTATTCGTTTCCGAATCTGTTTTCTAAGAACTTCTCTTCGCCGAGGATGATGAAATGGTAAATGACCATGCTATAAACACCCGGTATAATCACCATGATATTCAATGTGTACAAAATGGCGGCCAGCGTAAAACAATCAAAACCAAAATACATCGGATTTCGGCTTAACCTGTAAATTCCATTTTTCCGGAATGACGTTTCTTCTAAAGGCAATCCAAATCTCGTCGATCTGCCGAGGTCGATCAGGCTTATCGTCGATAAGATTACACCGATCAGAAATATAATGAGAGCGATATACTTCAGGTCGATTATCGAATGATTTGGAAAATTGACAACATGCAGTGACGAGAGAATAAAAATTCCCCATGTGATATAACCGGATACTTTGCCGGTATAAAACAAAACGGGATTGATGGTTGCCTTGCCTATGAAGTTAATAATATCTCCTTTAAAAAATCCGGAATGTGCGTCTCATTGCGGAGTGTAGAGACGATTGTGTTTAAATATTCCTTTAATCCTCATTTAACGAACCATTTCTTTTATTTCAGAATGGGTACGAACTGAAGATAACGGTCGAGGCTATGTGTAGTAAGGGATTGCGGGCTACTTTCCTGTCCACCGACACGAAATTTTATGCGGGGCAGAATGCTTGAATTACCACTGAAATCCTTATAGCATATAGCCTTTGTTATAGCCATGTGCTTTATTTTCTGTCGTTTGACTAACAATTTATTCACTTTCATAAACCTCAATTTTTTTAAAAACACCAGTACTCTTCACATTTTCTATACTTAACAGTAATGAAAAGTTGCGGGAATTCGTTTTTTGAGGCTGACTGTAGACCGCCAATGAAAAGACAATCTAGGTTGCGATTGTTAATCCTGTTTTCATATGAAACCTTTTTTTATTCTTCCGGCCTTAACTCTTCAATAACTCTTACATCCACCCAGCGCTGTCCACCTAACATTAGACAGTTACCACTCAGAGTTAAATTCCCTATTGTGATATTACCTAATATATCTTTAACGCTAACAGCCTTGCTCCAGGTTTTATCTTTCTTTTTAAAACTGATATAAGGCCCCGAAATTCCTCTCGCAAAAATCAAGTAATCACCGTCCGGCGATATTAATGGCCCGCCTTCAATCTCAGGTGAATTAATATTTTCTCCAAGGTTTTCCGGTGTTGAGTATTTACCGTTTTCAAAACGGGATAAGTAAACGTCATCTCCCATGATATAATAGTAATTGCCCCGCTTATCAAAAGAGTAAGATAAAAAATTAGATGATGGCAGCGTACGTAATGGAAGAGATTCAAACAGCACAGGTTCGCTCCAACCGTTCTTCATTTTTTCAACATACCAGGTTCTTTGGCTTGGTGTGCTGTCTGAAGTATTAATAGGTCTAGATGATAAAAAATAGAGCCTCTGTCCATCTGTTGAAAAGAGCGGATGGTCATCCCTAAAAACTCTTTTAGAGAAGAATGCTTTTCGGGGATAAGTCCAGACGCCTCCTTCTAATCTTGTCGTCATGATATACCCGTATGAATATCCCCCACTGCGGGAGAGGATCATTGGGTTCCAGAATATTTCGTCCCCGGTTGGCGAAACGGTCACTGTGGAGTGAGGTTTATATCTGTGAGATACTATTCCCGGCGCAAATTCCTCTGGTTTCAAACCTGGAAGAGGCCTTCCAAGGTATTTACCTGTTATCCGGGGGAATTTCGGAGCTGATGTGTCTGCTTTAACCGTTTTCAGATAATTCATCAATTCCTGGTCATCCCGATCCTGAGCGATATTATAGGGTGTTTCTCCCAGTTTGTTTCGGGCATTAATATCAGCTCTCTTTTTGAGAAGAAAAGAGACTATTTCTTTCTGTCCTTGCTCAACTGTGATATGAAGGGGGGTCCAATCAAACTTATCTTTTTTGTTCACATCAAAGCCTTGGTTGACCAAAGATTCAACAATGCGCAAAGATCCTCCTCCGGCTGCAGAATGAAGCAAAGTCCCACCGTCAGTATTAAGAATATTCAAGGATGCTTTTCTTTCAACCATTTTATCAAATAACTTGTCAAGCCCTTCAGCCGCGTAGGATAATAGTTCTTCACCCTTTGGTGTATTAACATACAACTCTGCTCCGGTATTCAGAAGTACATTTACTGCATCTGTATAAGGCCGCCAGGCTGCAAGCATGATCGGAGTCTTACCTGAATTGTCGGCTGCATTCACATCAGCGCCGAGACTAATAAGGGTTTTTAAGGTTTCCGCATTTCCACCATCCCTCGCTACGGCGCAGAGCGGGGTTCTGCCATAGGCATCACGCATCTCCATGTCGGCTTTATTTGCCCCATTGGCAAGAAGGTAATTCAGAAGCTCCTTGTTTCCGCTATATGCCGCATAATAAAATGGTGTTTCCCCGTCGTTATTTTTTACATCAACTAAAGCTCCTTTTGCAATAAGAAATTTACATGCCTCAAGGTGACCCCGTAATGCTGAGCTATATAGGGGCGTTGTTCCGTCTGCTTCTTTTGCATTAACATCAGCTCCTTTTTCAACAAGGTATTTCATTACTTCAAAATGTACGCCCCGGCACGCCCAATGCAAGGGAGTTTGTCCCAATGAATCTTGGTAATTTACTAGTTGGGGATTCGCATCAATAAGTTCTTTAACTTTTACAAGGTTGCCAGCAACTGTAAATGTGATAATCTCCTGAGCTCTCACGGTAGAAGCTGCTAACAGGATTACTGCCAATATTGCAATACCTCTGTTTAACCAGTTATATAATTGTAATGGATTTTCTGATTTCATTGTATTAAATTATTAATATTAAACATTTTCATTATTTTAAAATTCTTGTATTACTATTTCATTTACTTTTTTACTTTCCATAAAACTAATCAATTCGGGTGAAGTAAATGCATCGCCTTCAATCTTTGTAAATATGTTGTTACAGACAATAGTAAGAGTGCTTTCAAAAGCGGGTGCTGGTAAGGTAACCACCGAAAATCCTTTTGAAGTTAGACTTAGTGCTTTTCCTGAGGCTTTAATGTAGATTACATTCTCCAGTTTGAAACGATTGATTAACGAATTTACGTTTCGTATCATTTCTTGTATCGAATTTTCCATTTGTTTGTTTTTTTTTCTGGATATCAGCATTCCGAATATTTTCCGCCGTCGTCACCGCCCCGATTTCTTACTATTACGACTTTCGTCTTCATTTACATTAATTGTACGGTAGAAATTGTGAGAAAGCAACAGGAAATTTTACTGAAAAACGGCATTCAGGCGGACGCCTTGGCATCTAAGATTGCAACTTCAAGTAGAATGCTTGCAGGAATGACATGTTCGAATGCAACTCTTAGCATAATGCTTGCTTAACTGGTTTAAGTGTCCGCAGAACGGCGGTAAATGTTGTTCAGGATTCATTGTAAGACATAAATCGTAAATCATGGCGGTTGATCTGACATTTTTCATCATGTCTTACCCCCTAAAAGAACATTTGTGTCTATTCGTGTTCATTCGCGATTGGGTTTCTTGCTCTTACTCGCTATCGACACCCGCCAGATTCAGGATGAATTCCGGTGTGCGGGGTTCGTCCCGGAAGAATTCGCCTTTCTTGCCGGCAGTTAACGCCCAACGATCAAGCCAGGAAATTCCGAAGGTTTTATAGAATGTGTCCGGTGTGAGATAGGCTTTATCTTCCAGCACTCTGTCGATTGTCACGAAGCGGTAGTCATGCTGGTTGATCATTTCCGCGAGTTCATCGACGTAATCGGCGTTGATCGCGTTGGCGTGGAGCAGAAAAATCTGCCGCATATTGTAACCAAACAGTTTCTGTGATTGGTTCTCGAAGTAAACCAATTTCTTTTCCTGGTAAGCGACATAATCGGCGCCGATGGTTTTCATCAATGCGGAATCCTTTTTGGCGATGGCGCTGTCGTAAGCGGCGTTGAAAAGATAATCGGTATTGTCGATCGTTACCGGGGCTTCGCGGTAGCCGTGTTCGGCAAGAAATGTGACGAGCGAATCGACTTTCTCTTTCGTGTTGCCGCGGTGCAGGAAGGGATGGCGCAGATAGCGGATCGATTTCCCATGTTCGGCAGCCAGTTTTTTGATCAACGGTTCGCCTATCAACAGGTCGGCGGTGAATTCACGACAGGAAACCTTGTTGTAATCGATATGCGAAAAAGTATGATTGCCGATTTCCAGTCCGGCATCCAGCCAGCGATTGACCAGATCGATTTTCTGTGAATCCATCTGGCCGTTTGAATAAAAGCGGCAGGCATTGACGAACCCGATGGCGGGAATTGAGTAGTGATTCAATGTGCCGGTCAGTTTGTCGATGATTGGACGTTGAAGGCTGATGTCTTTCTGCCGCAGACCGACCACCGGCATATCGTCGAAGGTGAGGCAAATTTCTTTGGTTTGGCTCAAAGCGAGAGTGAAAGTCGTGAATATAATAGTCGCAATCAATTTGTACATAAAGACGATTTCTGAATATGAGTTTTAAAATCTTCCAAAAAGCGGACAAAATCTATTCCATAAATTTTCTTGAATACTTCATCATGATTACCGTTGATAAAAAGTCCTTCCATGTATGCCTGAAACTTTTCCCTTCCATACGATTCGATCAGATAATCGACGATACAACCGAACTCGGAATAGATGAAGGCAATCCTGGCATCGACGTTGATCTTTGTCCGCTTTTCGCGGTGCGTCTTGTAATCGCCGGGCGGCATGAAATTTCCTTGCCGGATGTAATTATACGTTTCGGTTTTTGACGGATACCACGTTGTTCCCATCTGGTTGGCGCTGTACATGGCGATGCCTTCCAATAGCCACTTGGGATAGCGAAACGCCCCCAGCATTCCAGTCTGCTGGAAAATCAGGACATGCGACAACTCGTGTTTCAGATAAATCTCTAGGGAAATCTTGCCCGTAGAGGCTTCTTTCAACGACCAGGGCGCGATGAACAAACGACCGCCGGGAAATGCGCAAAACCGGGCGGTGGATGGAGAATGTCGTATGTAACTTAAACTATCACGAAAGACGAAAACCTCAGGCTTCTTCAGGAATTTCAACTTATGAAATCGTTCTACGGGTACGGTGAGCGTGTCGAATCCCGACCAATCGTTGAAAACGGCTCCGTTCTGAACGTAAACAATCAGGCTGGGAAACTCCAGTCTCTCGAATCCGATCGCGACCGGTGAAAATGGAAACATTTTACCGAATAAAAACAGGTAAAGGATGATTGCCAGTATTGCTATGACGATTATGATCGGTTTCTTTTTCATGTTATCCTTACCTGATATTAGGCTTGATTTAAAAAGGAAATGGCTTGAGTAGTTCCGGACTTTTAATTTGTCAATGCCGTTTATTTCTTTTCCAGTTTTCTCCATTTCCCGGTAATACCGGCGCCGATTACGACAAGCATCAGTCCGATTGCTGAGATTGCCGAACTGATCTTGTTCCATCCCAGCACATAATCCAGCGCGTTCAAAACCAACATCACCATTCCGATAATTATCAGGATGATTCCGACGATATTGTTTGTTTTCGGTTTCATTTTCTCCTCCGAATATTAAACGATTGACATTTTTTCATTATCTTTGAATTAGCCTTCTTTTATCAACGGACATTTTATGTCTCGGATGATGTACAAATTATTCATTCCACCTGAAACCGCAAAACTGTCATCAGCTTTTCAGGGGAAGTTTTCCGGGCGTCCGTTAAATAGATTTCCCTGTGCATGCATGATTTTCGTTTCAATTGCCGGTCTTCTCTAAAGCGTTCCATTTGTTGAAAACTTTCCGGTTCGTTATCATAACTTCCCAAATGTAACATCTGAATACAATAACCTTCATCGATTATTTCAAATTTAACCTGATCCAACAAATTATGCGGTTTTTTCTTTTGTGTTCTCTTAATGATTTCGTCGGCATAATCCATCGTGACAAAATCGGGCTGTCTTATCATAAGATTAAAGACAAATGTATTTTTATCTAAATTTCCAGTAAAGGTTTTTTTAGCATCTTCATCGATGTCCCAAACTCCTTCTAAAGGATAAACCGAGTAATCGTGATAGTTGTCCGGTGCGATGCCCGTCTTCGGACTCATTTTAATGGCATATGACAGGGAATATAAGACTCCGATATATTCCGCAAAGCGATCGTCGTTGGGAGTGCCTTTTCCCCGAACGGAGAAAAATTTGAACCTGGGTATGACGATCTCTTCCGGTTTTACTCTGGGAAGATAAAAGTTCTTTTCCGATTTTTTCCATTCAGGTTTCATATATCCTCATTTTTTTTGCCGCGGATTTGGGTTACTTTAAGAAGGGTTTTAATACTGAACATTGAGACGAGAGGGGGTCTGGGATATGTCTTTGGGGGTTATCGATATTGCCACGGGGGTTCCGGATATGACCTTTCGGGTAATTTTCATGAACTCACAAGTAAAATTTGCTTGTCAGTTGGCAAATGAAGTGACCGAGTTAGTGATTGATATAGCTGTTTGAGTCAAAAGGATATTTATTCAATTTCAATATCGTACTTATCCAGAAGTCCAACGACATCCGTTCTTGAGAATTTGGCTTTTTTGATTCGGTTTTTTTCCGGGTCGATGGAATAATTGAAGGACGACCGGAAGTCCGTCTTTTCCAAATTTGTGCGGTCGAACATCGCCTTTTGCAGATCGCAATTTACGAATACGGAGCCGGTCAGGTCTGTTTCGCTGAAATCGGTTTCCTGAAGATTGCAGTTGTCAAACTTCGTCATTTTAAGTTTCAGTTTATAAAAGGTCGAAAGTTTCAGAAGGCAATTTTTAAACGAGAATGACAGCAGGAAATCATTGCAATCGTCAAAATGAACGCCCAGTAATTTGCAGTTTGAGAATTTGATGTTGTTCAGTTCCGTGCTCTTCATTTTGGCTAAACTGAAATCACAGTTATCGAACTCGCAATCTCTAAATATGACGCTTGAAATATCCGCATTATTGAAGTTACAATTCATGAAAGCGCACTTTTCGTATTCATCCCGGGCCAACTTATTCTTTGTATAATCGATCTCTTTGAAATTTTCATTCTCTGTCATTTTTTGATTCCTTGACTAAACAGGTCGCGGGGTAATATAGTGTTTCTGATTTCTAAGACAATTAGAAATATTACTTGCCCGAGAGTTCTTCCACTATATTCTGTCCAGTGACGTTTTCGGGATTGAGGTCAACTGATTTCTGATAATACATACACGCTTTCCGGCGATCGCCTTTTTTCAGCCAGGCTTCGCCGAGACTGTCCCAGACATTCCAGGATTGCGGATATTCTTTTACATTCAATTCGAATATTCCGATAGCCATTTCGATTTTATTTTCGGCCATGTATTGATAACCGAGCACATTCAGGGCATTTTCAGAAAATAAGACCATATCCGGGTTGTTTTTTTTAAAATTCTGATAGAACTTTTTAGCGGCGGTTATCCCGTCCGTTTTTATCAGCCTGAAAAACATCTTACCGTCGCTGATGTAACTTAACCGTTTACCCAGAACTTCGTTTGTGTGATTTTGCCAGGCGCAAATTTTTTCAGTGTCGGCTGCTTTCAATGACTTTCCCCATCGGGTGATTGTTTTAACAAACAATTCCGGCTCGTCGCTGTAGATATTATGACTTGATTTTTTAAAGGCTCTGAATTGCGCATTCGGGTGGTTTTTTCGGAGCAAAGGTACTTTCTTTTCCGACCAGACCGAATCGTACTTGCCCTCGCAAATCAAGGTTGGGATGGGACAATTATCGAAAGCGAGTTCGAAATAGTATTGGTCAAAATCAGAACTGTAAGCCGGATCGAATACAATGTCATAGATCGCCGCCTGAGCCAATCTGTTTCGGGCAGGCATCCTGAAATTTTCGCGTTTCCAGCCGCCGTTGAGATCTTTGTTAAAATAAAATTGGGGCAGGGTCAATTTTCCTGCGATGCCTAAAGCCCGAATCTCACTGAATTTCTTTGTTTCCTGTTTGTTAAGAAAAGGGGTAAGACTTTTCGCATTGATCTCCGGCTTATTCAGCATCGGCACTGCACCGACCAAAATCTGTCCCATGACATGCTGCGGATATTTGATCGTATAATATTGGGCGATGGCGCCGCCGTAGGAATGTCCCAGAACGATCCATCGATCGATATTCAGCGCTTTACGCAGGTTTTCCAGGTCATCGACGGTTTGCTCGAAGGAATATCCGTCACCGGGTTTATAATCCGAAAGTCCGCAACCTCTCTGGTCATAATAAATCACCATGAAATGCTTGCTGGCCTCTGTCAGCCATGGATGAAAACAGTGATGCGTTCCGCCCGGACCACCGTTAATCAATACCAGCGGTGTGCCATGACCTTCGATCTCGCAGTACAGCCGGCAGTCACCGATATCGACATATTTTTTCTCGGCATTCAGAGCATCGCATAGTCGTGGCACCGACGGCAGATTGTAGATAATGCTGTCTTCGATATGCGGTTTGGCGTTGAGAACGTTCTCCTGAGAGATGTCATTTTTACAGTTATAAAAAAGCATCAGCAACATGACCAGAATAGATGTTACCATAATCTTTTTAGATTGTTTTTTTGCGTGCAGGAAATGGGTATATCCAAATTGCTGATTGGTCGGTTTTTGAGATGTTTTAGGCATCATTTCGGCGACTTTCATTCCGCCATTACCGAGCACTATTTTGATCTTCATAAATTGGCTCCGGGATTCTAAGTTTGAATTTGAAATACTGAGACGGAAAATATTCAATCAATTCTGGGCAAATGAAAAGTGCATCTGAACGATGATCCAATTGCCATCTCGTTTTTCCAGTACTCCCGTCCATCGGGTATTTTCCCAATTTGCCGGTTGTCCTTTCCATTCGTTGATATCGTCAAGTATGCAGAAAAACCAGGCGACGTCCCCTGATCTTGAGAAATTGATCGTCAAATCCTTTATCTCATATCGGATCGCTTTAAAATCAGGACTCATCCAAAAAGCCTCGGATTTCTTGACATCCTGAATACCTTTCACAATCCGGTTAGTCGGATTTACGACGAGGTAATTCGTGTCATTTGCAATGCCACTATATAACAACCGAATATCCTTGTTCTTTGCCCAGCCGATATTGTTGTGGATTGCATTTTCGACCAGCTTTTTTTCCACTTCACGATTGAAAGTGTTCTCTCTTGTAAGACACGGCAAACACAAAGCGAGGATAATACATGTCATCAATAATATCAGTTTGTAATTTTTCATAAAACCTCTCTGATGTAATTCCGATGGAAGAAATGGGATCCTTACCAGATTCCCGGGATTATACGATATTTGATTTCGTGCAAGTATTCACGATAACCGGGCAATTCTTCGGTCAATACTTTTTCTTCGTTTTTAATACGGATTACGATCATCAATGGAATGGAAAGAGCCGGCAGGAATGCCCAGAATGAGCCAAGCGCCAACGGTGTCAGAACCCACATCAGAATTACTGAAGTGTACATCGGATGCCGTACGACTGCGTACGGACCGGTTTTAATTACCTTTTGATCGGTGGTGACTTCCACGACGCGCGAAGCATAACTGTTTTCTTTCATGACCAGAAAGAACAAACCGTATCCAATCAGGATCAGGATGTCAGCCAGAATGATGATTCCTACCGGAATATCCGACCAGCCAAATCGCCTGTCGAATCCGGGCAGAAGGTAGATCAATATGAAAATCGGAGTTGTTAATTTCTGAAAACGTTTTTGTTCTTTTTGTTTTTCACGGGTGTGCATACGGCGTTCCAGTAGAGCCGGGTCGTAGCGCAATAAATACCGTCCAACCAGTAACATCGGTAAGAATAAAATGAATATCCACAGCCAAGCCTGCCAGTAATTCAACGTCCCGGCCGGCAGGAAAAACATCAGACCGACAACGATGAGGGCAGCTATATACCGTCGTACGACTGTTTTCTTCAATTTAACAAGATCGATTGGCGTCGTTGGATTTGAAGTGTTCATTATCTACTCCTCATCAATTTCAAGAAATCATTTAAAAACTTCTTCAATATATTCATGGTTGGATCGAATGAAAATACCGATTAGGTTAGTGGAATTTAGGCGGGATGA
>Ga0247841_10006258_pt1 | contig 18550 bp, 9 predicted proteins | sample LaCruzMarch2015__2_FD_192410 | JGI IMG/M metagenome (GOLD analysis project Ga0247841, IMG submission 192410) | Freshwater microbial communities from meromictic Lake La Cruz, Castile-La Mancha, Spain - LaCruzMarch2015_18m | ecosystem: Environmental > Aquatic > Freshwater > Lake | place: Spain... | reverse complement strand
CTTTTTTTGGAACTCAAGGAAATGTTTATCTGGTTATAAGCGGTTTAAAGCAATATACTGTTTACGTCTGATTATCCATCATAATATATAGTACAGCACTAGCAGCAGGATATAGGGGGCATGATGAATCTCCCCACTGCATCTTCGCAGACGTTTATGCAGTACGCCGTATCCCGTTTAACCGGGGTGCGGGAGAAGAGCAGGGCACGGGTACATGAACGGGAACATGCACGTTACCGGGATGATACACGAAATGTTCCGGGTCGAATGAGCACGTTATGACAAGAAGACTGATGCTGATACCGATTGTTCATAGCGAAAAAGAGATGGGCTCCTTAAAGAGCGATATCTCCGAAATGATCGACCGGAAATTCGGGAAAGAGAAACGGGATCAACATAGAAAGGATGTAGCGCTATTCTGGGAGAACCTTGGCACGATCACAAAAGCCGTGCTCGCCAACCTTGATGGCAGTACCATCAGGATATACCAGGACGGCATCCCCATCGGAGGTGAGATCGGCGCAAAACTCGTCGCGATGGGCGCACAGGACGGCATCCCCAACCACCAGATCGTCCTCTCCATTATAGAGCACGGTGGGGTGCTGGAGAAGACCGAGAGTCCTGCCCTCTTAAAAGAAGAGTACGAGATCATAAAAGCAGTCGTGAACGCAAAGACGGACCCGGAACGGGAAGCGTTAAGCGAGAAGCACAAGCACCGATTGTATGAACTGACCATCGAACGGGACAAGTACATCGCACAGCGTATCGGAGAATCCCTCAAGGAAGGACAGTACGGGATGCTTTTCATCGGTGCAACCCATGACGTTGCCCGCTATATCGACCCGACGATCGAACTCTTCATCTGTAACTTCATCGAAAAAGATGTAGTCGCCTGGGCGAGAGGGGAACAGATTGTTACACCGTGCATAAAGACCGATGAAAGAGGGTGAACGTGGGGTCAGGAGTGGTTGAAGAGAATGTACCCGGAACCGGTGCTGCCCGGTGGATCAACCGCGCCAGTCCCCCCGGTATACCGCTAACGTGGGATCACACACCCAGTTCGCCATCCGATACAATGCCTCGTTTCCTGTGCCGGGTGTCGTACGGCGAAAAGGGAAAATGCGCCCGGTTCGAGATCACCGTACCGAAAGGCATGTGGCGAACAGCCGGGAATGGTGCATAATGGCAGCAGCAATCCGTGTCCTCTATGTCGATGACGAGTCTACCCTTCTCGAACTCGGCAAAATGTTTTTGGAGCGGGCAGGAGATATCACCGTAACGACAGCAACCAGCGCACCCGACGCGATCCGGTTGCTTGAACGGGAGAGCTTTGACACCATCGTCTCCGACTACCAGATGCCGGAGATGGACGGTGTCGAGTTCCTTGTTCTTGTACGGACGAAGTTCGGGCAGATCCCGTTCATTTTGTTCACCGGAAAGGGCAGGGAAGAAGTGGTGATCAAGGCACTCAATGCGGGGGTTGACGGATATCTCCAGAAAGGCGGCGACCCCAGCGCACAGTTTGCCGAACTCTCGCACAAGATCAAGCAGGCTACCTCACGGAAAAAGGCGGAGGAAGCGCTCCAGGAGAGCGAGGAGAAATATCAGGTGATTGTCGATCACGCGCTCGAAGCGATCATGGTTATTGACTCCTCGGCAAACGTACTCTTCGCGAACCCTGCCGCAGCAACGCTCGTTGACATTGAAGATTCTTCGGCTTGCATTGGCAAAAATGCCCTGGAGATCATTGCACCAGAGTCACGGGAGGTTGCTCGTGCCGACTTTGCCTCGTCGTGGGAAGGCAGGGATGGATACATCGCCCAGTATAAGATTATTACGGCAACCGCTCGGGAACGGTGGGTAGAACTAATCGGAAAGAAGATCTCGTTTGGCGGCGTTTCTGCGGTTATCGTGATGTTCCGGGACATCACCGAGCGCAAGCGGGCGGAAGAGGCGCTCAATGAGAGTGAGAAACGGTTCCGCGAACTCTCGGACCTGTTACCCCAGACCGTGTATGAAACAGATGTGAATGGAATTCTGACGTATGCGAACCGCATTGCATTCAAATGGTTCGGGTACACGGAGGAAGAGTTCAGGCAGGGGCTTAATGTCCTGCAGATGATAGCCCCCCATGACCGGGAACGGGCTGGTGCGGCTTTCCGCGCCATTATTGAGGGAACGGGTAGGAAGGGGGTTTCGGAAGAATACCGGGCACTGAAAAAAGAGGGGAGTACATTTCCCATCTCCATCTACTCATCAGTGGTTATCGTGCAGGGCAGGATCACCGGGCTTCGGGGCATCATCATTGACAATACCGAACGCAAGCGGGCAGAAAAGGCGCTCGTAGAGAGCGAGGAGCGGTACCACCTGCTGGCGGAGCACATGACAGACATTGTATGGCTGATGGATATGGATATTAAGACCACCTACCAGAGCCCCTCGTCGGAAAAGTTGCGTGGCTACACGTCTCAGGAGATAAAAGATCTGCCGCTGGAGAAGAACCTCACACCGGAGTCGCTCAAATTGGCGTTGGAAGTATTTTTAGTGGAGATGCCCAGGATCGAGGGCGACCCGAACTACAATCCCGTCAAAATACTGGAACTTGAGTATTACCGCAAGGACGGCACCACATTCTGGTCGGAAAGTAAGTTCAGCATCATACGGGACGGCAGTGGCAAGCCCGTATCCATACTGGGCGAAGGAAGAGACATCACCGAGCGCAAGAAGGCAGATCTCCTCCTCTGCGAAAGCGAGGAGAAATTCCGCACCCTGATACAGAATATAAACGACGGGGTGATGGTCCATGAACTCCATGCTGATGGTGCCGGGAAGATCGTCGAAGTCAATGACCGGTTCTGTGAGATCACCGGTTATACCCGGGATGAATTGCTCCAGTTATCTGTTACAGATCTTGATACTCCTGAACGGCAGGTGCAGATCCCGGAAACTATGCGGCAGCTTGCAGACAAAAAGCACGCGATCTTTGAAACTGAGCACCGGACACCTGATGGGCGAAGGGTTCCGATTGAGGTCAGTGTCAGTTTATTTGATTTGCAAGGTAAACCCGTAGGTCTTTCAACTGTTCGTGACATCACCGAACGCAAGCGGGCGGAGGACTGCACGCACACCACGCTGCAGCGGCTCAATACCCTTTGCTCAAGGCTGTACGCGGGAGTACTGACAGTTTCTGAGGATGGCACTGTCGAGCATGCCAATCAGGCCTTTTGCGATCTTTTCAACCTGCCTGATACACCGGTGAGTTTGTGCGGGTTGGCGTCATCTGAAATAATGAAAAAAATCCAGGATGCCTTTAACTCTCCTGCAAGGATTCTCGCCCGCATCAAGGAAATCACCGACCAGGGAAAGCCAATCAAGGGTGATGAAATCTCCATGCCGGACGGGCGGGTTGTCATGGTAGATTACATCCCCATTATTGATGGGGAGGGACAAAGGCGTGGTCGTATATGGCACCTGCAAGACATCACCGCGCGCAAACGGGCAGAGCAGGAGTTGCGCGAGAGTGAGAACCGATATCGCACTCTTGCAGAATCTTCGACTGACACTATTTTCATCATCGGCAGGGACGACACCATACGGTTTGTCAACGCCCATGCTGCTGGAAACCTGCATCTCCCCGCTGATAAGATCATTGGAAAGCCACGAAAAAATTTCTTTCACCTTGATATTGCAGATACGCAGGGCATGTATCTACAGGAGGTATTTGAAACCGGAGAACCGTTCCGCGAAGAGGGTAAAATCATGTTTGGGAATCAGGAATTCTGGCAGGATACCTCCCTTGTCCCGCTCAAAGATGAAACAGGTAACATAACTGCGGTTTTAGGTGTATCGCGGGACATTACCGAACGCAAGCGGGCGGAGGAGGCGTTGCGCGAGAGCGAGGAATTGTTCAAGTCTGTTGTGCACAATAGTTCAGATCTGACGATCCTTGCGGATGCAAAAGGCATCGTGACGTTTGTCAGCCCCCAGTGTGAGAACGTGCTTGGGTATCCGGGCGACAAATTTATCGGGCAAATAATGCCTGACATCATTTATCCCGACGATGTAACCGGGTGTCGGCACGCGTGGGAACAGGTTGTACAGCACGGGCAGGAACAGCGTGACTTTGAATATCGTATCGTTGATGGAGAGGGAGCGGTACGGTGGATATCTCATTCAGCAAAACGGGCAACGGTTGACGGGAAAGTTTTAGGCATCCAGAGCGATATCCGCGACATCACCGGGTGGAAACAGGCGGCAGACACGATCGCTCTTACCTCCCGCAAGTTGGCGTTGATAAATGACGTGACGTACCAGTATATCCAGAACAAGGTAACCGGACTCCGGGGGTATGCCGAGGTCAGTAAATATGCAAAAACCGAAGCTGAACGGGTATCCCTTATCGAAAAGGAAAAGCAGATCCTTGCAGATATCCACCATCTGATTAAAAATACACAAGAATACCAGGAGATCGGATTACTCCAGCCACGGTGGATTCCCGTGGAACAATCAATCAGGATTGCCGTTTCGCTCGTCAGCCCGAAACAGGGCATATTGGTTGAGACAGCACTTCATGGACTCGAATTGTATTTCGATCCCATCATCAAAAAAATCTTCGCAAAACTTATTGACAATGCAGTAAAACATGGAAAGACCGTCACACGCATCACCGTTTCCTGTCATGAAACCCCCTATGGGCTTACGTTGATCTGCGAAGACGATGGTGTCGGGATCTCCGCAGAGGTTAAAACCCGTCTTTTTGACCGGCTCTTCGGTGAAAATATCCACTTTGGGCTGTTTTTCATTCGGGAGTGCTTTGATATTTTCGGTATGACGATTGCTGAAACCGGTAAACCCGGCAAGGGAGCACGGTTCGAGATCACGGTACCGAAAGGCATGTGGCGAATGAAGGAAGTGAACCCGTGATGGTAGCGACAATCCGGGTTCTCTACGTAGATGACGAGTCTGCCCTTCTCGAACTCGGCAAAATGTTTTTGGAGCGGTCCGGAGATTTTACCGTAACGACAGCAACAAGCGCACCCGACGCGCTCCGGTTGCTCGAACAGGAGACGTTTGACACCATCGTCTCCGACTACCAGATGCCGGAGATGAATGGGATCGAGTTCCTTGACTTTGTGCGGACGAAATTTGGGCAGATTCCGTTCATCCTGTTCACCGGGAAGGGTAGGGAAGAGGTGGTCATCCAGGCGATCAACAGCGGTGCGGACTTCTACCTCCAGAAAGGTGGCGAATCCGGCGCACAGTTTGCCGAACTCTCGCACAAGATCAAGTCAGCGGCATCCCGTAAACTGGCGGATGGTGCGCTTAAGAGAAGCGAGGAGAACTACCGGCACTTAATCGAACACTCATATGAGGCAATCGGCGTAGCACAGGACGGGGTGCTGAAGCTGGTCAATCACCGGGTGGTCGAACTCACCGGGTATTCGGAACAGGAACTCCTGTCCATGTCGTTTCTCGTGTTTATCCACCCTGATGACCGTGCCATGGTGATGGAGCGGTACCAGAAGCGGATGAAGCGCGAGGAGTTTCCATCCCGTTACGCCTTCCGGCTGATTCCAAAGGACGGGAGCATCCGATGGGTTGAGATCAACGTCGCCGCGATAGACTGGGATGGACGTCCTGCCACGCTGAATTTCTTAACCGATATCACCGAACGTAAGCGGGCGGAAGATGCGCTGCGGGAAAGCGAGGAGAGGTTCAAATATATCAGTGAACTGATCCCCGACTTTGCATACTCATGCACGAAGGCTCCGAATGGAGGATTTGCGATAGACTGGATAACCGGCGCTCCCGAACAGATCACTGGATATACTACTGACGAAATCAAGGAAATGACCTGCTGGAAGTTCCTTGTCATTGATGAGGATATCCCGGTGTTTGAAAAGAATGTGACAGGACTTTCACCGGGAGAGTCTGTCCGGTGCGAACTCCGGATCCGGAGAAAGGATGGCTGCATCATGTGGCTGTCATCATATGCACAGTGTGTCACTGATCAAAAGGAACCGGGAAATCACCGTCTCTATGGCGCGTGCCGGAATATCACCGAGCGCAAGCGGGCGGAAAGAATATTGCAAGACATCATAGATAAAAATCCGATGTCAATTCAAATTGTAGATAAGGATGGGTTCACACTTACCGTTAATTCGGCACACACCCGCCTGTTTGGTTCTGTACCACCTTCTGACTTTTCGATTTTTAACGATTCTCAATTAAAAAAACAAGGATTTGGAGAGTTAATTGAACGTATTAAAAACGGTGAAGCTGTTACCTTTCCTGATACGTATTACAATGCCCATGATTCATTCCCCGAATACCCAGATGTCCCGGTTTGGGTACGTGCGGTTGTTTTTCCTTTAATGGATAACTATGGAAAACTGGAACGATTTGTTTTCATGCATGAAAATATCACCAGCCGCAAGCGGGCAGAGGAAGATCTGAGGGAATCAAAAGCCCTCGTCGATGCAGTCGTGGAAAATGTGCCGCTCATGATTTTCCTCAAAGAGGCGAAAGATCTGCGTTTCGTTTTATTCAATAGAGCGGGAGAGGAACTTCTGGGCTATGACCGCAAGGCATTGCTCGGTAAGAACGACCTAGACTTTTTCCCTCCCGAACAAGCGGCTCACTTCATGACCAAGGATCGGGATGTGCTTGATGGAGATCTTAACCTGTTGGACATCCCGGAAGAATCTATCCTGACGGCAAAGAAAGGTCTGCGGCTGCTTCATACCCGGAAGGTCTGCATACGGGGGGCCGATGGGACTACGAAATTCTTGTTGGGCATATCCGAGGATATCACCGAACGTAGGCAGGCGGAAGAGACAATCAGGCACGCCCTTGCAGAAAAGGAAGTCCTCCTGCGGGAGATCCACCACCGGGTGAAGAACAACCTTGCCGGGATCCTCGCGTTAATCGAACTCCAGATCAGTTCCCTCTCAGATCCAGCTGCTATCTCCCTGTTAAAGGACATGGAGACCCGGATACGGAGCATGGCGCTTGTCCATGAATCGCTCTACTTAACAGAAGATCTCGCACGGATCAACGTCGCCACCTACACGGAAACCCTGACCCGGCACCTGTTCCAGGTGTACGAGACGGCGACCGAAGTCCGGTGCACGATTGATATGGGAGATGTCACGATGTCCATCGAAACCGCCATGCCCTGCGGGCTGGTCATGAACGAGATTGTGACAAACTCGTTAAAATATGCGTTCCCAGATACATTCTCCTGCGGAGAAATCCGCGGTGAGCCCTGCACCATTACACTCACCCTGCACCGCGAAGGCAGCGACTATCTCCTCAAAATCGCAGATAATGGGATAGGAATACCAGAAGGGATCGATGTTTCCATGTCCCACTCGCTCGGGCTGTTTTTAATCAGGTTCATTGTGGAGCACCAGCTGAGGGGGAGTCTTATGATCAGTACTGCAGGAGGGACCACGTATACGATCCGGTTCCCGGAGCCGGTAGTTAAGGAGCGTCAAACCGATGAAAAAATGTAGCATCCTCGTAGTTGATGATGAATCTCTCATAGCAGCAAACCTTGTCCAAACCCTTTCCTCACTTGGCTACACGGTTCACAAACCGGTCGCCACCGGTGAGGAAGCGATTCGTGCGGTAAAAACCCAACACCCCGATCTTGTGCTCATGGACATCAAACTGATCGGGGAGATGGACGGAATAGAAGCCGCAGAGAAGATCCGGGCAATCGCCGATATTCCCGTTGTATACCTCACAGCCTATACTGATGACCTGCGCCTCGCAAAGGCACGACTCACAGAACCGTACGGCTATATTGTAAAACCCGCCCATAGCCGTGAACTCCATGCCACCATCGAGATGGCAATATACAAGCATGCGCTCGACCGGAAACTGAAGGAGAGCGAAGAAAAGTTCCGTCTGATAATCGAGAACAGCCACGACATCATTTATACGCTCACCGCAGATGGAGTGTTTAGTTTCGTTTCACCTGCATGGACAACGCTATTAGGGCATCCGGTAACACAGGTGACTGGGCAATCATTCCAGAAATTCGTCCATCCGGAGGACATTCCCCGGTGCATGGCATTCCTTCAATCTGTGATCAGGACGGGACAACGACAGGAGGGTGTCGAGTACCGCGTACAGCACACAGACGGGACGTGGCGTTGGCACACTTCAAGTGCTGTTCCTATAAAGGACGAAGCCGGAACGATCGTTGGTGGCGAGGGCATCGCCCGCGACATCACCGAGCGCAAGCGGACGGAAGAGGCACTGCGGGAGGGCGAGATAAAGTATCGCAATCTTGCCGAGACCATCCAGGATTTTATTATTACCACTGATTTGGATGGGATCATTACGTATGCCAACCCGGTCGCCCGGAATCTGGTTGGAGAAGGCGGTCTTGTCGGCGTGGCATTGAACGATTTTTTGGATCAGGAACAGACCACCTGGCACAGGGAGATGCTCGACGCACGCCGGCAGGGCGTATCAGAGACGCTCTCGTTCGAATGGCATATCAAATCACCGAAAGATGGAACATTACTGATTTTCGATGTCAGATCGTCCATTCTCATAATAGACCGGGGGAGTCCTTCCGGAGTTCTCTTCAATGCACGGGACATCACCGAGCGCAAGCGGGCGGAAGAGGCGCTCGCGGAGAGCGAGGAGCGGTACCGGACAATCCTCCATACAACTATGGACGGCTTCTGGATGATTGACGTCTTAGACGGGAAAGTCACGGACGTCAACGAAACCTATTGCCGGATGTCGGGCTATACCAGGGCTGAACTTCTAAAAATGCATATTCCCGATCTTGACGCGAAAAAAACCCTGGATGAACAGGCAGCAACTCTCCAGAGCATCATTACGAATGGATCGGGAATCTTCGAGACACGCCACCACAGGAAGGATGGCAGTGTCTTTGATGTCGAGTTGTCCGTGACATATCAAAACACGAACGGAGGCGAATTAATCTGTTTCTGCCGCGACATCACCGAGCGCAAGCGGGCGGAAGAGGCGCTCCGGCAGGCAAACAAGCAATTAAACCTCCTCTCCGGCATCACCCGTCACGATATCCTCAACCAGCTCTTCGCGCTCAAGGGGTATCTCGAGCTATCGCACGATGTTATTGACAAACCGGAGACCCTCAGAGAATTCATTAAAAAAGAACAGCTAGCCGCGAATACTATTGAGGAGCAGATCACGTTCACCCGTGATTACCAGAATCTGGGTGTTGCGGCTCCCGCATGGCAGAACGTGAATGCACGTATAAAAGAAGCGGTTGACAGGCTGCCGATGCGTGCCGTCCGTGTCGAAGTCGATCCCGCTAATCCTGAAGTGTATGCCGATCCACTCTTCGAGAAGGTCTTCTACAACCTGCTCGACAACGCACTTCGCTACGGGGGTGACCAGATGAAGAGCATCCGGATCTCATCGCAGGAATCTGGCACAAGCCTTGCGATCCTCTGCGAGAATGACGGTGTGGGAATTACAGCGGAAGACAAAAAGCACCTCTTCAGTCGGGGTTTTGGGAAGAACACCGGGCTCGGTTTGTTCCTCTCACGCGAGATCCTCGCGATCACCGGTATCACCATCCTGGAGACGGGAAAACCGGGCAATGGAGCACGGTTTGAGATTACGGTGCCGACGGGGATGTGGCGAATGACCGAAGCAGACAAAACGAGGAAATGAATGGCAACGGCAATCCGGGTCCTCTATGTCGATGACGAACCCGGTCTTCTTGACATCGGCAAGGTGTTCCTTGAGCAGTCCGGTGATTTCACCGTAACTACAGCAACAAGCGCACCCGAAGCGATCCGGTTGCTTGAACAGGAGAGATTTGATGCCATCGTCTCCGATTACCAGATGCCGGAGATGGATGGTATCCAGTTCCTTGTTCTTGTGCGGACGAAATTCGGGCAGATTCCGTTCATCCTGTTTACCGGAAAGGGTAGGGAAGAGGTGGTCATCCAGGCGATCAACAGCGGAGCGGACTTCTATCTCCAGAGAGGCAGCGAGCCAAAGTCGCAGTTAGCCGAACTCTCGCACAAGATCAAGTCGGCAGCTTCCCGGAAAATGGCAGAGGATTCGCTTAAGAAAAGCGAGGAAAACTTTCGTTCAATATTTGAAAATAACTCATCAGCAATTGCCGTAATTGAACCGGATACAACGATATCAATGGTAAATGAAGAATATTGTAAAATGAGTGGTTACACGAAGCAAGAAGTTATTGGAATGAGTTGGACAGAACAAATACCACCCGAAGACCTTGAACGATTAAAAGAATTTAACCGCAGGAGACTGATAAACCCAAATGATGCCCCCGATAAATATGAATTTACGTTCTATAAAAAAAATGGCGAGATAAAACATGCACTGATGTCTATCGTCATAATTCAAAGCAAAAGAATTATAGCGTCCTTTATTGACATCACCGAACGCAAGCGGGCGGAAGAGGCATTAACAGAAGCCAAGGCGTTTACCGAAAGTGCATTAAACTCCATTTTTGATATCTTCTACTCATTCGATTTGAGCGGCAAATTCTTAAGCTGGAATAAAACGTTTAACAGAATTTCCGGCTATAGCGATCAAGAGTTGTCTTCGAAGAAGCCGATGGATTTCTTTTTAGGCGAAGATATTCAACGTATTGCCGAGGCTGTTGAGAGAATATACAAAGAAGGCACTTCAAAGACAGAGGCTAATTTTGTCTTAAAAGATGGAAGGCAAATTCCCTGTGAGTTTACCGGTTCAATACTAAAGGACGGCAGGGGCAATATCATTGGTTTTTCTGGAACTGGCAGAGACATCACCGAGCGCAAGCGGGCTGAGGATGAACTGCGGAAGAGCGAGGAACGCTTCCGCAGTTACTTCAATATGCCCTTGCACGGTATTGCCATTACCTCTCCAGATAAAGGATGGATTGAAGTCAATGACCGGATCTGTTCAATACTGGGGTATACCCGGGATGAACTGTTCCGCATGAACTGGGCGGAATTGACGCACCCTGATGATCTTGCTGCCGACGTAGAACAATTTAATCGTGTTCTAAGTGGTCAAATTGAACAGTATGCTATGGATAAGCGGTTTATCCTCAAGGATGGAGGAATAATCTGGACCAATATTACCGTAGGGTGCGTACGGAAATCCGATGGTTGTGTGGATTATATCATTGGTTTAATGGAGGACATCACCGAACGCAAGCGGGTAGATTTGGAACTGGTATCTGCTTATAAGCGCTTAAAAGAGGCGCATCGTCTGGCACATATCGGGACCTGGGACTGGGTTATGGAAAACGATACGGTGACCTGGTCCGAGGAATTATACAATATCGCCGGGAGGGATCCCTCACTACCGGCGCCCACCTATGCAGAGCATCCGCATATCTATACGCCCGCCAGCTGGGATATTCTGAGTTGTGCTGTTACGAGAGCACTCGATACCGGTGAATCGTACAACCTTGAGCTGGAACTCGTCCGGCAGGATGGCAGCATACGAGAGGTTAATGCATTCGGTGGCGTGAAACGTGACGGGAACGGAAAGGTCATCGGGCTTCATGGCACGGTGCAGGACATCACCGAACGCAAGCGGTCAGAGGTGGCGCTCGTGGAGAGCGAGGGGAAGTACCGCACGCTGGTCGAGACTACCGGCACCGGTTTTGTGATCATTGACGATCAGGGTCAGGTACTGGATGCAAACCTGGAGTACGTCCACCTGACCGGTCATATGAGCCTTGAGGAGATTGTCGGAAGGAACGTGATCGAGTGGACTGCTGCATACGAGAGGGACAAGAATGCGAAGGCGGTCAGCCAGTGCATGACTGATGGGTACATCCGGAACCTTGAGATCGATTATGTGAATGCATCAGGCACTATCATCCCAATCGAGATCAATGCCACGGTTTTACGATCCGGTGATGCGGTGCAGATCCTCACCCTTTGCCGCGACATCACCGAGCGCAAGCGGTCGGAGGTGGCGCTCCGGGAGAGCGAGGCATTCAACCGGGGTCTTGTGGAGAACCTGCCCGATTACCTCGTCGTATACGGAACAGACGGGAAGATACTCTACGTGAACCCGGCTGCGGAGAGGGTACTGGGGTATGATACAAATGGGGTGGTCGGCACGCATGTAATTTCGTATGTTGCAGAAGAATGTCGTGATGAAGCAACTGCCAACATTGCAGCCCGCCACACCGGACGTGAAATCCCCCTCTATGAACTCGATATCATCGCACAAGATGGACTCCGGAGATCGGTTATCGCAAAAGGCACACCGATCCAGTACCACAACAGCCCCGCCATACTCATTCTCCTCATTGACATCACCGAACGGAAACGGGTGGAGGGTGCGCTCGTTGTGAGCGAGGCACGCTTCCGTGACCGCACGGTAGAACTTTCCGCAACGAACCTGAAATTGGAAAAAGAGATCGGAGATCGGATAAAGATTCAAAAGAAACTGATCCTATCAGCCACTGAGAAGGATCTCCTGCTCCGGGAGGTGCACCATAGGGTGAAGAACAACCTGCAACTGATCATCGGGCTCATCGATATGACAAAGACGAGGGCGCACGAACCGGTAGTCCTCTCCACCTTAACCAGCATCATGGCAAAGGTACAGACCATGGGACTCGTCCACACACAGCTGTACGAGAGCAAACGGGTTGACAAGGTCAGCATGAAACGACAGGTACAGGATCTCGTAGACATGATATCGGGATTCTACGATCACGAACACCATGACATTACAACAAACATCAACTGCCCCGACATCTACCTTCCGGTCGATCTCGCGATCCCCTGCGCCCTCGCGTTAAACGAGATCATCTCCAACATCCACAAGCATGCTTTCAAGGGGAAGAGGAACGGGCTTGTGGAGATCTCGCTATCCGTCAAAGGGGATCAGTTACGGATCGCCGTACGAGACAACGGTGTTGGTCTGCCGTCAGGGTTCGATATCGAGAAGAGCAACCGGCTCGGGCTCAAACTGATGAGAACGCTCGTTGAACAGCAGTTGCACGGCAACGTGCAGATCACAAGTAAAGCGGGGACTGAAGTAGTGATAGAATTTTGTATCAGGCAGAGAGATGAGGATTATGGCACGGGTACTGGTAGTTGATGACGAAGCGATCATCACGATGCAGCTCGAGGAGCGCATAAGCTCCCTGGGGCATAAGGTAATCGGCATGGCATCATCCGGGGAGGATGCAATCGCAAAGGCACGGGTACTGAAACCCGACATCGTCCTAATGGATATTGTCATGCCGGGAAAGACCAATGGGATCGCCGCGGCAAAAGTAATACATGAAGAGCTGGGTATTCCGGTTATTTTCATCACCTCCTATGCCGACGATAAAATCATCCAGGAGGTAAAAAAAGTCAACCCGTATGGATATATCGTCAAACCTTTTAACGAACTGGAGCTCAAAGCGAACGTCGAACTGGCGCTTTTCAGGAAGAAGAACGAGGGAATTGGACCGGGAAAGCGGGGACACCAGAAGGGGCGGGGTGTGGATAAAGCCGGCGATGAGACAGATGACTCGACTGAACCGGAAGCCCTCATCGCACTGGAGAGCAAGACCGTTCTTTTAAACAACTTTTACCAGGGCTTGATCCTCGTCCTGTATGCACCCCCGCAGACCAACGAGGCAATCTATAAGACATCCATCGAGTATGGACTGACAAACGGTCACCGTATCTTCTTTGCCTATCACAAGTCTCTTATCCCGAAGTACTTCAATAAAGAGATCCAAAATGGCGTGATCATCCCGCACCGGTTGAAACAGGGTGAACTCGCAACGGTCATCCCTGCTATCGAGACGCACCGGGCAGCATCGCAGGCAACCGGAAGACGCGAAATCTGGCAGATCCTCATGGACTTCTCAGATGCTGAAGATCTTGTCGAGATCTGTGCGATCAAAGAGTATATCCTCAAAATGATGTCGGAAAGCTCGCCGGTCTCAGGGATCATCGCGTTGAACATCGAGCAGTTGAGTCGTGAGCAGATCGAGTCGGTATCTGATGGCATCACAAAGGTGATCGTCTCGACAGGTGACGAGACTTCGATCTCCATCGCGAACCATTCCTATCCCCTTGAATCCCTCTCCATTGTGCCCCAGGCGATGGTCGATGAGATCGTGCGAAAATCATTGGAACCACTCGTCCTCTCGATCTTAAACAGACCCTTGTCCGGCTATGACATCGTCCACGAGATCCACAGTCGCCATAACGTGCTCATCCCGCAGTCACGGATCTACGCGATCCTGTATGAACTCGAAGGGCAGGGAATTCTTGAGGTCAAGACATCCGGCAAGTCAAAGCTGTATGTCCCGACAGAGCGGGGAAAAGCATATATCCACCAGAAAGTGAACGAGTTCAAGTATACATTCCAACACATCTTTGGAGGTGTGGCACATGAAGGTGAAGATATCCGCAGCGCAAAATAAGGATATTGGACGGGGGATCGGTAGGATCGATCCCAAGACGATGGAAGAGCTGGGCGCTGGTGTCGGGGACATCATAGAGATCTCCGGAAAACGGACAACCTGCGTAAAAGTAATGCCCTCATTTTCTGAAGACCGGGGAAAAGGAACCATACAGATTGACGGGATCGTGCGGAAAAATGCAAACGTCAGTCTCAATGAGACCGTTGAGATCAAAGCGATCACCATCCCCCCGGTAAATTCAGTCGTGCTCCAGCCGCTCGACAGTTTTCTGCAAAAAGAGGTGGACAGCAGGCTGTTTGAAGGGATACCGGTAACAAATGGCGATCAGATCCGCCTCTCCATGTTCGGGAAGAAGTTTGATTTTCTTATCTGTGATGCCACACCGGAGATCGGCATAATCACCCGGACTACTGCCATCAAAATCCAGGGGAAGAAGATGCAGGAGAGGGAGACAAAGAAGAGCTTCATCTCGTATGAGGATATCGGCGGGTTAAAAGGGCAGCTGGACAAGATCCGGGAAATGATTGAACTCCCCTTAAAATATCCTGAGCTCTTCGAACGCATCGGCATCGACCCGCCCCGGGGCGTGCTCCTCTACGGTCCGCCGGGCACCGGTAAGACGCTCATCGCAAAGGCGGTGGCACATGAGACCGATGCCTACCTGATCTTTATCTCCGGTCCCGAGATCGTCGGGAAATTTTACGGGGAATCAGAAGCCAAGCTCAGGGAAATTTTTGCAGAAGCCCAGAAGAATGCCCCTGCGATCGTATGCATTGACGAGATAGACGCGATCGCGCCCAAACGAGAGGATGTCGGCGGTGATAAACAGGTGGAACGGCGGATCGTTGCGCAGCTCCTCTCGCTCATGGATGGGTTGAAGGACCGGGGGCAGGTGATCGTGATCGCGACGACCAACATCCCGAACTCGCTCGATCCTGCACTCCGGAGACCCGGACGGTTTGACCGGGAGATCATGATCCCGATCCCGGACCGGGACGGGCGACGGCAGATCATCGAGATCCACACGCGGGGCATGCCCCTCGCCTCCGATGTCGACCTTGACGAACTGGCAAATATCACGCACGGGTATGTCGGTGCCGATCTTGCAGCACTCTCCCGCGAGAGCGCGATGCATGCCCTCCGGAAGGTATTACCGGATATTGACTTCACAAAGCACGCGATCCCGGAAGAGGTGATCACCGGTCTCACGGTCAAAAAAGAGGACTTTATGAATGCGTTCCGGGAGATCGAACCATCTGCCTTGCGGGAGGTCTTTGTCGAGATCCCCAATGTCAGCTGGGACGATGTGGGCGGTCTCTCTGCAATCAAGGAGGAGATCCGGGATGCGATCGAACTCCCCCTGAAATGTGCGGACCTGTATGCCTGTGCAGCGGTCACTCCCCCGAAAGGGATACTGCTATATGGTCTGCCGGGCACGGGTAAGACCCTCATCGCAAAGGCGATCGCACACGAGACGCAGTCGAATTTCATATCGATAAAAGGACCGCAGTTGTTGTCGAGGTTCGTGGGGGAGTCCGAGCGCGGCATCCGGGACATCTTCAAAAAAGCCCGGCAGGCTGTCCCCTGCATCATCTTCTTTGACGAGATCGATGCGATCGCCCCGTTACGGGGCGGCAGGAATGACAACGGTGTCACCGAACGGGTCATCGCCCAGCTCCTGACCGAGATGGACGGACTTGAAGAGTTAAAGGGTGTCACAGTCCTTGCCGCGAGCAACCGTATCGACATCATCGATCCCGCCCTCCTGCGGGCAGGGCGCATGGATCTCCAGATCGAACTGCCAAAGCCAGACGAGGCGGGACGCCTTGAGATCTTCAAAGTGCATACACGAAAACGCCCTCTCGGAAAAGACGTAAAACTTGCCGCGTACACGAAAGAGACAGAGGGATTCACCGGGGCAGAGATCGAGGCAGTCTGCAACCGCGCCGCCATTCTTGCCATCCGGGAATTCAGAAAGACCAATAAGGATCAGGCGGCGTTTTTGATCCATTCGTCGCATTTCAGTCGTGCGATTGAGGATGTGAAAGCCAATACTTCCCATACTTCCAAAATTTGAAACAAAATTCGGAAATTCCGGGAACCTATATACTCTTCCGGATTGAGTTGGTTGTGGGCACACATGCCCAGAACCACAAAGGAGGAGAAAAACATGGTAGAAAAAATGAACTCATCTTCAAGCCTCGTCGAGGTTATTGACCGTATTCTGGATAAGGGCATTGTTGTTGACGCATGGGTACGCGTCTCACTTGTTGGTATTGAGATCCTCTCTATCGAAGCCCGCGTCGTGATCGCATCGGTCGAGACGTTCCTGAAGTACGCAGAAGCTGTCGGGCTTACAGAACACGCAGAAATTGCAGCATAATCTCTCTTTCGGGTATGAATTCAGATGGATGGAGATACAGTCCATCCATTCTTTTGAATTCGATCCTCAGATCATGCACCAGATAACCACATTAATTTCACGAATAGTCGATTCGTATATGTCATAGCAATGCACGTCCCTTTTGCTGCATCAATATGACAATAGTATCCTTCTCTTTTTCGGCTGTTAAAAATGTATCTGAATTCCCAGTGATTATAGCGTGAGCCGCGACATACGACTCAAAGAGGGAAGACCGGATGTCGCGACAAAGAAATCCCGTACAGTATTACGCTGGTGCTACAGGAGTGTGCGCATCGCGGGGTATGACGAGAACGATCAGGCTGATGATGCCCGTATTCCGGTATACTTAATTCCATACACTTTGTACCAAGTACACCCGTTATACCCGTTGCAGTAAGATGTACCATTTCATTTTGTGTTGTACTCTATCCACAGGCTGTACTTATCACAACTAATGTACCTGTTATCCTTGGTACATGTGTTATTTCGAGTGTCCCCTTTACCGTTGGTGTAACCGTAACCACCTATGTACCCATTATCCTATGTACACCCGTTAATCCGGGTGTACGTTCTACAGTTGGTGTACCCACGACTTCCGGCGTACCTGGCTTCCGCTTGACCAGCCGCGCCCGTGTCTCCCGCAACCTCTATCGACATGCGCGATTGGCGGGATGAGGACCGCGGATGGCAAGGGAACACGCGAGGACGCGGGGATCGGGTGCCCCCCTTGCTCTATTTCGGCGCATAAACGGATCCCGATCCGGGCATCACAGCGTTCGATCTGTTCCCAGTTATGCCCCTGAATTGTATCCTCAAATTTTGAAACATAATTTGGAAATTCCGGGCACGTATATAACAAATCCCTCCAGAATGAAGAGTGTCAAAACAAAGACAGATGTGAGGTGGGTAAAAAATGACAATAGCAGATGGAATGCACCAGATTGTTGACAACATCAACGGAGCCAAATCGGCTCGGGTATCGGATATTGCGGAGTTGAGAAGTGAAGTCGGGGCGATCCGTGCCAACGCACAGAAGGATCTAAAACAGATCAATCGCACCCGGAGGCATGATGCCACCGTCCAGCACAAGACACTCCACAAATACGTAAAGAACCTACAGCATGACTCGCAGGACATGCTGGGCGGTTTCTCCGCGAACAGGATAGCAATGGGACAGGAATGCCGGGAAGAACTCGGGGACTTCACGCGCCAGTTAAAAAAGGATGTCACCGACATCCGGCTTGACGCGGTTCACATGATCCACGGCTTCGCTGATGAACGGGTGAGCCGTGGCATCGAACTCTCCCATATGCTCAAATCCTACAATGATGGGATCGTTGGCGATGTAGAGCAACTAATCGGCATGTTCAAAAAGGAGCGCTCCCTGGTCCAGGAAGATCTGGCAGAAGCACACGAAATCTGGCAGAACCAGGGATCTGGCGGGCATGTATACACAAAAGCCCCAAAACGAACTGAGGCAAAGGCAGCAGAGCCGACACAGACTCCCGAAGAGAAGGCAGAAGCCGCACTCAAACAAAAGATCCTCAAAGTGATAAAAGCCTCCCCGGATGGGATCACCCTTGCAAAAGCGGGAAAGAAGATCAAGGTTGAATGGAGAAAGCTCGTCAGACCCGCAAAAGAACTCCTTGAAGACGGCGTGGTCACAAAGAGGGAGACGCAGTACTTCCCGAGCTGAACGTTAATCGGGGAGA
>Ga0247841_10006257_pt1 | contig 18557 bp, 14 predicted proteins | sample LaCruzMarch2015__2_FD_192410 | JGI IMG/M metagenome (GOLD analysis project Ga0247841, IMG submission 192410) | Freshwater microbial communities from meromictic Lake La Cruz, Castile-La Mancha, Spain - LaCruzMarch2015_18m | ecosystem: Environmental > Aquatic > Freshwater > Lake | place: Spain... | reverse complement strand
GAACAGCTTACCCCTTTTATCGAGATTGACAATGAGATTAGCTTTGATGATATTACTCCCAAATTCTACAGGGTACTTAAACAGTTTGCTCCATTCGGGCCATCAAATATGTCTCCGTTATTCATCACCCGTAATGTTACGGATTACGGTAAAGGAAAATTAGTCGGCAAAACTAGCGATCACCTTAAAATGGACCTGATGCAGAATGACGATAAGAATAAAGTTATCCCTGCTATTGCATTTAACCTGGGCGAGAATTTTAAATTCGTTGAAAAACGTATTCCTTTCGACATATGCTACCACCTCGTTGAAAATGAATTTCTTGGTAAAACAAACCTGCAACTTTACATTAAAGATATCAAACTTTCACAATGCGGCGAAGCAGGGGACTAAGGGAATAGTTAAAAGTTCATAAAGTTGAAAGTTTGTAAAGTTTAAGTTATTTACGAGTAATAATATGGTTATCAGACGTTTTGTAATACTCTGGTTCTGAAACCAGTCACCAATGGCTAATCACTATTCACAAATTCCAGTGTAACTAAAAGGCGTAATAGCAAGTAGTTCGTCTTTTAACTGTCTGCTTACGTTAAGATTTTCAATGAAATCCATGATTGTATCCTTATCAATCCTTTGACCTGTGCGGGTTAATTCTTTTAATAATTCATAAGGTTCAGGGTAGTTTTCTCTTCTCAGGATTGTTTGTATTCCTTCAGAAACAATAATCCAGTTATTTTCAAGATCGGAACTTATGACTTTTTCGTTAAGAATAATTTTATCAAGTCCCTTCATCAGCGACCTGAAAGCGATTAATGTATGAGCTACAGGCACCCCGATGTTTCTCAGCACGGTTGAATCGGTAAGATCGCGCTGCAGTCTCGATATCGGGAGCTTTGCTGATAAATGTTCAAACATGGCGATTGCGAGTCCAAGGTTACCTTCGGCATTTTCAAAGTCAATGGGATTTACTTTATGAGGCATGGCTGATGAACCTACCTCATCTTTCACAATTTTCTGCAAAAAATAATTCATTGAAATATATGTCCAGAAATCACGCGACAGATCAGTAAGTATTGTGTTAATGCGTTTCATGCAGTCAAATATTGCAGAAAGGTTGTCATAATGGTCAATCTGGGTGGTTGTACGTGATCTTTCCAATCCCAGAACATTATTAACAAAAGTATTTGCAAACTTTATCCAATTTACATCGGGATATGCCACAGCATGAGCGTTGAAATTTCCGGTTGCCCCGCCGAATTTTGCAGGTACAGGTAAAGACCTGAGTAATTGAACCTGTTTTTCCAGCCTTTCTGAAAAAACTTTAATTTCCTTTCCCAGCCGTGTTGGTGAAGCCGGCTGACCGTGAGTACGTGCAAGCATAGGAATATCCTTCCATTGTACAGATAATACGGAGAGCTTATCTGTCAGGTTTTTTAATCCGGGATAGTATAACTTTTGCAGTGCGTCTTTCAACGATAATGGTATTGCTGTATTGTTAACGTCCTGGGAAGTAAGCCCGAAATGAATGAACTCAGCATATTCCGACCATTGAAATTCCCTGAATTTTTCCTTAAGGTAGTATTCAACAGCTTTTATATCATGATTGGTAATTTTTTCAATATCCTTTATTTTTTGCGCTTCTCCTATGCTGAAATCCATATAGATTTTACGCAGAACAGGAAAATTATTATGGTCAAATGTTTCAAGCTGTTTTAACGGTAACTGGCATAACATTACAAAGTATTCAGTTTCTACCAGAATCCTGTACTTTATTAAAGCATATTCGGAAAAATAGAAACCCGAAGGTTCACATATTCCATAATAACGTCCGTCAATTGGTGAAATAGCAGTAAGTTGAGACAGATTCATAATATATTTAAATAAATTTTATCAAACAAAACTATAAAAAATTAGCTAATATTGAATGTTTTTTCTCAAAATTAAGTACATTTGAAGAAATTAAAACAAGGAGAGATTATGAAAAGAAATTTATTATTAATTGCTGTAATATTTTTTATGAACAGTCTGCTGGTTTGTTCACAGACCATAGTGGTAACAACACCCCAGCATAAGAACTTAGTTCTTGAAGAATTTACCGGTATAAATTGCGGATATTGCCCGGATGGACATGCCCGTGCACAGGCGATATCGGACGCAAACCCGGGCAGGGTCGTACTTGTAAATATTCACCAGGGATCTTTTGCTCAACCATCTGGTACCCAACCTGATTTCAGAACCATTTTTGGTGATGCACTGGCAACTCAGTCAGGGTTAAGCGGGTATCCCGCAGGAACTGTTAACAGGCATCTTTTCCCGGAGATTGATACAGTCACCGGTATGGGCAGAGGCGGATGGTATCTTGCCTCTCAGCAGATTTTTCCACAACAGTCACCTGTTAATGTTGGTTTTACGTCAACTTTTGATAGTGTTTCACGTGATTTGACCGTGAAGGTCGAATTATATTACACCGCCGGCAGTCAGGCATCAACCAATTACCTTAATGTTGCCCTGCTCGAAAACCATGTTTATGGATTTCAGGCCGATTATGCTAACGGAAATCAGGCCAATTACGATCATAAGCATATGTTAAGGTGGCTTATTACCGGCCAATGGGGTGACACTGTGAATACCACCACGCAGGGTTCCCTGGTAATAAAAATTTATGTTTATACAGTTCCTCCGGAATGGAATGTAGCTAATTGCGATGTGGCAGTATATATCTCCGAAAGCCACAATGAAGTGTACACAGGTGTTCAGGCAGTGGCAGAAGGAGGAGCTTCTAACGGAGAAACAGCTATGTATATAGGTACCTTCACCGAACCACAGGTAGATGTAATGCATGGAACAATTGCCCAGCCATCCGAATTTACATTTACTGCAATCAGTTCATTAGCCGGGACTGAGGATTTTAAATTTAAGCTTACCAGCGATGCCCCTGCCGACTGGTCAGGTTCTTTTACTGTTGACGGTACACAGTTTTCTGACTCCGGTGTTGTTGCACTTTCAAATTATACTGATGTTGATGTAGCCGTGTCAGTAATTCCCGGAACAACACCATCATTAGCCATTTATACACTTACAATGTCTTCTGTTTCAAATCCCACTGCACCGGAAAAAATTAAGAAGTTTTATGTTATTTCCGGAATTACCGACCTCATAGTAAATGGTTCAGGTAGCTGGGGTGATGGTAATGACTATAACTTCGATCAGGTTTTTCTTGATGCTGTAACTTATATAGGCTCGAGCACTTTCGGTCTTACTGATGCAATTGTGATGGCCAAAGCAGCTTCTTTTAATGCTTTAACCCAGGTTGAGAATATATATCTAAACATTGGATGGAAATTCCCTTCGCTTTCTGATGACCAGGCAACAGCACTTATGGCTTTTATGAATAACGGTGGCAATGTATTTATTTCAGGCCAGGATATTGGCTGGGATATTAAAAGCGGGGATGGTTATGGAACAACAGTAACCGTCAATTTTTTTGACAATTATCTGCATGCCACGTTTTCAGCTGATGGGAGCACTACTAACAGTCAGCTTACCGCAGTGGCTTCTGATCCAATATTTGGTTCTGTAGCAAGTTCCGGGATTAGCGATATTTTCAGCGGAAACATGTACCCTGATCAATTAGGAGCAGGAACAGGGGCAACTGCAATATTCAATTACAATAATCTTGCTTCAAAGGTTGCAGGTATAAGGTATGAAAATTCTACCTTCAAAGTAGTTTATATTGGTGTTGATATGGCAATGCTTGATGATTCTGTAGTAAGTAATGAGATTATTAAGATTTCTTACCAATGGTTTTATGGGTTAATAAATATTCCGGAATCGGATAAAACAAACTTCAGCATTTTCCCGAATCCGTCTGATAGGTATTTTCGCTTATCAGGCGCTGTTAATCCCGGAACTATTATTGAAATCTTTGATTTAACAGGTAAGTTAGTTCTTTCTCAGGTTACAGGAATAACGACTGATAACATCATTGATATGAACGGATTAACTAGTGGTATGTATATGGCAAGGATAACCTCTGATCAAAATTCAAGTACATTTAAACTTACTCTTACCAAATAAGTAATATCTTACAGATGAACAGGCAGCAATACGGCAATTGGCTGCCTGTTTTCTTTAATTATATCTTAGACATACAGGCAAAGCCTGTTATTATTTACAAGTAATGGAAGGTCAGGCTCTTACGTTGTTCGATTTAAATTCCCTGATAAGAAATGTTCTTAATGGGGCATTTCCTGAATCTTACTGGGTAGTTGCCGAGGTAAGCGAAATAAGGATCAATAAGAGTGGTCATTGTTACCTCGAACTGGTGGAAAAAGACCCGGCTTCAGATGAAATAAAGGCAAGGGCCAGAGCTACCATTTGGTCATTCACATTCCGTATATTAAGGCCATATTTTGAAACAAGTGCGGGACGTACACTTGAACCCGGATTGAAAATACTTGTAAATGTAACAGTTGAATTCCATGAACAGTATGGGCTGAGCCTTAACATAAAAGATATTGATCCTGTTTATACCCTAGGCGATATTGCACGTAAACGCTTCGAAATAATTGCAAGGCTTGAAGCAGAGGGCATAATTAACATGAACAGGGAACTGGATTTCCCATTGGTTCCCCAGAGAATAGCTGTTATTTCGTCTGAGTCTGCTGCGGGCTATGGTGACTTTGTTAATCAGCTGTTTAACAATACAAACGGGTATAAATTCAAGCTTAAATTATTCCAGGCTTATATGCAGGGTACGAAAGCCGAAGATTCAATAACAAGAGCGATGGATGCCATTTACAGTAATGTGGAAAAGTTTGACGTGGTTGTCATCATTCGCGGGGGAGGATCAAAAGCTGAACTGGGTTGTTTTGATTCATATCAGTTATCGTATTATATAACACAATTCCCCATCCCGGTTATTACCGGTATCGGTCATGAACGCGACGAGTCGATTGCAGACATAGTGGCGCATACACATTTAAAAACACCTACTGCGGTTGCAGAATTTCTCATTAACAGGGTCAGTGAATTTGAAATAAACATTAATGACCTGTTTGAAAGATTCAGTTCGTTCATATCAGAATCGCTTAATGATAAACTCCAAAAAATTATAAGCTTGTCTGAAAGAATAACACCACTGGTAAAGTCCGGTATTAGTGAAGCAAATCATGGTTTTGATATTTCAGGTCAGGTTTTAAGAAATACACTTCAGAATTATTTTTCAGAAAAAAAATCTGTCCTGAGAAATAATGCCACCGGATTCAAGTACATGATCGCAAAACTTATACAGGTTAATAATCATTCAATAATTGAAATGATTTCACAGATAATTAATACAAGCAGGGGCATCATTGTAAAAAAACAGCACAGACTGAATTTATCAGATCAGGCACTGAACTACATTAATCCCGAAACAATATTAAAAAGAGGATATTCCATTACCAGTCATAAGGGGAAGATAATAAAAACAACTACTTCAATATCCGCGGGCGATATTATTAGCACCAGATTATCTGACGGGAACATTGAAAGCCTTGTAAACGAAGTGTTCTGACAATTAGGAGTGAGAAGTTAAAAGTGATCCGCCGCAGTGAAGTGAATAGTAAAAGAGTTTCAGGTTTAAGTGCCACATTATAAACTTTATGAACTTTATAAACTTCGTGAACTCTATTCTTTTTTAAACGGCCATTCTCCCTGTTTCTTCAGTGTTTCATCGAGCTTATATTTTTTCAGGAATTCAATTGTCTGGTCTTCATTTAATTTTCGGTACTGAATGGCGGGGTCATTGGCTAGTTCAACAGCAAGAATGCAGATAACTGCTGCAGCTTCAGAAATATATTTGATACTTACCTTGTCGAAAGTATCTCCGCTTTCGTGGTAATATTTATACATTGGTTCATCAAGGTGCCCGTTAACAATTAAAGTTGGAATACCATGCAAAATAAACGGCATTTGATCACTGTTTGTCCAGGGTTGGCTTGATACTCCGTCTTTAATATCAAACCCGCTCAGGTTTACAGCCAGCTTTTCAAGGAGAGGCCTGAATTCATCAGATCCCATTGCGTTAAAACCGGTTGGTGTTCCTGTCATATCCATATTTATCATGGCGATAATACTGTCGTTTTTATGCATATCTACATATTTGCCGGCTCCTATCAGGCCAAGTTCTTCACCGTTGAACCAGACCAACTCAATGCTGTAGTAATTCTGCGGACTATAAATACTCAGAAGCCTGGCTATTTCAAATAATATGGCAGTACCCTGGCCATTGTCGACTGCACCTTGTCCCATGTCCCATGAATCGATATGAGCGCCGACAACAATTTTTTTTGCGACCTTTCCCCTGAATTTTACAACCACATTTGAAGACATGCCTGTTTTATAATGAGATCGGGTTGTAACAGATAACCTTGGTACAATATTTTTTTCACACAGCCTTTGCAGCCATTTTCCTTCTTCACAGGTAATATTGAATGCAGGAATATTTACCCGTTCTCCCTTAAAGTTACCGGCCCGTGCAATTGCAATATTGCCGGTTTTATCAGAAATAAAAAGTATTGCACGGGCCCCATATTTTATTGCATTACTAATAAACTCAACACTTGTAAGTGCTGCTTTTTCCCTGGGAGCTTCGCGGGTTACAAGAACGACTTTCCCTTTTACATTCGCTGTATTGAACTCTTCATCAGTGCCATAACCAGCATAAACCAAATCTCCTTTAATTGGAGGAACAGAATCGACATATCCCATTGCCACCGCTTTAAGCCGGCGGATATAAGGATAAGTCACCGTAATATTATCTTCTCCACGTTCCCAGACAGGAGTATCGAAGGCTTCTTCCACAGAGTTTATGCCAAGATCAAGCAGCTCCTCACGAAGGATGCTTATGGCTTTTTTATTTGATGCGGAGCCCATTAAACGACCACCACATTCGTCACATATACGCTCTAATACTTTGTAAGAATGGTTTTCAAGAAGAGCTGAACCGGTTATCAATTTCCATTTTTCACTTGACTGTGAATATGATATATATCCTGAAGTGATAATCAACAAAACTACTAAGGTCTTGATTTTCATAGATACAATAATTTATCTGTAATAATTAATTTTACACTATTATTATGCAAGTCACAGGACGACTAATTGACAAACAGTCATAAATGAAATGTCTTAGTTGATAAGTCGTTCCCTGACTATCCCCAATATTGAATTTAGATACAGCAAAAGTGCAGAAAATATATCAACAATCAACTTTAAGGTTAAGCATAGAATATGGTTTGAAAAATGCTTAACACATCTGCAATAGTTTATTACTTTTCTTTTATGGTATGAAGCATTTTTTTTACGCCATAAACAGCACTTATAAACATCAGGAATATCAGCCCGCCACCCACGGGCGCACCACCACCAACAGGAGGACCGCCTTCTCCCTGGTCGGGAGGTTCGGGAGGTTCGGGAGGTGCCAAAGCAAAAGCATCGGATAGCGTCGCCTGAAGAATTATCATTATTGTAATGATGAGAAAAACTGTAACGAAATATATTATTGACTTCTTCATAATATGCCTGTTAATTGCCGTTAATATAAACTTTGTGAGAATAAACGTGTTTGTCAGTGATGATCCGGACAATATAATTTGCAGAAGAAAAATTAACTGCCAGTTTCTGAACGTCTGAATTATTACAGGCGTAGTTAGCGATTTCCTGCCCTAATACATTGTACACTGAAATATTTTTTATAACCTCACCGGCAGTAGTGACCACATATAAATTCTCATTAAAAAAATGTACCACGACAGGTTCAGAGGAAGTTATAGCAGGAGAGTTTACAAGCTCTGAAAAATGAATAATAAACCTGTCAGGGCTGTCTATGGTATCATACGAAAAAGTATAATGAGGGTCAGATGTCAGGACCTGCATACTATTTAGCTTTAAGTCTTCCAGGACAATAGAACAGTTACTTCCGAAAGATTCCATCTGCGAGGCATGAATAGTAAAATTACTGTTAGCACCTGAAATGAATCCTACAGGAATATGCATATTATTTGCAGAAGTGTTTAAGACATTTACTGCAAGTTCTGTTCCGCCGGGAGTTTTTGAATATATCTGGGGTATGCTGTCGAAATATCCAAAAAACTTATAGGCATCAAAATATCCGTCGAAGTCTGAAGTGGCTTCTTCATCAAAATAAACCAATGTTTCATCGGAGTAACCGTTTCCTGTTACTTGTAACCTTATGCTATTGGGTGTAATTGTTTCATCTTTCCAGAAAGTCTGGCTGCTATGTATGCGTGCGCTGTTTGGTATTGTAATTGAAGGGCTCGATGCGGCTACTATCCAGAATCCCTGCATTGCGGGTATGTACCTTGTGCCACTGTTTACTGAAACATCTGTGGTCCGGTTAAATGTGGCCCAGCTTAAGTATCCACCCTTTTCAGGATCGGAAACATAACAATAAACAGTCTGGTCAACATTAGTCCAGGTCCAGCCACTTGCTTTTAAATCTATGGCTGACGGATAAGGATTACCGATGATATTCCATCCCTGTCCCTCATCTGATGTGTATGTAACATTATACATACTGCTGCTGCCGTTCAAAGATATATCACCTGTATTCATCGTACCTTTGAACTCCTTGATATTACCGCCATATGGTGTTGAAAAGCTGTATGGAAAGGTAAGTAACCCCTGCCCGATTTTAAGGTTATCGTATGGACTTGTCAGGTTATAATAGCCCCATGAATTGGTTGTTTCGATGAATCTGTAACAGTACCACCATAAAAGAGGTTGGGTGGTACCATCAGATAAAGGCGAGGAAATAAAATGGTAACGATGTACATTATTGGTTCCTCCGGTATATAAATAACGGTTCACCCGTGCTTTGGATGATGATATTGTACCATTGGTTATTAAAGATGCTGTTTTATTCAAAGCAGTGGACCGCAGAACAATGCTGTCAGTAAGTGTAAGATTACCGTCAACGGTAAGGTAGGATTGTTCGTCTAACTGTACTTTCTGGTTTACGACCATATGATAAAACTTCGTTGCACCGGCAGTAGTGCTTGTAATTTTCTGTGCTGCCCCATCGAAAACCCAACAGGAGGCGCCGCTGTATGTGATGGTTGCCCCGCCGTTATTTATCAGCCCCTGTGTATAGCCTGTTTCAGCTATTAATAGCAATAGCTGAAATATTAATACTTTAATTAATAAATATTTTCTCATGACTTTGTTACCTAAAATGGATAATACATTTTGCTAATCCTGCTGAACCGATAGTTTCAATAGGATGACCTATCTCCCTGTCATGTTCAGTATTTCCGGGTGGTATGGTTGTTAAAATATACGCTTTTCCTGCATTAGAGTTACTCACACCTGCCCACACGGCATTTGTTGTTGTTGCCTCAAAAAGAACATAAGCCTGTCCTGTGGTTACTACCCATACTTCAGCATTCTGTAAGGCATCGGCATAAACCACACCAACGACCAACTCAGGAGTAGCCGTTAATGTCTTATACACTTTACCGTCTGCAGAGGATCTTACCAGGTTGCCCCTTACTAATGATTCGCCGGCAATGAGTTTGACGGCTAACCCTCCGTCGGGGGTAATATAGCTGTTGCCCATTGCAGGACTTGACGACCAGCTTAATACACCGCTTCCATTATTGGTAAGTATTGAGTTGGAAGAGCCCTGTGCAGATGGCAGGGTAAGAGAATATGAAGTTGTTGCAGCGGAAGATGAAATGCCCACATAACCGGATGTTGAGCCGTCCAGTTGCAAACTATTTTTTATTTCAATTATTCCCCCGTTTTTAATGATCATTCTTTCATTTCCGTTGGTGTAAAATTCAAAGTCATTATCTTCCTTTAAATTTAGTTGTAACTTTCCAGTTGATTCAAATCCTAAATGAAAACCATCGGTTAAGGTGGCGCCTGAATTATCGTCAGTAAGATGTAATACAGTACCACCAGATGTTCCGTTTAAGTGCACCTGCAATAATGATACAGGTGTAATCCCTCCAATCTTATCAGTTATACCAACTTTTTGTGCAAGAGCGTTTTGAAATACTACTGCAAAAACAATAACTAAAAGTAGATTTTTTCTCATGATTTCTTTTATTAATTAAAAGTATTTATTATTATCAAGTTAATAGCTCAAAGGAAGTAAATTTTTCTGTATTTCCTTGATTATTTTTCAAATTCTGTGCGGCTGCCAAAGCCATCCACCTCATAATGGAAATCAACGCCCAGCATAGCTGCATTGTCGGTATAAGTATCATTTGTCGCATCAGCGCCATCTCGATATAATCGGCATATAAGAATGCTACTTAATGTTTTTCCTGTTCCTGTAATGCCCGAACCAAGAGGAGTAATAGCATGTTGTTTTTTTGCTAAGCTTACAGAAGGAAATCCAGTGTCACCTATAACAAGGTACCCGCTGATATTTGTGGAAGTTGCGTCGGTAAAAGTACTGTTGATATTTATCCACTGGTAATCGAGCACCCATTTTACACGATTTGTGGTGGCTGTGGTCATTGGCGCCCAGTGAACATGAGGGTATATGGTAGTTCCCTCTTTGTAATCATGAGGCAACTGAACAGAAAATGCAACTTCACGAAGACTACCATCCTGAAACGTCCAAGTAAATATATTAGTTGTGGCAAATTCTGTCCATCCTGGAACGTTAGTACCGCTATTTTTAGCTGTATTAGGACTTACCATAAGGTCGTTCCATGCTGTTGCTGTACCATTGAGCAGTGGGGAGCCGTCATTCTGGATTGTCATACCATCGGTACCTCCGCCTTTGATAAGTTCGTTCCATTTGGAATTCTCGTAATACCAGAAGCTTTTGGTTTCGGTATCATAAACAGTCAGGCCGGATGGGGGAGTTGTAATACTTCCACGCTGGGTTGTAGTAAGCCTTGGCAACAGCATGCCTTTCGAGGTCGATCTGACGTCAAGGATTGCTTTACTGTCAGGAGATAAACCATCGTCATTTATTCCCACATTCTGTGACCTGGATGTAAATCCGATTGAAACAAGCAAAAGAACAAGGTTTAAAATAATTATTTTTTTCATGACATTAATACATTAAATTATTTATTTTCATTATAATACATAATTGTCAACCCTGTGCGTTATTTGACTTAAAAATTGCTATTAAAATATTTAATATTTTAGTAAGGTAAATATGACCCAAATTGCACAAAGCAGTATGAAAATTTTGTTTTCAAATAATATTTTAGATAATGTTAGGGTTCTAAAGATACATCTTATTTGATTATTACCGTATATTTGTTAGTTTTAATTCCGGAAATATGAGTAAGAAAAAACTGACATATAAGGATGCTGTTGCAGAAATCGAAGAGATATTAGGCAGGATTGAAAACGAAGAACTGGATGTGGATGAGCTTTCGGAAAATGTAAAGAGAGTATCTTTTCTTATTAAATTCTGCAGGGATAAATTACGTGCGACAGAAACTGAAGTCGACAGGATACTTAAAGATATTGAACCCTGATAACTGTTTCATTTCATGGGTTCCCAGCCAAAGTCATTATACTGAATTTCCGGTTGTTTGTTCTTAATCTTTACCACAACATATCCTTCCTGTGTATCCCTGTGAGGCCCTGTCCACCAGGCGCCCGATACCGCACCGCCTGTAACAAAATGAATATTATTTACCAGGATATCCTCAAAATAATGAAGGTGGCCCTGCAAAACCAATTTCAGGTTATAACCCCTGAAAAGATCGAGCACTTCTTTCGAATTGGTAACAACAAGATCGTCCTCATTAACTTTTACCGTTGAATAAAAAACCTGGTTGTAAACGGTAATAAATGGTATATGAGTGGAAATAATGATAGGGGTATTTTTATCAACATTTTTCAGGTCGTTTTTTAACCATTCCAACTCTTCAGCATTAACCTGGCCTTTGTAATGTGTGCTGTCCTTTTTCATGACGCCGTCGATTATATAAAAGCGCCATCCCTTATAATCAAATGCATAATAATTATTCGAAATCCTCTTTCTGAACATTCCTTTACCATAATTTTCATTATCAGGTGATATGGCCTTGTTGAACCAACCGAAATTTTCGTGGTTTCCGATTGTGTTGTAAACAGGCATATTAAATTCTTTAAGCTTTCCTTCATATTGGCTGAATAATGAATCGGCTCTGCCATAATCTGCCCGGAGCGCATCAAAAACAATATCTCCTCCGGTAATTACAATGTCGGGAGCTAATGTATTAACTGATTTTATTGCCTTCGAAAAACCTTCAGGTGCGTGTTTCACAGGAGTGATATGAATATCCGTCATAAACACGAATGAAAAATCATCCTGAGAAATACTCTGTCCAGGGCAGAGCAACTGGCTTAAAACCAGCACAAAGAATATTGCGAATTTTGATATTTCAATTTTTTTCATAATTTATGTTTCATAGTTCAAAATAAATATTTGAAGCAAACATTTAATATTTAATCATTTACAATTAAATAACTTAATTACTATTCCCCGAATTGCTAATTGTTATAGGTTTTCGAGAATAAAGTTTGTCATTCGTGTGAACAGGTGATTTCTGGTGTTTCCTCCTGAAATGTTATGGTTACGGTTGGTATAAAGTTGCATTTCAAATTGTTTTCCGGCCTGTACGAGTCTTTCCGTAAACTCCATTGTATTCTGGAGGTGTACGTTATCGTCGGCAGTACCATGGCATATAAGTAATTTGCCTTTCAGACTGTCAGCAAAATTCAGTGGCGAATTCATATCATAACCGTCCGGGTTAACATCTGGAGTCTGCATGAAACGTTCGGTATAAATATTATCGTAATACCTCCAGTTAGTGACCGGGGCCACCGCAATACCAGCTTTAAACAATCCTTCACCTTTAACCATACACAATGCAGTGATAAATCCGCCGTAACTCCAGCCCCAGATACCAATCCTCGTTTTATCGACAAAAGGTAAAGTGCCGAGATATTTTGCAGTTTCGATCTGGTCGGCCAGCTCATACTTGCCTAACTGAAGATATGTTATTTTGCGGAATGCCTCACCTCTTGCAGCTGTACCTCTGCCATCAACACAGACAATGATGTACCCTTTCTGGGCAATATAGTTCTCCCAGCTTAATCCCCACGAATTTGTCACCTGCTGTGAATTTGGTCCGCTATACTGGGTCATGAATACCGGGTATTTTTTCACTGGATCAAAACCGGGAGGTTTTATCATCCAGCCATAAAGTTCAACATTGTTGACTGTCCTGAATGTGAATAGCTCCCTGAAATTGAACCGGTAATATTTTAAAGTATCACAAAGGGCAGAGTTGTCTTCCATAATCCTTAATTGTTTTCCCCTGCTATCGTAAAGAGTTACCACTGAAGGTTTATTTACATTTGAACAACTGTTTATAAAATACCTGAACCCTTCGCTGAATTCTCCATGATTATAACCTGCTTCGGGTGACAGTTTCTTTTTATCCTTTCCGTTAAACCTGACTGAATACACATCTCTTTGTGTGGGCGAAGATTCGGCAGATTCGTAATAGATGATTTTATTTTTTTCATCAATACCTGCCAGTTTTGTTACATCCCAACTACCATTTGTAACCTGTGTAAGTTGTGAATTGGTGAAATCATACAGATAAATGTGGTTCCATCCGTCCTTTTCACCAGTAATAATTAACCGGGACCTGTCATCGAGAAATCGTACATTATCAAGGACATCTTCGTCGATGTAATATTTGTTTTCTTCAAAATATATTACTTTTGAGTCACCGGTATCAGCGTCTGCAAAAAGCAGTTCAAATTTGTTCTGCAATCGGTTTAACCTGAATATGCAAATCACAGCCTGATCCTTTGTCCATTTTATCCTGGGAATATACTGGTCGGTTTCTTTCCCGGCATCCATTTTTTTGATAGTTTCATTTTTCAGGTCATAAACATGTATTGTTACCACCGAATTATTTTCACCTGCCTTTGGATATTTGAAAACACGGTTTTCAGGGTAAAGAGCATTATCTTTCAATGTTGGGCTCATTCCGCCATACATTGTCATATTAAATCCCGGAACCCTGCTTTCATCAAATCTCATGAAAGCAATATATCTGCTATCGGGAGACCATTCGTATGCCCTGCTGAATCCAAATTCTTCTTCATATACCCAATCGGGTGCTCCATTTATTACTTCATTCTGGTTACCATCATAACTTACCTGAATTTCCTTGTTTTTTACCAGGTCTTTTATAAACAGGTTGTTTTGTCTTACAAATGCAACCTTTGATCCGTCAGGTGAGAATGTTGCTAATTGTTGCTTCCCGTTCACAGATACAGGTACCAGTATTTTTGTATTTAAATTATAAACATAATAGTTGGCCGTGAAAGAATACCTGAATATCCGATCCTTGTTTAAGTAAAACATCAGGCATGTTTCGTCGCTGCTGAACTGGTAGTCGGTTATGGATTTAAATTTTTCATTGCCGAGCTGTCCCAGATCGAAAACAACATTGACCGTATCACCGGTCCTGTAATTCATTTTTGCGATTTTTCTACCGTCAACCAATATCGTGTAGTTTTCTCCGTCATTCATTGATTGAAGTCCCCTCAACGACTTCTGGGAAAATTTGTAATTAACAAAGTCTTCCATTGTAAATTCTTTTGAACCGTTCTGTGCAATAGCATCAAAACCTGTAAATACAATGAAATACGTAATAAATAATTGGATTAATTTTATTATCATATTTGTCAAGATGAATTTTAGTTAACTCATGTTTTTAAAGAGCAGTGCTTAATTCAGTTAATTTTTTATTTTTTTGTTCAACTGCAAAGATAACGAGATATATCATTTGATATGAATATTTAAGATTCATATCAAACATTATACCTCCATATAAAAATGAAAAGATTTCAGAAATATTCATATTTCCATAAATGATTTATATGTTATTTAGATTGATTTTAGTAATTCACTGATATAAAATGTAATATAAAATAATTAAATGTAGAATAATTCTAAATTAAAAAAATAATTCAAACTATGTTATTGACAATATATTTTAAAATTCATAACTGGTACTTTTGCCGTCAGTTAGATAACATTTATTTATAAAATTCATATTATTAATTAGTTACATTAATTGTTTAAGATATGACAAACACTGAACTATTAGTAAAAGACCTTGTTGTAAAACATGGAAAAAATCGTAACAGCTTGATGGCTGTTTTACAAGGAGTAGTACAACAGGAAAAGTTTCTTTCAGAAGATGCAATGATGCTTATTGCAAAAGAGCTTGATCTGTCAGCGGCTGATGTATTCGGCACTGCAACATTTTATTCATTTCTTGAAACAGTTCCAAGGGGAAAGAATATAATAAGGGTATGTAAAACAATTTCCTGCCACATGACAGGAAAAGACGAGGTGATAAAAGCAATAGAAAACATACTAAAGGTAAAGGTAGGAGAAACCACACACGATAATAAATTCACTCTTTTAACGGCAAATTGCCTCGGATGGTGTCATAAAGGGCCGGTTATGCTTATTAATAATGAAGTATATCCCGAACTTACTCCTTCGCGTGCAGTAAACATTATTGAGGAATATTCAAAGAATTCAAATTAGATAATCCATTGTTAAACTGATAATTATATTAATATGGAAAAAAACAGTTACGAAGGAAACAAGAAAGTTGACCTCATATTAGGAGCATACAGCGGTACAAAATACAAAGTGCTTGAAGATTCTTTAAAAAGAAAACCTGATGATATTATCAACGATATTATGGAATCGGGTTTAAAAGGCAGGGGAGGTGCAGGATTTTTAACCGGGTTAAAGTGGAAATTAGCCAAAGCACAGGAAAGTGATGTGAAATATGTTGTATGCAATGCCGACGAAGGTGAACCGGGCACATTTAAAGACCGTGAGATTCTTACCCGTGTACCGCGTAAGGTGCTTTCAGGGATGGCAATATGCGGATACGTAATAGGCGCCAAACATGGATACATATATCTGCGGGGGGAATATACATTTCTCATTCCAAGTCTTCTGGAAGAAATAAATACTTTCCAGGAATACACAAAAAAATTTAATTTTGATTTTACTATTGAACTCCGCATAGGAAGCGGCGCTTACATTTGTGGTGAAGAAAGCGCTTTATTCGAATCTATGGAAGGAAAACGTGGCGAACCCCGGAATAAACCACCTTATCCTACCGTGGCAGGATACAATTCAAAGCCAACAGTTATAAATAATGTTGAGACATTTGTAACTGCATATATTATTGAGCGCATTGGTGTGGAAGCCTATAAGAAATTAGGCACAAAAGATTCAAGGGGATCCAAAGTATTTTCCATATCAGGCGATGCCCCTAATCCTGGAATATATGAACTTGAGCTTGGAATGACAGTTCAAAGTTTTGTAGATGAGTTTGGAGATGGTGATACCAAGGCAGTTCAGGTTGGTGGCGCCTCAGGTTTCTGCGTCCCGCAAAAAAAATTCCCTACTACAATAATAGGCTTTGAAGGCATTCCAACAGGTGGTTCTATGATGATATTCAACAGTTCCCGTTCAATGTACAATATTCTCAGGGATTATCTTGAATTTTTTACTGAAGAATCATGCGGACAATGTACACCTTGCAGGGTTGGCTGCCAGCAATTACTCAAAGGTATTGAGGCGGTTAAGAAAGGTACAAAACCACCTTCATATCTAAACGACCTGAAAAAATTATCCGCAACAATGAAAGTTGCTGCAAAATGTGGATTAGGTCAGTCGGTTGCAAATCCTTTTAATTCAATAATTGATAACTTCAGAGAAGAAATAATTTACTAATCATATTAACACGAAAACATACAATATTATGAGTAATAAAACTGTAAGTTTAGAAATTAATAATATACAGGTTACTGTCGATGAGGGCACGACTATTCTTGATGCGGCAAAAAAGCTGAACTTCAAAATTCCCACCTTGTGTAATCATGATGATTTATCAGTTGCCGGTAACTGTCGTGTATGTGTTGTGGAAGTTGAAGGCCAGCGCTTACTGTCTGCTTCATGTGCAACACCGGTAACTGAAGGTATGAAAATTCATACAAATAGTGAAAAAGTAAGGTCATCGCGAAAACACATAATTGAGTTACTGCTTTCAGAACATAATGCTGATTGCACTAAGTGCTATAAGAACGGTTTTTGTGAACTGCAAACGATGGCAAATGAATATCGTGTTGGTGACCATCTCTTCCTTGATGTGGTGAAAGAAAAGGACAAAATAGTTGATATTTCATCACCATCGATTTCAAAGGATGACAGTAAATGTATCAAGTGCCAGCGGTGTGTTCGTACCTGCGAGGAATTACAAGGCATCAGTGCATTAGCTGTTGTAAATAAGGGAGATCATCAGAAGATTTCCACATTTATGCATAAACCGTTGAACGAGGTAGTATGTACCAATTGCGGACAATGTGTGAACCGCTGCCCGACAGGCGCATTAATTGAACGTAACTATATTGAGGAAGTATGGGATGCAATAAATGATCCTAATAAACATGTGGTTGTTGAAACTGCCCCTGCTGTCAGAGTTGCACTTGGAGAAGAACTTGGCTTCCCTGTCGGCGAACGTGTAACAGGTAAAATGGTAACAGCACTGCGAAATATTGGCTTCGACTCTGTACTTGATACCGATTTTACCGCTGACCTTACCATTATTGAAGAAGGAACTGAGTTGCTGGTTCGGCTGAAAAAAGCGCTGGTAGATGGCGAAAAAGTTGCTTTACCCATGATGACTTCATGTTCTCCTGGCTGGATAAAATTCCAGGAACACCTGTTTCCCCAGATGCTTGATAACCTCTCTACCTGCAAATCTCCACAGCAAATGTTCGGTTCGCTTGCAAAAACATATTATGCACAAAAGAAAGGAGTTGACCCGGCATCAATGATCTGTGTTTCCATTATGCCATGCACAGCGAAAAAATTTGAATGTCAGCGTCCGGAAATGCGCTCAAGCGGTTACCAGGACGTTGATTATGTTCTCACAACAAGAGAACTTGCCCGGATGATAAAACAGGCAGGAATTGATTTTACAAAGTTAAAGGATGCCAAATATGACACTATTCTTGGCGAATCTACCGGTGCTGCAGTCATATTTGGTGCAACCGGAGGAGTTATGGAAGCAGCACTTCGTACCGCTTATGAAATTGTAACCGGGAGACCTGTACCATTTGATAACCTTAATATTACTCCTGTTCGTGGAATGGAAGGGGTGAAAGAAGCATCGATAAAGATCACAGGAACCGTACCCGACTGGAAATTCCTTGAAGGGGTGGAACTGAAAGTGGCCGTTGCACATGGTCTGGCAAATGCAAAACTTTTAATGCAGGCTATTGAGGCAGGAAAAGCTGTGTATCATTTTATTGAGATAATGGCTTGCCCAGGCGGTTGTCTTGGTGGTGGCGGTCAGCCAATTCCTACCAATAAAGAAATCAGAAAGAAACGTGCTGAAGCAATTTATGCCGAAGATATGGGAATGCCATTACGTAAGTCACACGAGAACCCGGAAGTTCAGCAGATATATAAA
>Ga0247841_10006255_pt1 | contig 18558 bp, 21 predicted proteins | sample LaCruzMarch2015__2_FD_192410 | JGI IMG/M metagenome (GOLD analysis project Ga0247841, IMG submission 192410) | Freshwater microbial communities from meromictic Lake La Cruz, Castile-La Mancha, Spain - LaCruzMarch2015_18m | ecosystem: Environmental > Aquatic > Freshwater > Lake | place: Spain... | reverse complement strand
CTTTTCCTATTGTCCCTGCTACATGTAAACCAAAAAATAAAAATGCAACAAAATTAAAAAACGCGGCCCAAAGGACAGCGTATTTAGGGGATAAAACTCTTGTTGCAACAACTGTAGCAATTGAGTTCGCCGCGTCATGAAATCCATTCAGATAATCAAAGAACAGAGCTAACGCAGTAAGCAGCAGTAATGATATAGTCATATTTTATCCCTGCTTAACAAGTATCGATTGTATAGATTTAGAGGCATGATCAATGGTATCTATTGCTGACTCCGCAGATTCATACATCTCTTTCCACTTTATTATTTTTATTGGGTCTGTTGTCTTTTCAAAAAGCTCTGCTATTGCAGTTTCTCTTAATTGATCACCAACATTTTCTAGTCTATTTATTTCCCTACAATAATCATCAATTCTTGTCCGCGTTTTAGTGTTGTGTAAGTGTGAAACAGCATCATGAAGAGCACAGCAAGCCTGTTCTATTGCAACAGCAAACTGTTTCATATGCACATCAGGGTTAGTAAGTTTGTACAGCCCCATTCTTTTTGTTATGGCATCTATGGCGTCAACAACATTATCTAAATTATTAGATAATGTAAAAATATCTTCTCTATCAAAAGGAGTTATAAACGTTTTACTAAGAGCATCATTAACTTCGTGAGCAAGAATATCTCCTTCTTGTTCAAGTCTATGCATTTTTGCGACAGTATCCTCATTAAACTCACCTTTAGTTACAAGCTCATTAAAATACTTTGCAGCATGATGAACATTCACGGCCTGCTTATTGAACATGTCGAAAAACTTGTGCTCTTTAGGAATAAAACTAAATCCCACTGTAATTTCCCCCGATTTTTATTTTATAATTGTTTTAAAATACTTATCTGTTCAACAACGCTCATTGCTGCATCAGCACCCTTGTTACCACTCTTGCTGCCTACTCTTTCTATTGCCTGTTCGATACTGTCAGCAGTAACTATTCCAAAACCTATAGGGATGCTTTCATCCAGCATAACTTTTGCGATGCCTTTTGAAACTTCTGCACTCACGTATTCAAAATGAGGAGTTGCACCACGAATCACACAAGCCAGAGCAATTATTCCGTCTATGTTTTTAGAAGCTGCAAGCTTTTTACAAACCAATGGTATTTCAAATGCTCCAGGAACCCAAACAACTGTTGTTTTTTCTGTGTCTAAACCATGGCGGGAAAGTGTATCTATTGCTCCGTCCAACATCGCTTGCGTCATAAAGCTATTGAACCGTGAAACAACGATAGCAACTTTGCAGGCCTTAGCGTCTAATTTTCCTTCTAGTATTTTTGGCATAACTGCCTCCTTTTTCTTTACGGTCAAATGTGTAGCATACTAACTAAAATTAGTTAATATCTAGTTTGTGACCCATTTTATTAAGCTTTGTCAGTAAGTACTCTTTATTATGTTGGTTTGGCTCTATTTGAATAGGCACGGTTTCTACTATTTCCAGCCCATAACCACCAAGGCCTGCACGCTTAGCAGGGTTATTAGTCATAAGCTTTATCTTTTTTACGCCAAGATAAGACAGAATCTGGGCTCCAATGCCATAATCCCTAAGATCCGGCTTAAAACCTAATGCACAGTTGGCTTCTACGGTATCCATTCCCTGTTCTGTCTGAAGTTTGTAGGCTTTCAGTTTATTAACAAGTCCAATTCCTCTGCCTTCCTGTCTCATATAGACAACAACTCCTTTGCCTTCTTTTCTTATTGCTTCCATTGCAGCATGTAATTGATCTCCACAATCACATCTTAACGATCCAAGAACATCACCTGTTAAACATTCTGAGTGAACTCTAACTAAAATAGGATCGTTGGTTGAAACATCTCCTTTAACAAGTGCAAGATGAACATTGCTGTCCGCATCATTAGAGAACGCAATTACATCAAATTCACCGCCGTAGATAGTTGGGACCGTTGTCCTTGCTTCTTCTTTTATAAGAGTATCATGGACCATTCTGTATTTAATTATATCGGCGATGGTCCCTATTTTTATTTTGTGCTGTTCAGAGAACTCAACAAGATCATTCATCCTTGCCATAGTTCCGTCGTCTTTCATTATTTCACATATTACAGCGGCAGATTTTAATCCGGCAAGACGAGCAAGATCTACAGAGCCTTCTGTCTGTCCTGCGCGTTTTAGTACCCCACCTTTCTTTGCTCTTAGGGGAAAAATATGCCCCGGAGTAACAATGTCTGACGGTTTAACAATATCAGCAATAGCCGTCTGTATAGTTGTCGCCCTATCATAAGCACTAATACCAGTAGTAACTCCGTTTGCCGCTTCTATAGAAACTGTAAATGCAGTACCGAACTGAGACTTATTATCATCTGTCATCATCGGAAGCTGTAACCTATCTACATACTCACCATCTAAACTCAAGCAAATAAGACCACGTCCATACTTTGCCATAAAGTTTATTGTTTCAGGAGTTGTGAACTGAGCTGCACAAACAAGATCGCCTTCGTTCTCTCTATCCTCGTCATCGACAAGAATTATCACACGACCGTTCTTTATTTCTTCTATAAGCTCTGGAGCAGTTGCTATTTTACAAGTTAGATCATTTGACATATCCAAGGCTCCTTAATTTTTCTTCTGTTAGACTTGCTTTGTTTTCTTTTTTTGTAGGTTCTACATTTAACATATTACCGACGTATTTTGCCAATATATCAAATTCAATATTTACAGCTTCTCCGATTTTAAGCTCTAAAAGATTTGTTTCTTTTAATGTATACGGAATAAGTGTTAACCTAAACGTGTTACCTTTTACCTCGTTAACTGTAAGACTTACTCCGTTTACACAAACACTGCCTTTCTCGACTAAAAAATTTGAATGCGTATGATCAAACTCAACATACATGTCTATACTAGTACTACCGTTCTTTACAATTCTATTTATTTTTCCGACGCTATCAACATGGCCTGTAACAAAATGACCTCCAAAACGACCATTCGCAGGCATTGCTCTTTCTAAATTAAGCACATCATTTGGTTTCAGATTTTTAAAAGCTGTTACACTAAGGCTCTCATGTGACACATCAAAAGATATTGTGTCCCCATTTATATTGGCGGTAGTAAGACAGACTCCACTTACACAAACAGAGTCTCCAAGCTTTATATCAAAGCCATGCCCAACTTGGACTTCTAATTTGTTAGAAGACAAGTTCTTAACCTTTCCTACCTTTTCAATTATCCCTGTAAACATATGACCCTTAATTATCAAAGTGCGCTTCAAGGGCAAGTGTATTTTCAAGCATTTCTTGGGCTTCTACGACTATTTTTGGGAGCTTTGGTAGCGGGGTTTGCTCCTTAAGAATGACAGGAGCTACATATATATCAATCTTATCTACCAATTTTACAGCGTCAGTAACAAAGGATTTTACAAGGCTTGGACCTGCCTCCACCATGATTTCCCTGTAATTAAACTCTGTTCCCAGCCTCTTAATTAACGTTTTTAAGTCTATTAAACCTTTTTTATCCAGTTTTGTGGTAATAATTTTTATATTTTTCTTTTCCAGTACGGCTATTTTAGTTTTTAGTTTTTTATTGTCGCTGGTTACTATTATAACTTTACCATTAACCTTAAAAACATTTAGTGAGTTCTTTAAATATTGCTCATAAAGGCTTAAGTTTTGATCAAGAATTGCAATATTTGTTCTAGCACTGAACTTTGGGTTGTCTTTTTTTATGGTCCCAACACCTGTAAGCACAAGATCTGAGTTTGCCCTGGTATGCAGAACCTTTTTTCTTGCAGCATTGCTTGTAAACCATGTGCTGCCCATTACTTCATTCATAGATATTGCAACTTTAAGTCTAACAAATGGAAGTCCTTTTGTATTGAACTTATGAAAGCCGGGATTTAGTTCTCTACATTCTTTTTCTAGAATCCCAACATTAACTTTAATACCTACTTTTTTTAGTTTTTGTATCCCGGCACCACAAACAGTCTTGCAATCGTCTGTCGTGCCAACATAAACATTTTTTATTCCAGCTTTGATTATTGCATTAGAGCATGGAGGCGTTTTTCCGAAGTGGTTGCACGGCTCTAATGTAACGCATAAGTTTTTATTTTTTGTTTTATAGCCATGCTTTACTGCATCGTTTATTGCGTCAACTTCTGCGTGCTCCTTTCCAAAACCTTTGTGCCAGCCCTTCCCTAATATTTTTCCGTTATCATCGAAAACGACTGCCCCTACACGAGGGTTAGGCAAAGTTTTGCTGCCAGCTTTTGCAGCAAGGTTAATTGCGTTGTACATTATTTTAACAACCATGTTCACAAAAGGTAATATCGCTTAGTGATCAAGTCTTGTCACTATGTTCCGTTCATTTTTTAATTCATCTATTAATTCTTTTTCGGTTGGCAGGTATAGTTTATAGCGTGAAGCAAAGATTTGCTTGTTGTTCTCTGAAAGAGTATATCGCACTACTGCTTCTTTTTTATCCTCGCAAAGCACAAGTCCAACAGTAGGGTTTTCGTCTGCTTGTTTAATCGTCCGGTCGTAAAAATTCACATACATTTGCATTTGTCCTATGTCCTGATGAACAAGTTTGCCAATTTTTAAGTCAACAAGCACATAACATTTTAAAGGCGTGCTACAAATGTAAAGCCCTTGCCTAATTCCAACAAAAATTTCGAAAGGTTTTCTATAAGCGCCTGTTCCAAATTATTTTCATAGAGCTTGGCTTGAGGAGGTAGTCCTGTAAACTCCAAAATATAAGGATCTTTGATCATGTCCTGATAAGTATTTAACTCTTGTCCTTTTTGCGTTAACTTTAATAAACCTTTTTTATCCTTGCTTGCAGCAAGACGCTCAAAAAGAAACGAGCCCTTTTGGCGTTCCAGCTCACGTACAGACCAATTGTTTTTGATACATTCAACTTCGTAGAATGAACGAGCCTGTGGCTTACCTATCCTCATAAGTATTCGGTAATGAGTCCATGTCAATTCTCGACTCAGTGAGTCGAGAATTGGATACGTCTGGTAAAACTGTCGCATCATCCATAAATTACTATTATCAAACCCTTTACCAAATTTTTCAGATAAACGTTTAGCAAGGGTTTCAAGAAGTTTTTTACCGTATTCTGCTCTCGATCTGCCTTTTTGCTCTTCCACAACTATCTCTCGTCCAATATTCCAGTACGTCAAGACCATTTCCGTATTGATAGTTCTAACAACATTTATTCTGGCATTTTCAATAATTTTTCGTATTCGCTCATACAAATATTGAGGTTTAGATTCAAGCTTAACTAAATTAATGTTCTTTGATTTTTTAGGTTTCACATATCCACCCTTTAATACCGTTTTAGGGTTTCAACAACTATACCAACAATAAAAGGCACAATTTCGTAATTAGTCTGTCCAAAAATAATCAGTTACGGCATAAACGGATAGATGTCTTTAAAAACTTCAAGGGGGCTAAATCGCCCCCCTTGATATCCCCCAAAATAGTTAAATCGTTACAAAGCCAGGACACAACGAACTCGAGCAGGGGTGAGGTCCTTATCGAAGGCGTTCTGTTTGCCATTGTAGAAACGCAGGAGCCATGCGATGCCTACACCGCCCCCAGAAGAACTCCAATAGCTGCCGTCAGCAAAAACACCAACACCTTTTTTGTGTAGCTGTTCGTACATAGCATTTAAGACATCCTTTTCTGGAAGAACCCAGTCTGTTTTACCATCAACAGTTGAATTTTCACATGCCGTTATAGCTTCCTTCCACGTAAAATAAGGAGTCCCATCTTTATTTATCTCATCCTCACTTGCTACTTCATAATGCTTTGATCCACTACGACTAAAACCGCTGTCAACGCTTACTGTAAGACGATCTTGTGCAAAAACATTACCACTTAAAAACAAAGCAACCAGTATTGCCATCAACCCAAATCTTTTCATAAAAATAATCCTCCTGTAATAAAGCATCTAGTATATAACACAAAAGAACTGCGTTCATCAATGTAATTAATGCAATTGCATGCCTTTCTTTGCTCCACCTGTAACCACTTAGATTTATTAGATATTTTTAGTGTCCCCCAACGGTATTGATAACATCAGTCGATTTAAGGCTGCCTAGTCTCTCGTGCAACTTCGTTAATATTCTCTGTATCTGGTAGTTCTCTATCTTTTGCGTTGCTAACACCAAGCTCTTTAAATTTACGTGCAGTAATAAGCACTCGAGATTCCAGCGAAGATAACGTTTCGTTATATTTTTTTACAGCAGAGTTAAGTTCTTTTCCAAGACCATTAAAATGATCGGTCATAGTAGATAGTCTTTCAAAAATTTCTCCACCAAGCTGAGCAATTTTATTTGCATTCTCTTCCAGTGTTTGTTGCTTCCAGCCATAAGCAACTGCTTTTAACAGCGCAATCAGCGTAGTCGGCGTAGCAACTAGAACTTTGTTCTCTACGCCAAGTTCAATTATTGTAGGATCGTAATCTAGCGCTGAACTAAAAAGATTTTCTCCAGGTAAGAACAGAACAACAAAATCAGGTGTATGTTCGAACTGGTTCCAGTATTCCTTTTTACGTAACTCTTCTATTCTGGCCCTTACCTGAGCGGCATGATGTTTTAATTTAGCTTCCTGGGCAGCGGGGTCACTTTCAGATATAGCGTCTAAATAAGAATCAAGTGGAACTTTAGAGTCTACCACTATATGTCTTCCAGAAGGCAACTTTATTACCATGTCTGGACGAAGACGTGCATCTTTTTCATTGGTAACTGTTTGTTGAAGTTCGAAATCGCAGAATTCCTGCATCCCTGCAAGCTCTACAACTCTACGAAGCTGCATTTCTCCCCACCTACCACGAACATGAGGCTTTCTTAATGCGGTAACAAGATTGCCCGTTTCTTTTTTTAAGTTATCTCCCATTATAAAAAGCTTACTTATCTCATTTTTAAGAACATCCTGAGTTCCTTTTCTATCTTTTTCTATTTCGTTTATTTTACCGTCTAATTTTTCCAGCGTTTCCTTAAGAGGATTAACAATACCGGAAAAAGATTCATTATTGGATTTTAGTGCATCAGAAGACAGTGCTTTAAATGTATCTTTTAAGTTACCCTCTACATAATTAAGTTTGTCTTTTAAAGATTTAGACCTTTCTCTAAAAATAAGGAATGCAACAGCACCCCCAAAAACTACGCCAAGCAAAAAGTACCACATGTGCAACCTCTTATTCCCTCTTCCTTTATATGTTTTTCTTATATACCATATTTTAACGATGAACAGAAACCTATTAAAGACAATTCGTGAGCTAATAATATTTGCATCACCGATAGCTTTTGGTCAATTAAGCCAGATGCTTATAGGAGTGGGCGACGTTTTTATAGCGGCACATTACAACAGACAAACCCTGGCAGCAATGGGAATTGCGAACAGTATAAGTGCTCCTATATTTTTGATTGGAATAGGACTTCTTTTAGGCATTTCACCAACTCTTTCTAAAAAAAGAGGAGAGTCGTTAGACGTGTCACAATATTTTTACACATGCATAACGTACGCCATAATAATTAGCGCCGTCTTTATGATCATCTCGATGGTTATTGCGGTAAATTTGATACCGTATCTAGGGTTTGACTCAAGTATAACACCATCAATCCAACAGTATCTTTTCTTCGTAAGCTTTTCTTATTTTGGCGCATACATTTTTATGGCAATAAAAGAATACCTACAAGCTGTTGAGCATGTTGTGTTCGCAAATTCAATTTCTGTGGTAGCCGTTTTAGTTAACCTTGGGCTTGGTTATATGATGACATTCGGTCTCTGGATCTTTCCAGAACTTGGAATAAAAGGACTTGCATATACAGCAGTTATCGTAAGAAGCTTAATGGCTGTTACTATTTTTATATATGCTCGTAAATACAACAAAACAACATTTACGGTTATTAGACATTTTGTAAAACACATTTTTACATTCAGTATTCCAATTTCTATGAGTATTTTTACAGAGGTATTTGCATTTAGCGTTGTGATGATCCTGATAGGAAGAATCAGCCCTCTATATGCAGCAATTCACAGCATCTCTTTAAACATTGCATCCACAACTTATATGATCCCTCTTGCAATCGCCAGTGCAACATCTGTAAAGATCGCATATTTTTATGGAAGACATAATTTTAATAAAGTTTATGAATTCATGAAATCAGGGATACTTCTTTCTATGTCATTCATGGTGATAACCGGGTTAACATTATTCTTTCTACCAAAAACTATTCTGGGTTTCTTTACTTCCGACCAGGAAATAATAATGGTCGGGGCATCAATAATAATAGTTTGTTCACTATTTCAAATATTCGACGGAGCTCAAGTAACGTTCTCTGGAATATTAAGAGGTCTTGGAATAACAAAACCAACATTTATAATTGCAGTTGCAGGATATTGGGGTGTCGGACTTCCGCTTGGATACTACCTTGGATATATAAAACACATGAATGCATTAGGGTTTTGGATAGGATTAGCCGTCGCCCTTTTTATAGTATCATTAAGTCTTTATGGATATTTATGGACTATCTTAAAAAAAATTCGCGCTATGTAGAGCTACTTTTTTAATTTCTTTGCTTCATTGTACAAGCGTTTATCTTCTGCTGTCTTTGGAACGATCACTATGCCATGTGGCTTTGGTTGAGTATGGTGAGTAACATGAACAAATGTGATAAATCCATCGACCATAAAGTGCTTTTCATGTCCACGTTTATAAACTCTTGTATATGTTGTAAAGCTTGTTCTACCTGTTAATACGACCTTGCTTTCAAAACACAGAACGTCACCAATACGAGCTGGTTTTAAAAAGTGCATTCCATGCAATTTTACACATATAAGTTCTGCCGGTGAAACATAATCAGTTGCTGCAATAAAACCTGATTCAATGAACCACTCCGCACTACGACCTGCAAATAAAGACCCATGATGGTTAAGGTCTTCTGATTTAACCAGTCTTTGTGTAATAAAAATGTCATGTCCTTTTTTCTTTTCCATTAACCCACCACCTTATTTTGTTCGTTCAGCCTTATTATATTAGGTTTATGATTTTTTGCATCTTTTTCATCGATGTGTGCATAAGAAGCTACAATTATTTTATCCCCTTTCTGTGCAAGATGAGCAGCGGCTCCATTAACAAAAAAATTACCACTCCCGGCTGGTTCTTTAATTACATAAGTAGAAAACCGTTCACCATTAGTAACGTTATAGACATCTATTCTTTCATGAACATAAAGCCCGCAAGCTTCTATTAGATCAGCAGGAATACCAAGACTTCCTTCGTAATCAACGTCTGTCCTTGTAACTCTTGCAGCATGAATCTTTGATTTAAGTACTTCTACCAACATGTTCTTCTCCTATAAAATAATATTATCTATAAGTCTTACTTCGTCGCAAAAAGCTGCTACCGCAACCAAATTACCTTTAGCGGCTGTTTTTACAGCTTCAAAACTTTCTGCATCAATTATTTCAAAATACTGAAGTTCTACTTTTGGAAGTAAAACTTCTAATGCCTTGGATTTAAGGTGTGTAACGTCTGTTGCTCCACTGTTAAAAACTTCTTTTACTTTATTCAAGGACCCACTTAATGCCAAAGCCCTATTTCTTTGAACTACGTTCATATAAGAATTCCTGGAACTCATTGCAAGACCATTTTTTTCTCTTATTAACGGACAGCCTACCATTTTTATCTTTAAGTTAAGTTTTAAAACCATATCATTTAGCAGAACAAACTGTTGGTAATCTTTAAGCCCAAAATACGCAACGTCAGGGGTACAAATATTAAACAGCTTTAATACTACCGTTAAAACACCATCAAAATGTCCCTCCCTAAAACGTCCGCACAGCTTTTTACTTTTCTCTGTTTCTGCAACTAGAATGGAAGAGCCCTCTGCATACATATCGCTTACTGTTGGTGCAAAAACAACGTCGCAATACTGTTGTATTTTTTCTATATCTGCTTCGAGTGTTCTTGGATAATTATTAAAATCTTCGTTAGGTCCAAACTGTATTGGATTAACAAAAATACTTACAACAACAAAGTTTTTATCTTCCTTCGCCTTTTTAACCAAAGATAAATGTCCGTCGTGGAGATTACCCATAGTAGGAACAAGAGCAATATTTACACCATTTTTCTTTTGTGCAGCAATAATTGCTTTTAACTCAGTTATGTTTGAAACTATTTTCATTTAAAGTTACCATTTCCTGTTTAATCTTCCCTATAACCTTTTCGACTTCGTTTAATATTTCAGAAGAAATTATCCTTTTGCTCGCCTCTTGAACATATTTTCTTATTCCCTGCTTATCCATTATTGCTACCATGCTGGATTTTGAGCCAATAGCATCAACAGTATTGGCAATAACAAGGTCCATGCCTTTTCCTTTTAGTTTTGCTGCAGCATTCTGCTCCATTGCATCACTTTCAAGGGCAAAACCAACCATGAATTGTTTTGTTTTACGTTTAGAAAGTTCACGGAAAACATCCACAGACGGATTTAGTTTTATAATTGTTTCTTTATCTGATTTTTTTAATTTCTTTGGTTCTGGATTATTCTCAAAATCACAAAGAGCAGCTGCACTTATATATATGTCTGTAGCATCAAAAATAGAGGTAACTTCATCCAAGACATCCTTTGTTGTTTCAACCAGGATTATTGTATCGGCGTAATAAGTGATCCAGGAAAATCTGTCCAGAACTTCTTTATTACATACAAGAGTAACGTTTGCTCCTCTTAACCATGACTGCCTTACAAGTTCAACACCCATTAAACCACTGGAGCTATTAACTATATATCTGACAGGATCAATATAAGATTTGGTTGAGCCAGCAGTTATAACAACATTCTTCCCGTTCATTGGAGAATTAATTTTTGCTCTTTCTGTCTCGCCAATAACAATTTCATAAATAAGTTCTATATCCGGCAACCGTCCCTTTCCAGAATCGCCACAGGCAAGTTCACCTTCTTCTGGGTCATACACCATATAACCCCAGCCTCTAAGCTTAGAGATATTTTCCTGTAAAGAAGGATGTGTATACATGTTCGTGTTCATAGAAGGAAATATGTAACACGGCTTATCTAATGCCATAACGACTGTCGTTAAAAGATCATCACAAATACCACCGGCTATTTTTGCAATTGTGTTAGAAGTAGCAGGAGCAATAACCATAACGTCCGCCCACTTTGTAAGAGAGATATGATCGATATCTTTTGCATTGGAAAATAGATCTGAATAGCATCTATTCTTTGTTAATGTTTCTAAAGTCACCGGAGTAACAAATTGTTTTGCGTTCTCTGTAAGTATTGTTTTTACTTCGTGACCATCTTTCATAAAAAGACGCGCAAGGTCACAAACTTTATAAGCGGCGATCCCGCCAGAAACGCCTATTAAGATATTCATTTTGTCCTCCTGTAAACACTTTCCATTCCCTTAAAAACCAGATCTTTAACATATTCAAAATCCATATCTGAATTTTCTTTCAAGAACTTTCCGTCGCCGCCTGTTGCAAATCTTTTATTTAATTTAACACCAAGCTCTTTTTCTGCGCCGTTTATTACAGCCTCTATACCTTTTGTAAGGCCAATACATACTCCGGCATTTATTGCATCTACGGTTTTAGTCCCAAGGTATGATCTTGGTTTTATATGTTCTATCTTAGGTAGCTGTGCGGTTCTTTGATTCAATACATCTGTCTGAAGTCCAAAACCCGGCATGATCACTCCACCCTCGTAAAAAGGCTTGCCGTTTCTTAAAGAGACAAAAAGAGTAACTGCTGCCGTTCCAGCTGCAACAACACAAAATGGTGGTTTAGAAAGGGTCATCGCTCCTTCTGCAGCAAGAAGAAGGTCCGTCCCAACACCGACAATGTGACCGTGTTCAAAAGAAAAATTAGAATCTCTGCCAATAACCATAAAAGTCTTACCAGCCTTTTTAAGTTTTTCTATTGTCTCTTCCAAAACACAAGGAACAACACTGGAAAACACAAAGTCGTTGTATTCAAAAAAATTACGTATATCAAACCCGGAGGTACTTATAGTTTGACCCAGTATTTTTACATTTGTATTTCCTATATCAACGAACGTTGCCACCACGAACCTCGTTGGCAAAATCATTTAGTGCCTGTTTTATTTCCTTATTAAGATCCAGTTTTGGTTTAACAAATGACGGAACCCTGCCATTTGTAAGGCCAAGAAGATCATTTATAACCAGAACCTGACCGTCGGTAAAAGGACCAGACCCAATACCAATTGTAGGAACAGTAACTGTTTCTGTTATTTTTTTAGCAACTTCTTCGTTAACACACTCTAGCACCATTGCAAAAACGCCGGCATCAACCAACGCCGATGCATCACGAAGCATCTCCTCAGCAGAATGTTTTGTATTGCCTTGCATTTTATAACCACCAAGTTGTAAATAACTTTGTGGAGTTAATCCAAGATGTCCCATTACAGGCACACCTGCATGTTTTAATTCTTTTATTAATTTTATAAAGTGTTTTCCACCCTCTATTTTTACACCATGAGTTCCTGTTTCCTGCATAACACGCAAAACATTTTCCAGAGATTTTTCAAAGCCCATAGAAACGCTCATGAACGGCATATCAACTATAACAACTTTATTTGGTGCTCCCCGTACTACAGATGCTGCGTAACTTATCATATCGTTAATTGTTACAGCTATAGTATCCTTGTGCCCCAACATTACATTGCCAAGTGAATCGCCCACAAGGATCATGTCTATGTCCGAACTATTAACAACTCCCGCCATCGAGTAGTCATAGGCAGTTATCATAGATAGTTTTTTTGTTCCTTTTGTTAATGCAATATTAGAAGGATATATCATTTTAAGACCTCCCTTTTTAAGGCTGAATCAAAATTATGAGCTTTTTTCTTTATGTACTTAAGTATGTCTTCTCTTTTTGTCCTGTTAAAATAGTTAATGAATTTTTTATTATCTATATCTGCATAAGATCTTTTAAAAACGTCCTTTAAAGAACCTCCGTCCTCAATATCACTAAAGACCTTATAGCCACCACTTGCAGCAACCGGACTTATTGCGTTGTACATCCCTGCAATTCCTTTTTCTTTAACAACCTCTAGAATATATGAAAGCTCGAACAAACATTCCTGCACGGCTATTTCTTCAGAAATGCCTTTGGACTTTAACAATTCAAATGCCTCTATGATCAAAGATGGAACGCCGCCACACATAATTACCTGTTCGGTAAAAAGATCAGAAATTGTTTCTTCCTTAAAGCTGGATTTTATCATCGGAGCAAAACCAAGTTTTTCTGCAATATTTTTAGCCAAAGAAATTTCATCGTCGGTATTAGCACTATAAACTACCGGAGTTGGTTTATGATCCAAATAGTTATTTCGTATTAATTTCGCGATTGATTTTGGTGCTAACAATATTTTTTTAGCCTTAGTTTTTACATCATCAAACGCAACACTAAAGCCATGAGCAAATATAAAAACAAAATTCTCGTCTATTAACTTTTCATATTCTTTAAAAAAAGTTTTATGCTCTTCGTCCGGTATCATTAAACAAAACACGCTATTCTTTGGTGCCTGTTTTAACCCCTGCTCAATACTCATAATTTCAAACCCGTCATTCAAAACAGATTTAATGGATTTACTGCCAGGTCTTAAAAGAACATTAACAAAGACACCAGAATCTTTTAAGTTTTTTGCCCAAACACTACCTTGATTTCCATACCCAATTATATAAACAACAGTTCTTGTGTTGTTTCCACTCAAAGGTTTTTTAAAATCCTTGGATTTTTTTACTTCGATTATTTTTTCTAAAGCATCCTTGCTCCAAACACGCCAACCTCTGCCATCCCTCATAGGTGAAGGAATTAAATTTTCTTCTTCCCACCTTATAAGAGTATTCTTTGAAACCCCGATAAGGCGAGCTAGCTCATTAGTTTTGTAGTAAGGACCAGACATGTTAAGCCTCTCTACAGAGAATTTATATCTATGGGTATACCTAACTATACCTATACAATATCGATGTCAAAGATTATTTGTTTCTAACACTCGCAAAAGCGAAACCACTTGAATTCATTAAGTTTTCAAAAAGTTCAAGCTGGGATTGGTCGTAACTCGGAACATTATATATTGGGGTCTCAATATTTTTATTAAGATAACATTGTTGAATATAGATGCGGTCCTCTATATCAAGCATCGGAAGCAGATCTTTAATATTGTCCGAATCTATAAAATCAGGATAGCAGGTCATACGTAATTCATAATTAATATTTGAGAGACGTAGTATCTTGTAACTTTCATAAACAAGCGCGCCATCTATTCCCAAATGTTCTTTGTATTTATTAAAAGAGGTTTTTATATCCATCGCAATATAATCGACCAATTTTTCATCTATGGCTTTTTGTAATACTTTTGGGAAAGTGCCGTTAGTATCAAACTTTATTAAAAACCCATAATGCTTTTTTATTTCTCTGCAAAAATCTAAAATATCTGGTTGTAAAGTTGGCTCGCCTCCACTTAACGAGACAGCATCTATAAAATTCTTTCGTTCATCTAAAAAAGCGAAGACCTCTTTTATGTCCATAACGGTAGCTTCTGCAAAATCAAAAGAGATCTGCTTGTTATGACAATAAGGACATTTCATATTGCAACCTAAAGTAAATAGAGTTGCAGAAACCTTACCAGGATAATCGATTAAAGAAGTTCTCTGTATTCCTGCTATCTGCACCTAGATCTGACTCATTTTATAAGTTTCTCTACGATCGAATTCTGCCTGCTTTCCCTTGTTCCACTGTCTTACTGGTCTATAAAAGCCAACGACTCTGGAAAAAACTTCTGTCTGACAAGTTCCATTATTTTGAGGACAAAGATCATGACGCCCACCAAGATATCCGTGATTCGAACAAACAGAAAAAGTCGGTGATATAGTAAAGTATGGCAAATGAAAATTTGTTGTAATCTTTTTTATAAGATTTTTACATGACTCAGAAGAATCGATTTTCTCGCCGATAAAACCATGAAGAACTGTTCCGCCGGTATACTGAGTCTGTAGATCATCCTGCTGTTTTAAAGCTTCAAAAATATCACTAGTAAAATTAACAGGAAGATGTGTTGAATTCGTGTAGAAAGGAACTGCTTTCCCTTGAGTTATTATTTCTGGAAATTTTTTCCTGTCTATTTGAGCAAGCCTGTAAGAAGTACCTTCCGCCGGTGTTGCTTCCAAATTATAAAGGTGCCCTGTTTCTATTTGATATTCTTTTATGTGCTCTCTCATTAATATCAAAATATCTTTTGCGAATTTATGACCTCGTTCAGTAGATATCGGCTCACCAAAAAGATTCAAACTTGCTTCATTCATTCCAATAAGACCAATAGTAGAAAAATGGTTGGACCAATAACTTTTATTACGCTGATGAATTGAATCCAGATATATTTTAGAAACTGGATATAAATTCTGTGACATTAATTTATCTAATATTTCTCTCTTTATTTCTAAAGAATCTTTTGCCATATCCATTAATCGTATTAATCTTTCTTTAAAATCTCCTTCGTCGGCGGAAAGATATCCTATCCTAGGAAGGTTTATTGTAACAACACCTATTGAGCCTGTCATTGGATTAGAGCCAAAAAGGCCACCTCCCCTTGCAATAAGTTCACGATTGTCCAGCCTTAATCTACAACACATGGAGCGAGCATCTTCTGGTTTCATATCGCTGTTAACGTAGTTGGAAAAATATGGAATACCGTATTTTTTCGTTATCTCCCAAAGGAAATCATAATCAGGATTGTCCCAATCAAAATCCTTTGTAATATTGTATGTAGGAATAGGAAAAGAAAAAATCCTCCCAAGAGCATCTCCAGCCATCATAACTTCACAGAAAGCACGATTGATCATTACCATTTCTTTTTCAAAATCTTTGTAAGTATCTGTTGGATGGAGTTTTCCATTCCATACAACAGGCTCATCCCTATGCGTCGACGGTGCTTTAAGGTCCATTGTTATATTAGTAAACGGAGTTTGAAATCCAACTCTTGTTGGAACGTTCATATTAAATATAAACTCCTGCATTGCCTGCTTAACATCTTCATAACTTAGATTGTCGTACTTTATAAAAGGAGCAAGATATGTATCAAAATTAGAGAATGCCTGAGCACCGGCAGATTCTCCTTGTAGTGTATAAAAAAAGTTAACTATTTGCCCTAAAGCAGTACGCAAGCGTTTTGCAGGTTTACTATGTACCTGACCATAACCTCCTCTAAAACCTGTTAACAAAAGATCCTTTAAATCCCAACCGCAACAATACGTACTTATTTGTCCAAGGTCATGTAGGTGCAGGTCACCACCAACATGACCTTCTCTTATTTCATTAGGATATATTTTATTTAACCAGTAAAGAGCAGATATCTTAGAGGAAATGTAATTATTAAGCCCTTGAAGAGAATAACTCATATTACTATTCTCATTTATTCTCCAATCATCTCCCCCTATATATTCATCTATTATTTCAACAGAATCGAACATGAAGCTTTTTGTTTCTCTGATCTTTCTTCTCTGTTCTCTATATAGAATGTAGGACTTTGCAGTCTTTGCATAACCCAGCTCTATAAGTGTTTTTTCAACAAGGTCCTGCATCTCCTCTACATTAGGAGTAGTCCCATTGGCACCATGTCTTTGTTCTAGGAGCTTTGTTACATGAAAGGCGACATGAGTCGCTATGTCTTTATCCTTTCCACCAACAGCCTTTGCTGCTTTAAAGATAGCCTCTTCAATTTTCTTTGGGTCAAAAATGACAACTGTACCGTCGCGTTTAACGATTGAAGTGAACACGAATAACCCCCTTAGATAATTTTCTGATACCCCGTGAAGAAAATCTTACACATCTCCCATGCATTGTGACAACATATTTTTAGAGGAGAAACATTCTTTTTTATAACTATATGAAATGATTAATTACAAAAAAAAAATTAGAATTATAAATTGGCCTTGACATTTTTTTTGATATAATAATTTGGACAAAACAGGAGAAAAAATGAAAACAATCGGCATAATTTCAGATACCCATGGAGTTGTTCACCCAAACATCTTTAAAGCATTTAGAGACGTCGATCTAATTATTCATGCTGGAGACATTATCGGTGAAGACGTACTAACAAAGCTTGGAGCCATTAGCGAGGTTCTTGCTGTATCTGGCAATATGGATGCCGGTTCACTATCAAAAAAACTTAACGAGGAAATAGATATGGAGGTTGACGGAATAAAAATTAATATTTCTCATAAAACAGAAATCCCTATAAAAGGATATGACATAGTAATAAGAGGACATACTCATAAACCAGAGATAAACAGTTTTGGTAAAACTCTTTTTATAAATCCAGGAAGTGCAAACAAAGAAAAATCTCTACCTATAGGAAACCCTTCTGTTGCAATCGTGGAAATAGAAAAAGGCAAGATTGATGCAAAGTTAATTTTTGTTTAAGAAATATCTTTTTTGCAAACGGTTACACAAGAATTGGATAAAAAGCCCATATCCTGACCCATATTTAAAAGTTCTTTTAGCTCACTACAACCCAACGCATTACAACCACCCAAGGCATGAGCAGCAAGACCTGTGATCGCAGCATGTTCAAGCTTTTCAAGTTTATTATAGGCAGAATAAAGACCTTTTCCGACCGTAATGACACCATGCCTCTTAAGGACTACAGCGTCAAAATTTACGATATGTTTTTCTATTATTTTTGCATTATCCGGACTAGTGGGAACGGAATATTCTGTTACAGGAACAGCGCCCATAGTTAGCACCATTTCTGGCAATATTTTAGAAGGTATTTCTACATCTGCAATAGTATAAGCCGTTATATAAGGTGGATGAGAGTGTATCACAGCGTCTATATCAGGCCTTAGGTCATACGCCTTTAGGTGCATTCTCCACTCGGAGGAAGGTTTAAACTTTTTGTTTCCAGTTATCACTTTGGCATTCCTGTCTATTACAATAAGGTCAGAGGCCTTTAGAAAGGCCTTGTTTATGCCACTTGGCGTTATAAGGAACCTGTCTTTTGCTATTTTGACACTCACATTACCGTCGGTAGCACAAATAAAACCCTTGGTGTGCATGAGTTTGCAAACTTCTATGATCTGCTTCTTTAAAACATCAATCTTTGCCATGAGCCATATTTACCATTTAATTAAGTGGTTGACATCATTTATTCACTTTGTTAGTTATTGCGTCTGGTTACAGGTGTGGGTCGTTAGCTCAGTTGGCAGAGCATCTCCCTTTTAAGGAGAGGGTCAATGGTTCAAGTCCATTACGACTCACCATTTTTTTCTTTAGGTCCCCATCGTCTAGTGGCCTAGGACACCGCCCTTTCACGGCGGCGACGCGGGTTCGACTCCCGCTGGGGACGCCAACCAAGGTTCTTCCCCATTAACGGGGGCACGGTAACATTTAACCCAAATCCTCAGAACTCGATTTTAGATTCGTTTTGTAGCCTTTCGCATTGAGTTGCGAATCGGGTGAAGGGATAGGTCTACCCAAAAATGTAGTCTTTTATGGTAATATCCTCCTACGTCGTC
>Ga0247841_10006253_pt1 | contig 18570 bp, 16 predicted proteins | sample LaCruzMarch2015__2_FD_192410 | JGI IMG/M metagenome (GOLD analysis project Ga0247841, IMG submission 192410) | Freshwater microbial communities from meromictic Lake La Cruz, Castile-La Mancha, Spain - LaCruzMarch2015_18m | ecosystem: Environmental > Aquatic > Freshwater > Lake | place: Spain... | reverse complement strand
TAGTGCCTGCCTGCACCGTCCAGTACAGCGTGCGCCCATCGTTGGGCAAGCCATTGACCACTTTGGAGATCGTGTTGCCCACACTGCTATTGAAGTAGCTGGTGCCATTGAGCGAGGGGCTTGAATTGACATAGACCCAGTAATCAGTAGGACTCCCCGTACCTTTGCTCCAGGATAAAGTCGTGGACGTGCTGGCTATATAAGCACCGTTATCCGGTGTACCAAGCGTGGGAGGCCCCGGTATTGTGCACGGACCGTTGATAAAACTAATAACACCTGCCGCAGGGCCATAGCCGCAGGTGTTGCCAGCCTGCACCGTCCAGTAAAGCGTCCGCCCGTCGTTGGGTAGCCCGCTGACCACTTTGGAGATCGCGTTGCCCACACTGCCATTGAAGTAGCTTGTGCCATTGAGCGAGGGGCTTGAATTGACATAGAGCCAGTAGCTCGTGGGACTACCGGTTCCCGGGCCCCAGGTAAATATAGCAGAGGTGCTATTCACGTAAGCGCCGCTGCCAGGGGAGGTAAGCGAAGGTACTGAAGGAACATCACCACAACCATAAATCCACCTGATCCCGGCGATATCTTCAGGTTGTAAATCACGCTTAACCCACTCCTGCCCACCCTGGTTGAGTCCAAACATGACCTTACTGATGTCCGAAGGATAACCTGGAACATAACCATAAAGATCACGTAATGAAAGAAAATGGCCTAATTCGTGTAAGCCAATAGTCTGAACGTCAAAATAGCCGGAAGGGCAACTTGATGTTGTGCTCCAATCATAATTAGTATTATATACACAATCTAATTCTGTAAGGGTAGTACCGCTACCATAGGGTCTTGTGGCAGCAAGCCCTTGTGACAAAGAGCCCCACATAACCTCTGATTTTCCGTTTTGACTATGTGTGGTATTAGATGTGGTACCGTTGTAACGAAAGCGATATCTATTTTCAGCCGCAGTATTCCATGTGCTGGCTGCCCTTTGAACGGCTGCCAGCTTTTCAGAACTACCGCCGTCATTTACATAGTAGTAAACTTCCGGGTTCCCTGCCCATCTTAATCCCATGTAAGAAAACGTTACCGTGAAAGGATATGTATTAGATGCAGTGCTTCCAGCATCAGCAGTAACTACAACAGGCCCGCTGCTGGCTGATGCAGCATAATTATCAATAATAGCTACAGGGACATCTACTGTTATGCTTGTATTCGACCATGAATGTACTGGTGCCTGTATCCAAGCGATGCTATCGTAAATAGCGAAATATTTATAGCAAAAAAATACGCCGCAGCGGGATGAATCATAACTACCGAACCCGCTGCCGGTGATTGTCACATGGCTGTCGGTGCCGGCTGACGCGGAAGAAGGCGATATGCCGCCGATCGTTCCGGCCTCAAGGCTGATGTTATCGGTAGCTATTACAGATGCGCTGGTTAGAGGTGTATTTTGCAGTGTTTTATGCCCGTCATTCCATATCAGCAGGCGCCTGTTTACGTCCGGTAAAGGCAAACGGTGGTCAGTCTTTTCCACCAATCGTGTTCCATTCGATTGCAGAGAAGCGCCCGAATTCAGTATATTGCTGATATTTACTTTGAGCTCATTTCCCAGCTGCACATCCGTACTTGAATGAACGTCCAGATTTAATTTGCCCTGAAAACACCCATAAACCTGTGACAACTCCGTCATATTAGATAGCTGAGACATCCCGATCAAATCAAACTGTTCAGCCGATAGTGGTTCTAAAAAAACAGCTACCCGTTCCGCGGGTTTAAATTCCGGCATATCTGTTGGCCAGCACCAGTCATTTCCAACCTGTCCACCATCAACTATTATGGTTACTAACGTGTTCTGTGCAACACTGCCTTTTAAACACTCCTCAGCCCTGACCTCGACAACTGTATAAATATTGTCATGCTTATCATTCCACGAACTGTTTATCTTATCTACTGTTCCGATTATTATGCTCTTAGAACCCAGCACCAGATCCTCCAGGCTCATATCCAGCATCAGAGCCTGTGCCGATGAACCGGATAACAGAATCAGTATAATCCCACTTAACAGGGCGATAACTTGAATTCGTAATTGCTTAGCCAATAACCCACAAGCCCCTAAAATCCAAACTACCTTGATTCACCTGCTACTGCTGCCTTAACCCTTTTAATCACTTCTGCAGGGTTGTTTCCTACGGTCAATTCTATTCTACCGGGTGTGTTCGTTTTTTCCAGCGTCACCTTTCCCTGGAAACCACCCAGAACGCTTGATGTTTTATCCCCATTGGATTTGAGAAACAGCAGTACCTTCTCGCCGTTGCTGAATTGTACGCTATCCTCTGCCCATTGCCGTTCATCTCCAATTTCGCCACCCTGTTCACGAATAGTAACCACATTTGAATCGGTTGTACCTTTTATCCACTCTTCCACGTTGACTGATATATACGTATTGATATTCCCGGTTAACATATCCTTTTTAACGGCGGTGTCAATTACTTTTCCAATGATTATCGAATCTGCATTAGCTGTAATTTGTTCAATTGTCAACTCTTGCATGATTGCTGTTACGACCGTAGGGCTTGCATCTGGCCGGGCTGATGAACATGAAATATCCGACAGTACAAGTACAAGTACTAGTGCAATGCCTACAATAATCAGGCTTAACCTGATTCTGTTAGATTTACACATCCTGCTCTTTGTTCCGCTCATGATGATCTTAAGCGTTACAACCACAAACTGCATCTCCTAGTGCTAACAACATGTATTTTGGGGTACGTACGATTATTGCCAATAATTTAATACTAACGTATCCATTTGTCAAACTATACTAATATCAGGTGAGGTTGGATGACTGACAATTCATCGCATAGACCGGTATTTATCAGATTGATGAAATGATGATTTGATTAGATTGGTGTTGCTCGTTTATGTTACAGGTTTACCTGATAGCCGTCACATTGATTACAGCCCATTGGTAAAGCTGCGCACACCTGCGCCGGGGCTCCAGCCACAGGCATTGCCTGCCTGCAGTGTCCAGTAGATAGGGCTGCCATTATTGGGCAGTCCGCTCACCACCCTTGATGTCACATTGCCCACGCCTCCCTGGTAGTAGCTTATACCATTGAGAGAGGGGCTTGAGTTAACGTATAGCCAGTAGTTAGTGGGGTTACCGGTACCTGGGCTCCAGGAGAGTGTGATAGAAGTGTCGGATACGATAGCACCGCTATCCGGTGAATTAAGCGTGGGTGCTTGAGGAACGGCACAGCCGCCGTTAACAAAGCTGCGCACACCTGCGCCGGAGCTCCAGCCACAGGCATTGCCTGCCTGCAGTGTCCAGTAGATAGGGCTGCCATTATTGGGCAGCCCGCTCACCACCTGAGAGGTCACGTTGCCCACACTACCCTGGAAATAATTCGTTCCAGTGAGCGCCGCGCTGGAGTTTACATAGAGCCAGTAATTGTTGGGGCTGCCGGTCCCGGGGCTCCAGGTGAAGGTGATAGATGTGCCGGATACACTTGCGCCGCCAGATGGGGTGTTGAGTACGGGTGCCGATGGTACCGTCGTAGTTCTATTAATCCGCGCCCTCAAACATACATTGTAGTGTTGGGTCGAGCCAAGGTCGGTCCAGGCGTCCCCGTCGTTACGTTTGGCAAAGCTGACGCCGGTTTGGATGATGGGGCTGCAGTAGTAGCTGACCTGCTCGATAGGCAGGGGGTAGTTATGTCCAGGTGTGGTCATTTTGACTGCCACGGTAAACTGCTGGCCGGCGTTTAAATTGACCGCCGTGGTCAGGGGTATGGAATAATAGCCCTGTTCGGCGCATGTTCCGGTTTGCGTGGCCAATACGCTGCCGAATTGCCCGTTGTAAACGTAGATTACATACTGGGCGTTATTGCTGGTGGTCCAGAAATCTGCTGCGTTCAGGCGACCAGCCTGCGTGGCTGTGAAAACGCTGGCCATCCAGGCCGAGCTGCTGCCCGGGTAACCCCAATCATTGACCATACCAGCTTCGTCGTAGTAATAAATTGTTTCATTGGGATCAACAGCGCTCACCGATGCGAAATAACCCACATCGCCCAGGTTGGATGAACCATAGGTCATATAGTAGTATCCATCCTGGCCGGCGCTGGTGCCCCAGCTATTCTTGATTATCCAGGCGCCCGTTGTCCCGCCATAGCTGAAGGAGTCATCCCAGCCCACGATGCAGATCAGATGGTTGCGCCAGGAACCACTACCGGGATTATGTATGATGTAGCCACTATAGACCGTTCCACCGCTGTAGTAAAAAGCGGCCTCCACCGGCCCGAAATTGTAGATGGCATCCTTGATGGCGGCCTCGTTGCCGGCGGCAGTTTCACACACAGTACGAAAGCCGGTGGCTTTATAAGACGTGTCGCAGCCCCGGCAAGCTTCAGTATTGATAGTTGAGGTGTTGTATGGATCGCAGGTTTCCAGCCGCGCACCCTTCTTGATCAGCGTATCAACGGCTATAAAATCCCAGCCTCCGTTACTGCATCGGCCTTTGGGGGGGAGGGGAAGATAGGTCCAGGAAGGATCTGTGCAGCATACCAGGTTTTGCTCGGAGAAGTCGTTCTGGGAGCCGGCCTGTATCCAGGTGCGGGATTCAAAGCTGGCCATGGTGCCGAAGGCCCAGCAGGTGCCGCAGGAGGACTGGTCCCTGACGGGCGTGACTTTTCCCTGCGCGCGCCAGTCGAAGCTCGCGGGCAGGCCAACGGTCCCACTACCGGCGGTTTGCGCGCCTGCAGAAGCAGCCTGAGGCCCCGCCATAGCCTGGCTCTGGGCACGCGCAGCCGCGGTCACCGGTATGCGGTTAAGGTGCCGTAGGTCAATCGACCGCGGCACAAGGCCGAGGGGATGCCACGCAGTTTGTGTTCCCTGCACAGCCGATTGAGGGCTTTGCCCGGCCGGCTGAACAGCCTGTACATTGCGGTTCTGCAGCCAGGCCTCGAAATCCGGATTTAAGGGGGCGGCCTGCCCAGCTGTCGGTCCCTCCGCCACGGCCGGCAAGGGCACGACAATCGCAAATTGAACAAACAGCAGGGTGACTACTAAAACTATTAATAAAGCGCGCCTTGCAATGAACCTCTTCCAGAACATGAATCCAGTATAGCAAAGGATAAGGGGAAAATGGAATGAGGCCAGCGTGATATTGACTCTTGAAATACGATCGGCTCATCATTTGAGCCGGTACTTTCGTACTATTCACGGGCGCACCTAAAGGAACGTCCCTACACAAGACAGATTGCCGCGCCCTCCGGGCCCGCAATGGCAAGTGACGGTAGCCACGGGCCCAAAGAATAGTTATTTAAGGTCGTAAATTTCTCTTCTATGACCGACGAATCGAGCTTTTCCAGATCATCAATAGCTTTCTCTTCCCATTCTATCTTAAGCAAACTTTTTTTGTACCTCTTTATGAGATATCCTTTTATACGAATTTTTCAATCGGCCGGATAATTCTTCCTTGAACTCCTGTCGTACAGATAATCCCGAATCGGGGTCTCCGAAAAACTCCAGTACTTTCTGCTCTATAAGGTTTTCAAGTTCATCCATGGTCAGCTCTTTCAGCTTGCTCATTTTCTATATCCCCTGCACCAGCAATTATTTGATATTATAGTAGTGATACTTAATTATACTTCCATCTATCAACTAAGAAAATTGATCGTAATGTGTTTTTCCCACGCAACTTTTTCCGTGCGCTTTATACACTTATATGTCTCTTCTCTATTAAATAATCATGGAGCGCGTCCTGCCAGGGGGTCAGATCGTCCAGGCCCAACCGCTGCAGCTCTCCGTGGCCCAGCACCGAGTAACCCGGCCTCCTGGCCTTCTGGGGAAACTGGGCGGATGTGATGGGTATGACGGGCGTTTTTAACCCCGCCTGTCTCAGTATTTCCACAGCAAACTCATACCACGAGCAGGCGCCGCTGTTGGTCACGTTGATGATGCCTTTGAAACCGGTTTCGATGATCTGCGCGATCTTGAAGGCAAGATCGCGCGTGTATGTGGGTGAAAATACCTGGTCGTCCACCACTCGCAGCTCCGGTTTCTCCCGGGCCAGCTTCAGCATGGTCTCGACGAAGTTGCCGCCCTTGCCCATTGCGCCGGCCGTACCGAAAAGTGCGGAGGCCCTGACGATGATATGGTCGCTGCAAAGGGCGCGCACATTGTTGTCCCCCTCCAGCTTGGAGGCGCCGTAGACGTTGCAGGGCGCCGGCTCGTCAGCTTCAAGATAGGGCGTACTGCGCTGTCCGGCCTCGCAGCCGAAGACGTAATCAGTGCTGATATGGACGAGCCTGGCTTTGACTTCCTGCGCAGCCACGGCCACATTCTTCGCGCCCAGGGCGTTGACGCGGAAGGCAAGGTCGCGCCAGTCCTCGCAGTCGTCCACACGCACGAATGAGGCGGTATTGATGATGATATCGGGCCGGCTATTCAGCGCCTGCCCCCTGATAAAATCCGCATCGGCGATATCGCCGTCCCCGATGGTCAGGAGCGCCAGCGCATGCTTTTTCAAGGCTATGCAGAGATCAGTCCCGAGCTGGCCGTCGGCGCCGGTTATGAGTATTTTCACCGGCTGCCGTACATCCTGGCGTAATATTCCCGGTACTCACCGCTTTTAACGCTGCGCCACCAGCCTGCGTTTTTCAGATACCAGTCCACCGTGGCGGACATGGCCTTCTCAAGCGTGTTGAGCGGCTTCCAGCCCAGCTCTTGCTCTATCTTGCCGCAGTCTATGGCATAGCGGCGGTCGTGGGCAGGCCGGTCTTTGACAAAGGTGATAAGGCCCTCGGGCTTGCCCATCAGCTTCAGAAGCAGCTTCACCAATGTTATATTGGGCCTCTCCTGCCCGCCGGCGATGTTGTAGACCTGCCCGGCGCGGCCTTTGAGCAGCACGGCCTCGAGGGCGGTGCAATGGTCCCTCACGTAGATCCAGTCGCGGCGGTTGAGGCCGTCGCCGTACACCGGTATGGGCTTATCCTCGGCGGCATTGCTGATTACCAGCGGGATAAGCTTCTCGGGAAACTGGTAGGGGCCGAAGTTGTTGGTGCAGCGGGTTATCATCACGGGCAGGGCGTGCGTCCTGTGGTAAGCAAGGCACATCAGGTCGGCGGCCGCCTTGCTGGCCGAATATGGGCTGCTGGGCTCAAGCGGCGATTCCTCGGTGAAATAGCCCTTGTCCCTCGATCCGTAGACCTCGTCGGTGGATACCTGCAGGAAACTACTGACTCCGTGCACGCGCGCGCCCTCCAGCAGCACCTGCGTGCCCTTGATATTGGTGTCCACGAAGGGCGTGGCGTCCAGGATGCTGCGGTCCACGTGCGATTCAGCGGCGAAGTTGACGACGGCCTGATACCCTTCCCTGAGTATGGCGTCCACCTGCTCCCGGTCGGCGATATCCCCTTTGATGAAGCGGTATCCGGGATGCTTGCGGACATCCTCCAGGTTCTCCAGGTTGCCGGCATAGGTTAGCTTGTCCAGGTTGGCGACCTGCCAGCCGTCATGCCGCTCGAGTATGTATCGGATGAAGTGGCTGCCGATGAAGCCGGCGCCGCCGGTGACCAGTAGTTTCATGTTTCCGCCTTCATTTGTACGGTGGGTAGAACCAGTCCCAGGGCAGGCCGCAGCGCGGGTCGTCCTTACCGCCATTGATCTCGGCAGGCTCGATGCGCGGGTCGTCCCAGGGGATGCGCTCTTCGTCGGGGTCCTTGTAGTTGTAAAGCCGGCTGGTGAAATAGACCATCAGCGACGGCTCATCGGCAATGGCCTTGAAGCCGTGGTAATAATAGCCGGGCATCCTGATGAGCATGGGTTTGGCCCCGCTGGCGACGATCTCGGCCAGCCCCGCCGTCTTCTCATCGTAGGCGCAGACCTTGGAGGCGCCCTTCAGCACCAGGAAGTAGTCCACCTGGCCTCGCAGATGCCTGTGCCAGGCCCTGACTACGCCGGGGTAGGTGAAGCTGATATTGGCCTGCTGTATCTCGTCAGGTATAAAGTCCTTCCAGTCGCGCCTGACGGCCTCGGCGAAAAAGCCCCGCTCATCGGGCAGCAGGTTGATATCCCAGGTGCGCAGGCCATCGAGAGAATATTCTTTCATCATCGTTATATCTCACTCATTATAATTCCAGGGCGGCATCGTCGCCCACAAAGAGCCTGACCGGGCTCGATATCGTCTTACGGCTCTTGACCGTGGTGTTGCGGCCTATCATGCTGTCGGTCAGGTGCTCGACATCGCTGATACGGCAGTTCTCCAGTATGATGGAGTGGCGCAGCGAGGAGTTCTCGATGACCGCCCCTGGCGCTATGCTGGTATACGGGCCGATAAAGGAATTGATGATCCTGCAGTTCTCCGCGATGGAGACCGGCCCGCGCACGGTGCTCCCCTCGATCACCGTGCCCTCGCCCACCGCCACCCGGCCCTCCACCTTGCTGCCCGCGCCCACCTGTATTTTGACATTGCTCCTGACCAGGTCGTCCAGCACGGTGCGGTTGGCCTCCAGCATGTCGTCCTTTTTCCCCGTATCCAGCCACCAACCGCTGAGCACATGGCTCTCCACCCTGTGGCCCATGTTGAGCAACTCCTGGATGGCGTCGGTTATCTCAAGCTCGCCGCGGCGCGACGGCTTGATGCGGTCGATGGCCAGGTGTATGTCCGGCTTAAACAGATAGACGCCGACCAGCGCCAGGTTGCTTTTGGGCTCGGCAGGCTTTTCCACCAGCTGCAGTATCTTGCCCGCCCCGTCCAGCTCGGCCACACCGAAAAGACGCGGGTCGCTCACTTCTTTTAGGAGCACCAGCGCGTCGGGCGTCTTGCTCTCAAACTCGCTGACGAATTTTTTCACCCCGTCCTGGATGAGGTTGTCGCCCAGGAACATGAGAAAACGGGAATCCCCCAGGAAATCACGCGCCGTCTTCACGGCGTGCGCCAGTCCGGCCGGCTTCTCCTGCACGATATAGCTGATTTCCGCGTCCCAGCCGGGGCCGCCCGCCACCGCTTTCCTTATCTCCCCGCCCGTCTCCGGCGAGATGATAATGCCGATCTCCCTGATGCCGCTCTCGACTATCTGGTCGAGCACGTAGAAGAGGATGGGCTTATTGGCCACCGGCAGCAACTGTTTGGCCACGGTGTGCGTCATGGGCTTGAGCCTGGTGCCCTTGCCGCCCGCTAAAATAATGGCCTTCATTTGCGATCAATCCTGATGATGTTACCCTTCTTTGCCGCCATTATACTTATATACTATAGGCTTGTAAAACGAAGCACTTCCTGTCTTTGAGAGGACCATCTTCAAACCTGTCATTGCGAGGAGAGCAGCGACGAAGCAATCTTGTACGTGATTACGGACACACAAGATTGCCGCGCCCTTCGGGCTCGCAATGACATATTTGTCCGTATCATTGCGAAATCCGGGGCCCGATCCACAGGGCATAGTTTTTCTGCGGGTCCGCGTCGTTCTCCACGCGCAGGATGGCCGTGACCTTCCTGCCGCCGTAAGGCGAGAGGTCGATATCCATGTCATCCAGCCTGCCGTCGTAAGACACGCTGACCGCCGGCCACCAGTTGATATTGCCCCGCTCGTCCTGCACGCCGAAGATGAAGGATGTTCCGCTGACGCCCCGGGCCTCCCCGGACAGCCCTAACCTGGCGGTGAAGCGCGTGTTATAGGGCAGCTCAAGCGGCAGCATATAGCCTCCCGACTGCCACTGCTCCTGCCAGTCACCGAAGTAGCCCTCTATCCAGCCGAATCCGGAGTCCGGGGGGACCATCTCGATCACGTTGCGATAGGTCTGGTTGTCCTCGGCCACTACCTCGGTCAGCCTCGCGGCCGTCCCCGTAACCCTGTCGCCGTCAGCGTATTTGATCCCGCCGGCGCTGCCCCTCCATTTGACCCGCGAGGCGAATTGCCCGAAATCGTAGCTGTACTTAAACCCGAAGGAGGGGACATAGCAGTTGTTGTCCCTGCCGGCCTCCCGGACTTTGCCACCGCCGTCCGCGCAGATCTTGATCCTGGCGCCATCCCAATCGTAATTGGTAAAGGGCAGTGTCTTCTCCTCGCCGGCCTTGAGCCCCTCTACCCAGCTCGTATCCCGCAGCATATTGCTCTGGTCATAGATATAGGTCTCGCTGGGGCCGGCATTCTCCGCGCCGATGTTCTTGATTTTATAGTAGAGCAGCCCGCTGATCTGCGTCACGCCCGTGATGACCAGGTCGGGCAGGAAGGTGCTTTTGTCCGCCACCTTCACCGTGACCCAGGCGGTCGATACTCCCCTCTCCCCAGCGGCGGTGAGCGTGTACCTGGTGGTTTGCTGCGGCGCGACAACCGCCGAACCGGCAGCCTCAACCCTGCCCGGCCCGTTATCGATGGTTACGATAGCGCCGTCAGAGACGCTCCAGCGCAATGTCACATTCTCACCCGGCAGTATATTGCCGGAGCCGGCGGAGAAGTCATCTATCACCGGCCAGGACTTTACGGCCACGGCCGCTACAGGGGTTGTGGCATTCTCCACGGCCGGCGCCACCACGGTTTGAGCCGCCGGCAGGCAGCCTGCCAGTACCAGGACGCCGGCCACAGCCATTATGCTGCGCGCTGCAACCATTTCAATTCAAGTATAGCAAAGAGCACAGTGCCTCACATGACGGTCCCCAATAAAGTCAGATGATGCCGATGTATTGAAAGCTGTCTGGTTTTAGAGTATGCTATTTTCTGAATGTGATCGGCTTATGATTAATGCGGCAGGAGGATGTTAATGGTTGAAACTTTAAAAGAGAAGTACGACGCAATCGTGGTGGGGACGGGCCCCGGCGGGGCCACCGTGGCCAAAGACCTCACAGTCAAGGGCAAGAAGGTGCTGATGCTCGATTGGGGCAGCAACGCCCCTGTGAAGGGCACCAACGGCCAGGCCCTGGGCTACATCGGCATGCCCTACAAGAGCCTTTATATAATTAATAGTCTGCTGGGACTGGTGCGCGCGGTCACGGTGGGCGGCAGCTCGGTGGTCTACTATGCCACTGCTTACGAGCCGCCCTACGAGTGGTGGGACAAGTACGGCATAGATATCAGGGACGAGGTCAAGGAGGTCAAGCGGGAGGTCCCGGTCGGCCCTCTCAAGGACGAGCTGATCGGACCTATGGCCAAACGCATCGCGCAGAGCGCCCTCGACCTGGGCTACAACTGGCAGAAGCTCAACAAGTTCGTCTACCAGGATAAGTGCCGCGCTGCCTGCGACAAGTGCGACCTGGGCTGCCCCTACAAAGCCAAGTGGAGCGCTCGCATGTACGTGGAGGAGGCGATGGAAAAGGGAGCCGCCCTGATGGACCTGGCAAAGGTCGACAAGGTCATCATCGAGAACAAAAAGGCCACCGGTGTTCAGTTCACACGGCACGGCAAGAAACAGATCGCGCAGGCCGACACTGTGATCGTGGCGGCGGGCGGCATCGGCTCGCCCCAGGTCCTGCAGAACAGCGGCATCAAGAACGCGGGCAGCAACTTTTTCTACGACCCGCTGATCGCTGTCTTCGGCACGGCTAAAGATGTCGACGGCGGGCACGAGTTCCCTATGGCCATGGGTCAGCACATGATAGACGACGGCTACCTGATGACGGACATGACGCTGCCCTGGCTGATCTACGACGTATTCACCGCCGAGGTCTTCCGCCTGGATAAACTCTCCAACAAACATCAGCTCACCGTCATGATCAAGGCCAAGGACCACCTGGACGGCAGGATCAGCGGCAACTTCATCAAGAAGCCTTTCGGCAAAGACGAGCACGGCAAGCTCATGCACGGCTACGAGCGCGCCAAAAAGATACTGGTCAACGCCGGGGCAAAGGACATCTTCAAGACATGGTGGATAGCCTCGCACCCGGGCGGCACCTGCAAGATCAACGATATCGTCAACTCGGACCTCAAGACGGAGTACGACAACCTCTATGTCTGCGACTGCTCGGTGATACCGGACGAGTGGGGCAGGCCGCCCGTACTCTCGATACTGGGGCTGGGCAAGCGCCTGGCCAGGCACCTCACCGCCGGCAGGGTGGAGTCCAGGGCGGCAGCCCCGGCGCCTGCGGGAAATTAAAAAGATGTAGGGGCGGGTTTTTAAACCCGCCCGGGAACGGGCGCACCTGAAGGTACGCCCCTACAACTGGGGATAACTGATCTATAAGGAACGTATTTTAATTCGTCATTGCGAGGAGCGAAGTGACGAAGCAATCTAATTATATTACGCCTTCGATTACAGAGATTGCTTCGCTGTCGCTCGCAATGACAGTAGGTCGCAGCAGATTGCCGCGGCCTTCGGCCTCGCAATGACATAGGACCAAACTGATGACTATACCTCTTTTCGAAGCCTACCCGGCGCTGGAGAAGCGCGTGCCCTGGATATCCCTGGGCCAATATCCCACGCCGGTGCAAAAACTCAACAGCCTGGGCACAGCCATCGGCTACCCCGAGCTCTGGATTAAGCGCGATGACAAGTCGTCTGACTTCTACGGGGGCAACAAGGTGCGCAAGCTGGAATTCGCGATCGCCGACGCCCTGCGCAAGAAGAAGAAATACATGATCACGGTGGGCGGCATAGGCACCAACCACGGCCTGGCCACCACCATTCACTGCGGCCGGGTCGGCATTAAAACGGTGCTGGCGCTCATACCCCAGCCTGTAATCGACAAGGTGCAGGAGAACCTCCTGCTCGACCAGCATTTCGGCGCCGAGATAAACGTCTGCCGCAGCACCGCCGAGGCCTATCTGAAGGCGGGATGGCTGCTGCTCACCCACCCCAGGTTCTACCTGCTCTGGGCCGGGGGAACCTCACCCCTCACCACCCTGGGATATGTCAACGCCGCTTTTGAACTGAAGCAGCAGGTCGACGCCGGCCTGTTGCCCGAGCCAAAATTCATCTTCGGCGCCACCGGCTCCATGGGCACTACAGCCGGGCTGATCGTCGGGGCAAGGCTGGCCGGGCTGAAAAGCCGTATCGTCGGCGTCAAGGTCTCCATGGACGCCTATTCCAACGTCAAGGGCATCGTATCACTATGCAATAAAACGGCGCGGTTGATGCGAAAGCATGATCCTTCGGCGCCTGAAATGACGTTCACGGCCTCCGATTTCGACCTTGAGTTGGACTTCTTCGGCGGCGAGTACGGCAGGGTAACACCGGAAGGACGGGCCGCAGTGGACCTGCTGAAAAAGACCGAGGGCATCGCGCTGGAAACCACCTATACAGGCAAGGCGCTGGCGGCAATGCTGGATTTCGTTAAGAAAGGCAAATCGCCCGACGGTGCGCCATTGCTGTTCTGGAACACCTACAACAGCGTGGATTACAGCGAGACCGTCAAACAGTGCGGGGGCTTCAAGACATTGCCGAAAAGCGCGCAGTGGGTCTGTAAAGAGAACCTGATACCGTATTTGAAATAGAGGGAGCGGGCGCACCTGAAGGAACGCCCCTATGAATGAATAGTCTGCCGCGCCCTTCGGGCTCGCAATGACAGTTGATTGGTTTTTAACCCGCCTGATTAACAAGCAGGGAGGCTGGCCATGAAAGAAAAAGAGGGTTCATCCGGTTCGGGCCTGAAAAAATCTCTGGGACTGCTGGACACGGTCTCCATCGAGGTAGGCGCCATCATCGGCGCCGGGATCTTCGCACTGACGGGCCTGGCAGTGGCAAAATGCGGCCCCGGTGTGCCGATCGCCTTCGTTATAGCATCAATGCCCATGGTGCTGGCGCTGCTGCCCATCGGCATGCTGGCCTCCGTACTGCCTACCGTGGGAGGCAGCTTCCGCTACCCCAGCCGCATACTCAATCCCTTCTGGGGCTTCATCGGGGTCTGGGGCATCATGATGGGCATCATGCTGGGCGGCATGCCGATGTACGCCCTCAACTTCGCCGACTATACGCGCGTCGTCTTCCCCACCTTCGACCGCAACCTGGTAGCCGTGATAACACTGGCCTTTTTCTTCGTGATCAACGTGGTGGGCGTTAAGGCGGCAAGCATTGTACAGGTCGGCATGTTCTTCGTCCTGCTGGCCGCCCTGCTGGTCTATATCATCTGGGGCATACCGGCCATAGATCCCGCCAACCTTACTCCGCTCTTCCCGGGCGGGCTGGCCGGACTGGCCATAGCCTCAGGCATGCTTTTCTTCGCCTATATGGGGGCCAACTTCATCATCGACCTGGGCGCCGAGATCAAGAACGCAGGCAGGAATATTCCGATGTCCTTCGCCATCAGCATGCCCATCGTAATAGTTATCTATACCCTGATGGGGCTGGTGACCATCGGCGCCGTACCGTCCAGCGTCTGCGCCAACCAGCCGCTGTCCGTCGCCGCCGGCGCCTTCATGCCGCCCGGACTGGCCCTCTTTTTCACGGTGGGCGGGGGTCTGCTGGCCCTGGCCACCACCATCAACGCCACCTTCATGTTCGCTTCGCGTTATATACTGGTCTTCGCCGAGGACGGAGTCTTCCCGAAGGCGCTGTCGGGCGTGAATAAAAAATTCGGCACCCCACACTGGGGACTTTCTATTATGTTCGTACTTTCCCTGGCCACCCTGCCGCTGGGAGCATCGTCCTTCGAGGTGCTGGCCTACACCGCCTCCATCGGCTCCATCGTGCTGCTCTTCCCCATCCTCATATCGGCCATGCGCTTCCCCAGCAAAATGCCCGAGGCCTACGCCAGGGCCCCCTTCAAACTGAAGGGCATTTGGCTGTGGATAGTGCCCATACTGTCCCTGCTCTTCGGCGCATTTTTCATCGCCGCGCTGGTCATGGAGAGCCTGACGGCCTTCCTCATACTGGTCGGCTGGATGGTCATCGGCGTCGTCTACTACCTGATCCGCGACCGTTACCTGAAGAAAACACGAGGAACAGGATTAAGCGCGATCGCGAGCAAACCTATGTAGGGGCGGGTTTTTAAACCCGCCCGAGACGGGCGCACCTGAAGTCGAAAAACGCGGGCGCACCTGAAGGTACGCCCCTACAGTGAAAAAGAGCTGTGCTATTTTTCGGGTATAATTCCCCGCCTGATGGCGAAGTGAATAAGCTCGGTGCGGTTGCGCAGTCCCAGTTTCTGCATGACCCTTGCCCGGTGCACCTCCACGGTACGCGGGCTGATGAAAAGCCGCTCGGCAATCTCCGAGCTGGTGAACCCCTGCGCAGCCAGGTGCAGCACCTCGCGCTCGCGCGAGGTCAGCATATCGTAGGGCTCAAGGCGGCTCTCCTCCGATCTCTGCAGGTAAGCTTCGATGGCCCTGTCCGAGAGGGGCGGCGCCAGGTAGCGCCTGCCCAGCGATGCCTCGCGCACGGCGCGCACCAGCTCTTCGGGCGATGAATCCTTCAGAACGTATGAACAGGCGCCGGCCTGCAGCGCCTCTACTACATAGCAATCGTTGCCGTACATGGACAGCACCACTGCGGATGTCAGGGGAGACCTCTTCCTTACCTGCCGGATGACGGCCAGCCCGCTCATATCCGCCAGCATCAGGTCGATGATCATGACATCCGGCTTGAGCTGCCCGGCCAGCTGGGCTGCCTCGGCGCCGCTGCCCGCTTCACCGCTCACATGTATATCGGACTCAGCCTCCAGCAGGGCTTTGATTCCTTTGCGAACTACATGATGATCGTCAGCCAGTACAACGTTAATCATTATTCAATCCGTCAGGATTTTCCTTGACCTTGCGGGCAGGGGCAGTTCCACCGTGACCGTCGTGCCGGTCCCCGGGACAGAAGAGAGCGAGAACCTGCCGCCCGTGATCTGCACTCGTCCGCGCATGCCGTTTATGCCGCCCGGCCAGTTCTCCGATATCTTATCGGCCTCGAAGCCGCATCCGCTGTCCTCTATTCTGGCCGCCAGCACCCATCGGTCCGACCACACCCTGACCCTCGCCTCCCCTGCTCCCGCGTGCGCCGCTACGTTTTCCAGCGCCTCCTTGACGACGCGGTAAGCGGTCAGGCCCGTCTCGGGCGGTATCTTCTTGTGCAACCCCTGGTGCTCGAACCGGACGGCCACATGAGTCCGCGAGGTGAAGCTCTCGAACAGGTAAAGCAGGGCGGGCAGCAGCCCCAGGTCGTCCAGCATCTTGGGGCGGAGCTCCAATGAAAGCTCGCGCGCCAGCGACATCATCTCGTTGACCAGCGACTGCGCCTCGCCCAGCGTATAGCGCACCTTGTCCTGAGAGGAGGCCATGGCGTCGCCCAGGAGTAATTTGAGCACAGCCAGCGACTGGCCCAGCCTATCGTGTAGTTCGCGGGCGATGACCTTCCGCTCCCCCTCCTGTATCTCCACCAGCACCCTGGCGGTTAATAGAGGGTCTTCCATAAGGCCAACATCATATGACCCGTCCCGCTGTTTGTCAATCCGGGGGCCGTTGCTGCCCCAGCTTGATTTCCTATTGCGCCACCTGTTAAGATTAACGCTGTTTTTGGCCTCAAACAGGCTGATTTTAAGGCAACAGGATGAAGATAAGGCAGATTATTCAAGAACAGGGCAAATGCCTCTCTTTTGAGTTCTTCCCGCCGAAAACACCCATCGGCGAGGAGAGGCTGCTGCAGCGTATCGAGAGCCTGAAGGTTTTTAATCCTTCCTTCATCTCCGTCACACAGCACGCCGGGGCCGACACGCTGGGAAAGACCAAGCACATCGTGCGTAAACTGCATGATGAAACAGGCCTGACAGTGATGCCGCATATCACCTGCGCAGACCCACGCAGAAGCGAACTGGAGCCGGTCATCGACTATTACCGGCGCCTGGGTACGGAAAACGTGCTGGCGCTGCGCGGCGACCCCGAAGAATACGGCTCCGACGTTTTCGACGGACAGGAGCACTTCCGCTTCGCATCGGACCTTGTGCGCTTCCTGGCCACCTACAAGAGCTTCTGCATCGGTGTAGCCGTGTACCCCGAGGGTCACCTGGAATCGCCCAACCTCGGGCTGGACACCGCTTACACCAAGCAGAAAATAGACCAGGGGGCGGAGTTCGGCCTCACACAGATGTTCTTCGAAAATTTCCACTTCTACCAGATGATGGACCGCTTCGAAAAGGACGGCATCGACGTCCCCATCATAGCCGGCATCATGCCAATCACCGATTTTCAGAAGGTCGAGCGCTTCAGCGAGCTGTCCGGAGTTGAGATCCCCATACCCATCACCACCAGGTTCGAGGAGATGGACAATCCTGACGACGTTGTCGCTGCCGGTATCGACCTGGCAACCCAGCAGTGCCTGGACCTGTTGGAGAACGGCGTGCGTTGCTTCCACTTTTACACTCTCAACCGAGCCGAGGCGGTAGCGCGGATTTTGACCAACCTGGCTTCGGCATTTAAATAATTCACACAAATTCTTTATTTGTATAAAAGGGGGGTTACATGCAGGTATTGGAAGGCATCAAGATAGTTGAGCTCGTGCACATGCCGCCGGGCGAGCTTTGCAGTATGATCCTGGGTGATTTCGGGGCGGACATCATAAAAGTGGAGGCGGTCCCCCTGGCCGGCGGGCGTAAGCTGATCGATCCCGCCGAGGCCGATGCGCTTAAGTCGCTGATGGCTTTCAACGCCATGAACCGCAATAAAAAGAGCATCCGCATCAATCTCAAATCCGAGGAAGGCAAAAAAGTCTTCTACAAGCTGGCCAAAGAAGCCGACGTGGTTATCGAAGGATTCCGCCCCGGCGTGGCCAAACGCATGGGTGTGGATTACGAAACAATAAACAAGCTCAATCCCGGCATTATATATTGTTCTCTCAGCGGGTACGGCCAGGACGGGCCCTACAGCCATCTCCCCGGACACGACATTAACTATATTTCCATAGCCGGGGCGCTCAACCTCATCGGCTGGCCGGGCAGCCCCCCTGCCATCCCGATGAATTTCCTGGCCGACTTCGCGGGCGCCTCGCTGCACGGGGTTATGGGCATCATGCTGGCGCTCTTCGCACGGCAGCGCAACGGCCAGGGTCAATTCGTGGATATCTCTTATACGGACAGCGTCATCACGCTCATGACCTTCTTCCTGCAGCAACATTTAGCGGGAGGCATGAAGTTCCCCCGCGGGCAGTGGGCCCTATCCGGAGGTTACCCGTACTACCAGACCTACGAGACATCGGACGGCAAGCTGATCAGTTTGGGCTGCGTGGAGCCCTGGTTCTGGGAAAACCTGTGCCGTGCCATCGGCCGTGAAGACCTCAAGGAATTCAGCTTCACTCCCGACCATTTCCTGCAGCCGCACCCGGATGAGAAATGGCAAAAGGCTGCTGAGGAGGTAAAGAAGGTCTTCCTGACTAAAACGCGCGACGAGTGGTTCGAGATCCTGTGCAAACACGACGCGCCGGCCGGCAAGGTTTACGAGATAGACGAAATATTCACCGATCCGCAACTCCTGCACCGCAAGATGCTGCTGGAATTCGACCACCCCAAGCTGGGCAAGGTCAGGCAGCCCGGCATCGCGCTCAAGCTCTCGCAAACCCCGGGCAGCGTGAGGAGCTTGGCCCCTTACTCGGGCGAGAACACGGACGATGTAATGAAGTCCCTGGGCTATAACGAGCAAACCATCGAAAGCTTGCGCAAAGCTAATGCGATAGGCTAAA
>Ga0247841_10006252_pt1 | contig 18570 bp, 17 predicted proteins | sample LaCruzMarch2015__2_FD_192410 | JGI IMG/M metagenome (GOLD analysis project Ga0247841, IMG submission 192410) | Freshwater microbial communities from meromictic Lake La Cruz, Castile-La Mancha, Spain - LaCruzMarch2015_18m | ecosystem: Environmental > Aquatic > Freshwater > Lake | place: Spain... | reverse complement strand
AGCTTGACAGGGGCACATTCCGCGTGAAAGTCAAGGACGTTTACACAGGGCAGAACATTGCAGCAAGCCAGCGCTATGCAACCATAGAGATACTTGACGCGAACGATGTGTCGCTCAAGACCACCACGATTTACCCAGGCGCCGCCTACACATACACGCAGACAGGCACGTCCAACAGCGTGACTGTGAAAGTGTGCGAAACCGCATACGGCTCGGCAGCCGGCACAAAGTGGGCGAAGGTTGATGCAGCCACGAGCAGCGGCTCATCCACCAACCAGCCGCCGGTGATTACCGGCGTGAGCGGGCCGTCTTCGCTCGCAGTTAACGCAGTGGGCACATGGAAACTGTCTGCCTACGACCCTGAAGGCTCGTACATAAACGTCGGGATCTCGTGGGGCGATGGCAGCATTGCCACAAACCCTGTGTCGGGGGAACTAATGACGTTCCAGCACACCTACTCTGCATCAGGCACATACACCATAACATTCACTGTGACAGATGACAAAGGCGCAAAAACGCTCTCCACATTGACTGTGAGCGTGACAGGCAGCTCGCCATCTCCGGCAGGCGCACTTGACCTTCAAGTGGAGCAGCTGCTGACAGACACCTACAAGTACGACGGCAGCAGCCAGATAAGCGGCCCTGCGCTTAGGCTGACGGCATACAATGGCAACAAGATAGTCGCCAAGATATCCGCCACAACCTACGAGGCAGATGCCATGCTCGCAGTCCTGAACAGCGCAACGCACAAATACCTGTATCTTGTGAAGATGCCCGGGTATGATTACTACACGAGCGCGCAGAAATTCAGCATCAAAGACACCAGCCAGTTCAATGTGGAGGAACTTGCATCGGACAGCTACAAATACGAGAACAGCGGGATTGTGACGGGCGTGTCGCTTGACTTTACTGCAAAGACAGGCTACACCGTGGCGGCATACACTGCAAGCGGCGCAAAATACCAGGCCAGCCGCCTCCTGGCGGTGATTGACAGCCAGACAGACCAGTTCCACCACCTGTTCAAGCAGCCCAGCTACGACTATTACACGACTGCAAGCAAGTTCTACCTTGCCAAAGCTTCAAGCGAGGAGAAAATCTCCCTCAAGTTCGAGAAAGGCTGGAACATGGTGTCTGCGCAGACCAATAACTATGTGGCGCCGCAGGAAATCGCGAAGAAGTGCGATATTTCGACCACTGCTTACTGGTATAACCCGGTGACCATGCAGTATGTTTCTGCAGCACAGCTTGGCGGCGGATACATGGGCTACTGGATGAAGGCAAATTCGGCATGCACCTATGAGCTTCCCGAGCCATACTACAGCCCAAGCGGTTTCCCGCTCAAGGCAGGCTGGAACATCATCGGCGCGCCCACAACGGCAACCCAGATTTCAAGCTTCGGCGGGAACTGCAAGATAACATCAGGCCCGTGGCATTACTCGCCATCAGTAGGGCAATATGTCGCAAGCAGCACGCTCGAGCCTGGCAAGGGCTACTGGGTGAAGGTGGCAGCTGACTGCACGCTTGAGAGCGCAAGCGATGTTCCGCCCAGCGCGCCCACGAACTAAGGAGAGATTGATATGAAACTTGCAACACTTGCAGCCATTCTCGGAGTGGCTGCCTTGCTTTTTTTTGCATTCGGCTGCACAAGCGCGTCGCCAACGCCAGGAGGCACGCCATCGCCAACCCCGCCAACTGACATACCGCCGCCCCCGCCAGACTCCGGCACGCCTGCAACTCCGCAGCCAACCGCGCCGCCTTCCCCTCCAACAGGAGGCGACGCGCCACCGCCGGCACCTGTATGACGTGATTGATATGGAAAATGATGAAGAAAACAGCGAAAGCGCTGCCTCGCGCGCGCCAGTTACCTTAGTCGAGCTTTTGCTGGCCTCGATTATGTGATGCGCTTGCGCTAGGGAGCAAAGAATGCTTTTTTAACCCTTCGAAGGGTAATGAACCCTGGGCTCCCATAGTCTAGCCCGGTAAGGACGCGGGCCTTTCAAGCCTGTAACACGGGTTCAAACGCTCGCCTGGCGGCGAAACGTTGCCAGCAAGCTGACAATCCCGTTGGGAGCGACTTATTTTAACTGATGTTTAGCTTTGCTCACGTCGTTATACGCTCTAATTTTAAATGTTGATGCAGTATATTTGGCTATGGGACTCGGATATGGGGACTGGAAGAGCAGCCTCGGGCGCTCAACGTGGATGACGGAGAAGGACAGGGAGCTTTTCCTGAAGTTCGCCGAAGACGCAGTCCTGCACCAGATCGGCGCACGGCGGATTGAGAAATACAGGACTGACCTGTCAATCTGCAGGACGATGACTGGAAAAACGCTGCACGCCATGCTTGACAATATACAGGGGAGCGTCGCCGCAATAAACGCAAGCAAGAGGTATATGCCTGCCACGAAGAAGGACTGCAAGCGCACGCTCGGGAGCATCTACATCTTCAGGAAGATTGGCAAAAGGTCGCTCAAGAGGCTTAACGAGGACGAGGCAGAGCTGTTCAAGCACAAGATAAAGGTTGGCGACAGCGAGCTTGCAAAGCCGGTGATTCTCCGCGAAGAGATGAGGGAACTTGCCTCTTACGGGGATGCTTTCGACAAGGCTGTGATTTATCTCATTTTTGAAAGCGGCATGCGGGCAGGGGAGTTCCTGCCGCTGAAAAAATCAGACCTTTCATTTAGCCAGGAAGGGCTGGATGTGAACGTGCCGAAAGGAAAGACGGGCAGGCGGCGAATCACTGTCGTCGAGGCGGCATCTTTTGTCAGCGCGTGGCTTGAGAGCCATCCGGTCAAGAAGGGAGATTGCCCTGTCTGGATTACGCCATACAAAAAGAGGGCGCTGAGCTATCCCATGCTTGTGCAGAGGATTTGCCACTGCGCCGAGAAAATGAACGAGGCAAGAAAGAAAGAGGGCCTGCCCCCCTTCGGGAAGCCAGTCAACCCCCACAACTTCCGGCACAGCCGCGCGACCGAGCTTGGAGCGGAGTCAGGCATGACAGAGCAAATCATGGACAAATACTTCGGATGGGAGATCGGCTCGAACATGTCAAGGGTGTATCTGCACCTGACGGACGAGCAGGTCAAGAAGGCAGTCCTGAAAACATACGGCAAGGCAAAGCCGGAGGAAGATAAGAGAATCATCACTGAAAGATTTTGCCAGCGCTGCAAGGAAAAGAACCCGCTCAAGGGCGAGTATTGCTGGAGATGCGGCTCGAACCTTGACAGCGGAAAGGTCGTCAGCAACATGCTTCTGATGGAGGAAAAGGTCAAGGAAATGAAAAAGAAGCAGGAAGCCCAGAACAAGGAAATGGAGAATCTCGCGCGGAAGCTGGCTGCCCTCACGGTGGACAAGACCAAGAGGGGGCTAAAAGGCAGCCTCTGACAAAACGTGCTCACTCCAACGCGCGCAGGCAAGACTGGCGGTCCGGCTTTTCAGGCTGTTCCGTTTCCCGCTTCTCAATGGACTTAACACCATCCCTGAGCCGAATGACTAGTGTGCCGCCATCCTCATAGGCTTCCAGGTCTATCCAATCCTCTAGTATGGCATTCCTCAGGCAGGCAAGGCGGATGTCAAGTGCCATGCTCATTTTATGTGCGAGGGATACCTTATCTATTCATGGACAAATGGGCATTTTTGCGTAGAGTAGTCCGGGAAATATCGATTGCGCTAACCATTCCTTTGCAGAATCGGGAGCCCGCCCGTGGGCTCGAGGTTAAGGTTGCTGTGGATATCGGCACGAAAATGTAGATATGGGCTAAAATGCTTATAGCAAGAAGGGCAGCCCAAGAATGATGCTCGAGTCTGGTCAATCAGAGTGATTTGAATTGATAAACCGCCACGCTCCGGTCATCTGGTTTTCCGAAAACAGTTTCGCCTTGATGATTAGTATAAACCTCATGCTCATTTCTGGTTTCTGCAAGGTTCACCAGATTTGATGAAGCTTCGGAGGGTGTTTTTGTGCCCCAAACTGTATTTTTGACATCATTGTTGGTTACTACGTCGCCAATGCCGTCGCTGACCACCACTATTCTATCTCCAGGTTTTAATACGCACTCGTAAGGAGCATAACTCTGCGCTTTAGTTCCTTCCCCTAAATAGGCACCGATATAGTGGCGATTGCCAACATAACTGGACTGTTCTTTTTCATCCAATGCGTTCATATCATTCCCTGCCTTTTTGAGCTTTCGACCGATGCGGTCAATAGAGCCCTGATCATCAGTAATCCATTCAACATTTCCATTATTTCGAACAACATAGACACGGCAATCCCCAACATTCGCGATAGACGCCTTTCCGTCTGGTGAGATGACGATTGTGGCGGCAGCAGTTCCCATTTTAGCCGAACCTATGCCCTTGGATCGCGCAATGTTTACATCCATGTCCGCTTGAGCATACGCCTTTTTGAGTGTAACTCCATTCTGGAGACTCTCCATTATTGAAGTTGCCGCAATTTTGCTTGCAACATCGCCACCACCATATCCACCCATGCCATCATATACACCCAGAACCACCCTGCCATCGGGAAGAGCAGTCACCATCACGTGGTCTTCGCATAAACTTGACTCGTGGCCATTTCTGATTGCAACTCCGCAGTTGTCATTCAGCAAGGAAATGGAGGCATTGCTCTGGTATGGAATTACCATTCCTTCAGCCATTTCCACTGGTTTTACATTGATTGACTCTGGTAGTGGAGTCTGTTTGGCGGGCGCGATGTCAATCCGGTTAACCCTGTTGAATTCTCCTTTATCAAATCTATATGCCGCATTCTTTCCAATCCTGATCTCATCGCCATCCTTCAAATACCAGCTTTGTCCGTTGGAAAGTTTGTGCTGTGTGCCATTCGCCATCACTACTGTTGTCCCATATGTAGATGTGTCAGTATACTTCCACGCTCCACCTTCAAATGAGGCATAGCCATGGTTGCGTGAAACCGACTGGTCACCGACAATTTCTATGTCCAGTTTTTGGGGGTTGCTTTCATTAGGGCGACCGAAGAATATCTTTTCTTGCTTGGCGTCTGAAGCTTGAATATCTGGCTGCAGCTTCTTTTCAGGCTCAGGTCTTTTTTCTATAGGTTGTTGACGCTGTTCTGGACTAACCTTGGACGTTTTTGTTTTCGGCAAGAAATCAAACAGCTCGTTTTTGGAGTCTAGATATGCTAGTGGCTTGTTTACTGAGGACACCACGCTTGTGGCAATTCTTTCCCTGGCGGCAGGGTCCATCTTGATGAATGCCTCGACATCCTGGACTGTCATGCTGCCGCGTACACTGAGTGCTTCCTGCGGTGTAATGTTCCTGCTGCAGGCGACTATGATGGTGGCCATTTGCCTGTTTTGCGTGGCTGCGTCGTAGATTTCTTGCTTGGCGTCTGAAGCTTGAATATCTGGCTGCAGCTTCTTTTCAGGCTCAGGTCTTTTTTCTATAGGTTGTTGACGCTGTTCTGGACTAACCTTGGACGTTTTTGTTTTCGGCAAGAAATCAAACAGCTCGTTTTTGGAGTCTAGATATGCTAGTGGCTTGTTTACTGAGGACACCACGCTTGTGGCAATTCTTTCCCTGGCGGCAGGGTCCATCTTGATGAATGCCTCGACATCCTGGACTGTCATGCTGCCGCGTACACTGAGTGCTTCCTGCGGTGTAATGTTCCTGCTGCAGGCGACTATGATGGTGGCCATTTGCCTGTTTTGCGTGGCTGCGTCGTAGATTTTCTGAGAATTTCCCTTAGAAGAGCTCCAGAAACTTGGGTCAAAGAACGGGACACCGCCATACAATTTCGGACCAGGAGTCTCGGGCTCGTTTCTCGATAACCATTGGATGTTGTTTTTTTCCTTTATTTGACGACTTGTTTTTTGGGCTGGTGGCGCTTGCAAGTCTGTTTTCATACTGCGAAGCACTCTGGCATAGCCTGCCAGGAAGTAAGCGTTAGTCCCTATTTCCGCCCAATCTGAAGTTGTGAACGCGGTGTTCGCCCCGCCTTGGATGATTCCGACAGTCGCTACCCCTATGCTTGCATTTATGTATGCGTGAGAAAGCTTGGAAATGAATTTACTTCCTGAAAAGCCAGCCATCATTGCAAGACCGAAGATTATCTGGCTTGGGTCTTCTGTGCGCACTCCTTCTGTCACGCTTCTGCCACCCATTGCCCCAAAGTAAAGCGCGCCCACGGGGGGGTAGAGCACGGAAAGCCCGATTGCAAGGAAAAGCTCGGCAGTTGCTGCATGACGCTGCAGGAAAACGCCTGATTTCCCAAAAAGCGTTTCGGCTTCCGCATAGCCCGCAAGCCACTGCTTTTCCTCAGCGATTTTCTCCATTGCCGGTGAATAGATTCTGTCTCTGAAATTAAGGAGACTGCGGAGCGCTTTTTCATTATTCTCCTGACTCGGATTGGAAAGGAGCTTTTTCATATCGCTTATATTTTCCTTCGCTTTGTCTCGAAGCCCCGCATAAAGCTTGATCACATCTGGATCGGTTGCCTTCTGGTAAATGTCATAAATCCGCTCAACGTGCGTCCCGATTGCGTCTTTTACGGGGGCAAAAGAAATCCGAATGTTGTATGTTTCGCCTGTTTTGCTGGTAATGAATGCCTGTTCATTCGTTTTTAGAGATTCCAGTGCATTGTGTATGGCTGCAGCTGAGAAAATGGGACTTTGAGGATTGGTTCGATTGTACTTTGCCAAATCCTGCTTGAATAGATTTTCATCTCGTGCTAGCAGACTCAGAATTTTTGTGGGGTTCAATGCTGCGTCGCATGATGCCACTATAGTTTCATAATAATAAATTGTTGATTTGATAAGGTCCTTTGGCAGGTTTGCAAGTTCGCCTTTTGGCGCGTAGGCGTCAAGAATTGGAGATGTTGTCCCTTCCTTCTTGCGGCAGATTTCCTGGTAAATGTGCCCTGTTGCCACGAAGCCGCCCGGAGTAAGAAGATTGTAATTATTCAGGAAATATTCGGAAACACCTATCCCGCGCACGCGCTCGCCCATTTCGCAAATTGCGTTGGAATACCCATCAAGGAATGACTTGGATTGGTTCAGGATGGCTGTCACTTCTGATGATGATGTTTTCTGCTTGATTTGGCTAAATAGCGCAAGTTGGGAAGATGCAAACGGGTCATTGTGGGAAAGTTCATTTAGGCGGGCTGTGATCTGTGGGATGTTCTTGTAGCGGTCAATGTCTGAAATAAGAACCGAAATATCTAGAAGCTGTATAAGATAGCGCGTCTGCGCAAACTTGTTGTCGTTCCAGCTGTCAAGGTTAACCATTATATTAGCCGCAATCCGCTCAGCAGCCGTGAAACCCTTGTTTTTACAGTATTCCTGAATAGATTGGATTGTTTGCTTTGTATAAAAAACGTCTTTTCCCCCTTCGAAAGTCATAAGGTGGCTGGTGCTCTGCTTCAATCCAGAATAATCACTGATGATTGGCGCATGGACTGTGCCTGCGTTTGTTGCATTACCCAGCTTTGGAGGCATATATTAATTCTGCTAAAAACAATCTAAAAAGCTATGCGTGCAACTTTTTGCTGAGCATGTGCTACTGGATTATGCAATTGATGAGTTCAAAGAGAGGACGGAAAAATTAGGTCAGCCCGCCCAGAGCTTTTGCTTAGGCGGGAAAATCCGAACTCGGACGCGACATTGTGCAGAGTAAACCTCCTGCGTTTTTTAGGGGGTATTCGCAAGTGCATTTCTCATAGCTTAGGACAAAATTAAATATACTTTTAAGCTTATTGCCCCAAATACTCTTGGGGCGATAATATGAGTTGGCATCTGGCGAAGGGAAATGACTTTCTGCCTGAGTTTTCAGTTGATGAACTCAGGCAAATGCAACAGCAAGAAAAACAGGCAAAGGCAAAGCTGCGCCTTCTGGTTGCATTGAAAAGGAAGGAAGGCATGGCATTTGATAGCATCGCCGTCCAACTTGAAATGAAAAGAATCACCGTGAACAAGCTTCTTCACCGCTTCCAGCAAAAAGGCATCATCGCCAAAGAAGATGAAAAAAGAAGCGGCAGACCGAAGAGCCTGACGCAGCCGCAGCTAAAATCCCTGAGAAAACGCCTGATTGCAGGCCCAAGAAAAGGGCAAAATCCGCTTTGGACAACAAAAATGGTCATGAACTGTGTTGAGAAGAAATACGGCAGGAAATATACTGCAAGGCACATGCGCAGACTCCTGCGCCAGGTCGGTTTTTCAGTCCAAAAACCAAGACCAAGGCACTATGAAGCAGACTTAGAGAAACAAGCCCATTTTAAAAAAACGTCAGAAAAACGCTTGGAAAATACCGGAAAAGGGGCTTCTCGATTTTTTGTCTGGACGAATGCCTCATCACAATAAGACCATTTCTGGCGCGCGGGTGGGCTTTGAGGGGCAGCAAGCCAGTTGCAATAATCAGGCATACACGCGACTACTTTTACGTAATGTCTGCCAGATCAAGAAGGAAAATTTTCGCAGCATTCTACAACACTGTGAATCAGAAGAAAATAATCCGGTTTCTGAAGGGGCTGCTGAGGCATTACCCCCGACTGGTAATACTTCTGGACAATGGACCAGGACACAAAGGCCCGCTGCTGCGTGCCTTCCTCAGAAGAAACAGCAGGTGCCTGAAGCTCATCTATTTTCCGACGCATAGCCCTGAATTGAATCCTGTTGAGCAGTGCAACAAGGAAATCAAGAAGCCCCTGCATAATAGGTATTTCGGCACAGTGCCTGCCATGAGGCAGGCAGTCCGACGCTTCATAAAGAAAGATATTTTGCTGCCTAAAATGTTTAATTATTTATGTCCCTAGCTATCAGTCGTAAAAAGGCGCGCTGACACGACATTGGCGCGACAATATTTAGGGGGACAAAAAGGGTCAAAAAAGCCTCTTTTTTGCGTGTTTATTCGCCCTTAATTCCAAGTCGCGTCAGGGCACTTCTCATCCTCGATAAAAAGCGGAAAAAACGCCTTTTTGTCGCCCCCTAAACCGTTCCCTATAATATATATGTAATCTATCTGAATATGCCACTCAGAACCTTGAGCAGGCTCGCGCGCGTAACCACTATTCCGTACCTGCTGTACTTGTGCTTGAGCTTCTTTTTCGTGACGAAAATATACGAACGATAATAGTCGCGCGCATAGTAGCCGAACTTCCGCTCCACCTTCTCCCTGCTCCTTGCAATGTTCGTGCCGGTCTCGACATCAAAGCAGTATCTATGCCCCTTGTGCTCAAACACTATGTCGGGACCGTCATTAATGTGCAGTTCTGGCTTCTTTCCTTTCTTCTTCAGCTCATCCTCAATCAGGTAGCAGAAGAACGCATGCAGCGCGCCCTCGTTCCATCGCTTATCCACCAGATAATAAGAAGCGCCTGAATCGCCAAACGCGCTTGTTTTCAGGCGCTTGTAGCCGCGCGCCAGCAAATTCTCGCGCTGTGCTTTGGAGAGCGCCCGTTCAAGGTACATGCTTTTGTCAAGCGGCTTTTCCTTTTCCTGTTGCTCCTCGCGCGCAGGCTCTTCCTTCTTTTCCAGTTGCGTTCGCAGGCGAGTGCTTACAAAATCTTTCTGAGAGTTTCTCCACGACTCACTTTTTCCTGCGGAAAACGGAGCCCCTTTTTGCCCGGGGCAAAAAGTGGGTGGATAAAATTTTGCGGAATCCTGCCATTCTCTTGGCTTTCTCCTTTCATCTTTCGCGCGCCAAAATAGGCTGCCCAGTGCATTGCCCAAAATTTTCCCCAGATAGGAAAGGAGCCCCAAGATTCCCCCTGGTAGCCAGAGCAAGAATTTGCCGGCTGAGTATCCTGCCAAAATCGAAAGAAGGGCGGCGAAAAGCACAGCCGCAATGGTCGCAGGTTCCGCCGTCCTGCCTATGCCAAATGCATCATACAGCATTATCCAGGCGGCTTCCAACTCGCTCATGCCCATAATTATATGGGCAGGGTACATATTATACTTCGTGCACCATGGCGTACGTTAATGCTCCATAGTGCTTTCCAGCTACCTTCCGCGCACTCATCTCATGCCACAAAGCCCGCACAGCGGACAGTCGCTTTCGTATTTCCTGTAGTGATAGTATTTGCCGTGGATTCCTCTCTCTTTCATGAGGTCAAGGAATTGCTTGTGGGTCATTTTTGCGCCTGCGAGTTCCTTGCGCAAATCTTCAACCAACTTAAGCACCTGCTCATTATATCCTTCTTCATCCCTAAGCGCGTTGTTCGGGCTCATGAGGAAATTCCCAAAGTACCAGTTGAGCGCGCGCTCTACAGGCACTATTGGCTTCGGTTTTCTTTCCTTGGAGTTCACTGGAAGAGGCATCCGCGCACCCGTTCGATTTTTCCGCCTGTTTCAGTATGGTTTCGGGATAGTTTTGGCATAGACTCAAGGCATTCTCCCGTTCGCACAATTTTGAATTAACTTGCATTAACCCGTCTTTTATTTAATATTTTAATCCTTTTTGTCCCAGACATATCTCGACGAGCGGTAACTCCCCAATCTCTCCAGTTCGTGCTTCTCCAAATAAGCCAGCACCTTCAGCTACCCATACTTTAAATGCAAACAGAAACTTTAATCATAAGTTATTTAAAGATACTTAAAGTAAATTACCTCGGTGTTTTACGCAGGTATTCCACCCCGGTATATTCATAGGTTACATTGCATATAGACTAAAAATTTGGAGGAGATTGATATGGCATTCGCCTTTTCAGACTTGCAAAAATGGGTTTTGGACTGGGAAAGCCCGGTCATGGAGTTCAAGCTCTCTGCCCCGAAGGACATTGGAGAAACGATATGCGCGTTCACGAACACATCCGGCGGGATAATTATTTTCGGCATTGAAGAGAAAAAGAGGGAATTCCGCGGGCTTTCCAACCCTGACGAGGAGTCCAAAAGGCTGAGGCAGGATTTGGAGATTTGCAAGCCCCTTCCAAAAACCGAGCAGGAGTTCATCAAGCACGAGGGAAAGACGTTCATAGTGATGAAAATCGAGCCTTTCGCAAACTCCCAAAATCCCTGCTTTTTCAAGAAAAAGTGCTTTGTGCGCCAGGGCACCACGAACCTTGAGCTTGCTGGCGACGACCTCATAGAATTCCTCAAGAGGCGCGCGGTCCTGAATTTCGAGGAGCTGAGGTCAGGTGCCACTCTTGCCGATTTGGACCATGCGAAGATAAAGCGCCTCCTCATAAAGAGGAAAATCAGCCATGATGACTTCAAAGACGACGATTTCAAGCGCATCCTGGCAGGCTTGGGGGTCGCCAACTACAACGGGGAATTCTACCTGAAAAACGCAGCGCTTCTCTTCTTCGCAAAGGAGCCGCAGCGCTTTTTCTCAAACCTCGAAGTGCGCATAGTGAAATACAGCACAAGCGTGCCTGAGCTTGCAGCAATAAAACTAGACAAAAGGCTTTACGGCACCATCCCTGAGCTTATAGGGGAAACGATTGGAGCGGTAATAGAAAATGTGGACAAGACCCTTGTGCTTGAAGGCCCTGAGCGGAAGGAGCGTCCCATATACCCTCCCGATGCAGTCCGCGAGGTCATTACCAATGCTCTTGGGCACAGGGACTATTTTCAGTCAAAGGACGTGCTTGTCGAGATTTTTGCGGACAGGGTGCAGATAACGAGCCCGGGCGGGCTCCTTGCCGGGCAGAACATAACGAATTTTGACAGGACGCCGCAGCACAGGAATCCGATAACATACCGTCTTCTCCACGATTTGGGGCTGGGAGAAGGGCTAGGGCTTGGAGTGCGCCTAATCAGGAAGCAGTGCAGGGAAGCAAAGCTCCCGGACCCGGAATTCTTCGAGCTTGGGAACACCTTCCAGGTAATTCTCTACAATCACGTGAGCGACAGGAAACGGCTGGCTGCTGATTTTGAAAGCCCGAGGCAGAAGCAGCTCCTGGCATATCTCAAGAAGAACCAGCGCGTAAAATCCGTCCAATATGCGGAATTGGTCGGGGTGTCTTCTCCGACAGCCATAAACGACTTGAACGAGCTTATCAAGCAGGGGAAGATAAGGAAGGTGGGCAAGTTCAGAGGGGCTTATTACGTCTTGGGGGAATACATTAAATAACTTTAAATATTAGTTAATTAAAGTAAATTTAAAGTAAGTGTTTGTATGGATGAGCCTCAAACGATAAAGATTTCCCCCAAAACAGTGGAAAAGGACAGGCGCGCATTTGAGAAATACGTCGCTAAACGCTTTTCAAGAAGAATAGGGATAATCCGGGAATTATCGGATTCGCAGCTTGAACTTACCGACCTTTTTCTCCATCATCTCCGACTTAAAAACTGGTTTGGGTATGGTTACTCGCCAAACCAAGTATTGTATAATCTTCTCCTTAATCAGCCAACAATGGTGAACTCTGGCCTTCTTCTGTTGAGAAATGGCTACTTTGGCTCTACCCGCCTTATCATAAGACAAAATTTTGAAATGCTGTTGATAGCGAAATACGCAGAAATCGACCCTAATCTTATCAAGAGATGGCAGAGCAAAAAGGAGGGGCGAGACAAAATAAACGACATAAACCTCACATCAGACGTTTTCAACAAGCTAAACCAAAAAGTCAAAACGGATAAGCTAAAGGAAATGTGGGCGCTTTTGTGTTCCCTATCCCATGCAACGACATTTGCCCAGCAGCCTGTCATAAACTATCCCAAAAAAGAGGCGTCTGGAAATTGGCACCATACGCTTGACCTCTTGTTTATGTCAATACAGATGTCCCTTCACGCCACCAATCTGTTGCACGCCAAGGCAAAGGGATTTTACCAAGGCTACCCGCGAGACCCTTATGGCGACTATATCAAGATCAACGGCATAAAGAACAGGATAAAGGAATTGACTGCTGAGTATTATCTTGAGAATAAAAAGGAGAAAGTCAATAGTGGAAAGTTCATCGGGCCAGTCATAATGCAGTATCGTTCAAAATGGGTCTAGTTAAAGCAGGGATTTTCACGTCAATAGAATAAAAACATTCAATTTGATATGCCTAGCCCGTTGGGAGCGTTTTCTTTTTTTTTCTTTTAGAAAAACTCAATTTTCCACCGGAATCCTACCCTGCGAATGTTTTTATATTTGGAGAGTGTGGATTGCTTTATGAGAACAAATGAGAAGAACCGCAAGCAGAAGCTTCCGTTTTCCAGCCTGTCAGGCACTGTGAAAGGCGGAAAGAAGGGCAACGCGGAGGAAATCGACCACATTGTTTATGGCGTTTAAAGAAGCGAAATCGAAACGCCTGCCTTCTTGAGAACAACGTCCGCGCCCGGCGTCACCACGCCGATTCTCTGCGCGGAGATGCCGTGCTTTTTCGCGATTGCGAGTACTTTGTCTGCTTCACCGCTTGGGCAGGCAACCACCATGCCCACGCCGCAGTTGAATGTCCTGTACATTTCGTAATCCGAGCCCAATTTCTTTGCAAGCTCAGCCATCACGCCAGTCATGGCAGGCATGTTGTCAAGCAGGAAGCCCACGTGCCCATAGCTGCCGATGCGCGAAAGTTTTGAATATGCGCCGCCTGTGATGTGCGCAAGCCCGTGGATGTCGCATGAGGAGAGCATTTCCATTGTGGGCTTGACGTAAATCTTTGTGGGAACGAGCATCTGCTTGCCCCATTTCTTCGCGTCCAGCACCTTGCGCGCAAGCGTGTAGCCGTTTGAGTGTATGCCCGAGCTTTCAAGCCCAATAAGCACGTCGCCTGGCTTCATTTTCACGCCAGTAAGGGGCTCGCCTTCCACCACGCCAACGCAGGTGGCGGCAAGGTCAAATGGCTTTTTCCCGCCCTTTATCATGTCAGGCAATATGGCAGTCTCTCCGCCCACTATGGGGCAGCTTGCCTGCTTTGCGCCCTCCTGAAGCCCTTTCATTACCTCTGAGACTAGCTCGGCATCTTCTTGCGCAAGCGCGAGGTAATCAACAAGCACCAGCGGGCGCGCGCCCAGGCAGATGATGTCGTTCACGTTCATGGCAACCGCGTCAATGCCCACGGTGTCGAACTTGCCAACCTCATCTGCAACAAGGAGCTTGCTCCCCACACCATCGCAGTGGATGGCAAGTATCTGCCCGCCTGACTTGAACAGGCCTGCATAGTGCCCTTTTATTGGAAGCACGTAGTCGGGAAGCGAGGAGAAAATGGCATCGTTTATCGCGCCATGTATGCCTTTCACCTTCTTGATGTCCACGCCGGATGAAGAGTAGGTTGCCATATTGCATTTGGAGCGCGCCAATTATTTAAAACAGCGCGCTGGCGAATTGTTTATAAACTAGTGAGATATAACCATCCTCAGAGGGAGGCATGCTCTTCTTGGAGTTTCTGGCTGTGAAGTCTGAAAATCTTTTGCTTGACGCATGCGTATGCCCTATTTAAGCAAAGAAAGGAGTTGAGATGAATGGGATTTGGAAGAGGAGGATTTGGAGGCGGCAACGACATGCCAAAGCCAGTCAAAGTCGGCGACGAGCTTGACGTGACTATTGAGGCAGTGGCTGCCAAGGGCGACGGAATCGCCAAGAAGGAAGGATTCGTCATATTCGTCCCTGGAGTAGCAGTCGGCGAGAACTGCAAGATCCGCATAACAGCGGTGAAGGCATCAAGCGCCGTTGCAGAGAAGGTTGTATAACTTTCTCTCTTTTTTCTTTTATTTTTTATTTTCTTTTTCCTGTTGTTTTTCCCCTTAGCGCGCGCTCTCCGGCGTCTTATTACCATTTTCCCGCTTTTAACCACTATCTTTATATACCCTTTGGCATATAATGGGAAATAGTGGGAATATGGAAAACACCGACACGAACTACAGGGAAAAGAGCATTGCGCTTTCTATGCGCTCTGGCAGGCTATATGCTGCCAGCGAAGCCTTTATCCCATTCGTGAAGGTGTCAGGGCAGACTTTTTACGCGAATGAAAAGCCGTCGGTAGTGATAGCGGGCAAGAAGCACATTGTCGACGCGATTGTCTAGCCGTCCCTTCCGTCTTGTTTTTTTAACTTAGCCTTGCTTATTCCCAATATGGCACAGCTGCAAATCACGCTAACTGACCTCAATGAGCTAGTTTCTGTTGGCGAGCAGGAGGCAATCGACACGCTTACCATGCTTGGCTTTCCCACTGAGAAGATGGAAAGTGGGGAACTTAATGTCGAGGTGACGCCCAATCGCCCAGATGCTCTTTCCGTGGAAGGGATTGCGCGCGCTCTTCGCTGTTATATGAAAGGCGAGCCGGCAAGGTATTCCATTGGCGACTCGGGGGTGGAATTGACTGTGGATGCCTCTGTAACAGCCGTGCGCCCTTACTTTGGCGGCGCAGTGGTGAAGGGCATCACATTCAACGACAGCACAGTGCGCTCCATCATGCAGCTTCAGGAGAAATTGCATGAGACTTTGGGCAGGAAGAGAAGAAAAGTTGCAATTGGCATTCACGACATGGACAAGGTGCGGCAGCCTTTCAGGTACTTTGCCTGTGGAAGGGAGGATGTGCGCTTTGTGCCGCTTGAGAGCACGGAGAGCATGACGCCGCTGGAGATACTGAGGCGCCATCCAAAAGGCATGGCATTTGAGCACCTTGTTGCAGACTTGTGCCCCATGATTGAGGACAGCAGGCACGAGATACTTTCCTTCCCGCCCATCATAAATGGGGAGCTTACAAAACTCACATCCGAGACGAAGAACGTTTTCATAGACTGCACAGGCACAAGCGAGGAAGCGGTGCGCCAGGCAGTCAACATCGTGGTTGCAGCGCTTGCCGATAGGGGAGGCGCGATTGAAAGAATCACGCTCAATGGCGTGCCATACCAGCTGCTTTCCGAAAAAAAGTGGCCGCTTCCTGTGAAGGAAAGCGAGCGCTTGCTGGGCGTGGCATTCACGCCAGAGCAGGTGGGCCCCTTGCTTTCCAAGATGGGTTATAGGGTGGAAGCTGGATTTGCTTATTCAGCAGGCTACAGGACAGATGTGATGAACGAAGTTGACCTTATTGAGGACGTTGCCATTGCTTATGGCTTCAACAATTTCGAGCCCAGCCTTCCCTCTGTCCAGACAATGGGGGGGCAAAAGCCGCAAACGCCTTATCATGAACTGCTGGTTGGCTTGGGATTTGACGAGGCAGTGACCTGGACGCTTTCAAGCAGGGCGCTTGAGGAAAAGGCGCGCGTGCCGCAGGGCGAGAGAATGGAGATTGAAAACCCCCTCACAGAGGAATTTGCGCACTTCAGATCATCCATATTGCCCAATCTCCTGTCTGCCTTGGCAGACAGCAAGAATGAGAAGCTGCCTATTAAGCTGTATGAAGTTGGCCCCATTGCTGCCCCGCTGCTCGCGCAATCGCTTTCATTCGCCTCCATGCACTCCAAGGCGAACTTTTCAGAGATTAAGGGAGTGGTGATGGCGCTTATGGAAAACGCAGGCAAGAACGCTGAAGTGAAGGCAGATGAATATGGAGCGTTTTTGAAAGGCAGGTGCGCTGCGCTTTACATAGACGGGAACAAAGTAGGCTATTTTGGCGAAATCGCGCCAGAAGTTCTATCAGACTTTGGCTTGGAGCAGCCTGTTTGCGCGTGCGAAATTTCGCTGTAATGAGACTACTTTCTTGCAGATGCCAGAAGGAGAGCAATTATTCCGCGCGCCTCCGCAGGCTTTCCGCATGTCCTTTTGCCAAGCACTAGCCGCTTCTTCCTCACGTCGTACCTGTAGCCGAGCTGCATGAGGCACTCCTTGGTGTCGAGCTTTTTCTTCAGCTTGACTTCGGCCAGGAGCTTTTGCGCAAGCGCAAAGCTGCCTATGCTTGCAAGCTCGAATGCAAGCCTCTCCTGAAGGAAGGCGCTGTCCTCCTCCTGGTCGGATGTTATGCCAAGCGCAGAGGCAAGAGCGACGTGGTAGTCCTTGGGGTGCAGCCTGAAATAGTAGCGAAGCATTTCGCGCACCGAGGCAAGCCGCACAACAGCAGAGTCCTGGGCGGTGCTTCGAAGCTTTTGGGGCACCAGTGCTGTGAGCCTGGTTGCGCCGCCGTGCGGCTTTGATGAGCCAAGCCCGCTTTCCTCGCCAGACCATGCATCGTCCTCTATCACCATGAGAAGGGATGCCATCAGGTCGTCAGTCGCATAGTTTGCCGCGCGCAGGCTCTCGTGAAGGTTCCCCACCACTTTCTTTTCCTTTGCTGCGTTCCCGCGCGCATAATCGTCAATCACAGGCGCCATTTGCTCGATTGCGCCAGATACCACCTCGGCTTTATGCCCATAAGTGGATGAGAATTCTGGCAATGATGGGGCGTGCGCATTTTTTTGCCCCATTGCAGACGGGGATGCTGAGCCTGGCGCTCCGCCCTCGCCGCCATTTTTCCCGTCGCGCTTTTTGAAAAGCGAGCTTACTTTCCAGCCTGCCACGCCTTCCCCGCCGATTCCAGCAGAATCGCTTTGGGTGCCTGTTGACTTTCCTTCGGCTGAAATGGCGCTTGCAGCCCCTGCTGCCCCGCCATCCGTGCCAGATGAGCTGCTTTCATCCTTTTTCCTCTTTGCTTCCTGAAGCGCGATTTTTTCCTGCTGCGCCTTTTTTTCCGCTGTCTTTTTCATCTCCTCCCCGAACTGCGCCTGGCGCACCTTTTGCTCTGATGAGAGCCAATTCATCCTCATAGCTGCTGCGGAAAGCGCGGCAGGAAGCACGATTTTCTTGTTGAGCGCTGCTGCGCGCTCCAGCTGCTCCTTCCGCTGGTTGTGAAGGGAAAGGAGAAGATAGTCGAAGAACAGGTTGCACTGCCCTGCCGAAAGCCCGGATAGCGGATTGCCAAGAGGGGAGAATGTGAGAAGAGAGAGCAGTGGAAGCTTGCTGTTTTTTGCCTCTGCCTTTGCTGCCACTGGCGCAGCAAGCATCTGTATCACCTGTGGAGAGGACTGCATGGGGGGAAAACTCGGCTGAAATTTAAAACACTGCGCAGCAGAATGCGCATAGGAATAATGAAAAAAGGGGGCTCCGCCCCCTTTTAAGCCCCTCTGTGCGGGCGCGCTCCTCCGCGGGCGCGAAGCGCGCGGTATCTCGCGCGCCCGTTAACCTTGGAATTCAGCAAGGCTCCGTTGCTGAATGTCCTGTTTCTGGATATATCTCTTGACTGCAGGCTCAGTCATCGGGCCAACACTTCCGTTGTAACGGTAGTCGCTCCACAACGCACCCTTATGGTAGCGCTTGCACAGGTTTGGCATTTCCCTGAAAATCACTTTTGCAGAATGGCACTTGAAAATCTGGATCGCCTGGCTTGCTGAAAACTTTGGGGGGATTTCAACCATCACATGGACATGTGCAAAATCCTCGCCAAACCCAAGTTCCCTGATGTGAAAGCCAAACTGGGCTTCAACCTCGGCAAATGCCTGTTTCACACAAGCAACCGTTTTTGGATTTTTGAAAAGACGGAAATTGTACTTGGTGCGCAGCATCAGGTGCTGCCAATCATACCTGCCTTTGCGCATAGTTTCAAAAGCTTCGCTGCCCACTTTCTGCATACTTATCCACTCCGGCGGCGGAAAGCCTCTCAGGGTCAATCTCCGCTGCCGGAGCTAAAGCTAACACAAAAATTAGAAAATAGGCGGGCATTCACCCGCGCTCGAAGAGCGCGGTACTCTGCCCGCAACATAA
>Ga0247841_10006251_pt1 | contig 18572 bp, 18 predicted proteins | sample LaCruzMarch2015__2_FD_192410 | JGI IMG/M metagenome (GOLD analysis project Ga0247841, IMG submission 192410) | Freshwater microbial communities from meromictic Lake La Cruz, Castile-La Mancha, Spain - LaCruzMarch2015_18m | ecosystem: Environmental > Aquatic > Freshwater > Lake | place: Spain... | reverse complement strand
ATTGGAGAAATTTAGAAAAATTTCTTTAGCGGACGGACAGATAATTGACACTGAAATGACAAAAAAACAGAGGGAAATTATTCAGGCGCTAAACTTGTGCGCCTGAACTTTTCGGGAGGTTAGGTTGAAAGCTTTCAGCCCGTCTGGCAAGATAATGCGGCTTATGGAAAACGAAAATAGGAGATATAGTATCATGATAATAACTCGATTGATCCTTAAAAATTTGAAAAATTTCGTTTCCCTGGATGTTTCAGATGGTGATCTTTAATGCCTACCGGACCTAATATCGAACGCCTCATTATCACCTCTCCTTACGAAGAGCCCAGGCAGCACTACTCCTACGTCCGGGAGACCCGCACCTTTGCACTCAAAGAAGGCCGCCGCTCTGCCGGTTACATCGTGGCATCCGTTGCCTCCCGCACCTTTGACGATCCGGGCATCTTCATCGAGCTTCCCCTGATAAACCAGATCCGCTCCCGCGTCAAAATCTGGCGGGAGGCAGGATATCCGGGCGTGACCGGCATCACCAAACGCCTCCTGGACCATTGGCGCGATTCTGAGCAAAGACCGCTCAAGTTTTTCTTCTGCCAACTGGAGGCCATGGAGACGCTCATCTGGCTGGCAGAGGCCCCGGCCGGAGAGAAAGTAGGCATCACTATTCCCAGCGACGGCGGCCCGTTCCTGCGCCTGTGTAGCAAGATGGCCACCGGCTCGGGAAAGACCATCGATATGGCCATGCTCATCGCCTGGCAGGCCATAAACAAGGCCACCTATCCCCAGGATGCCAGATTCTCCAGGAACTTCCTGGTTGTCTCCCCCGGTCTTACCGTCAAGAGCCGCCTTCAGGTACTCGCGCCCTCCCTGCCCGGCAACTACTACGATGAGTTTGGCATTGTGCCGCCGGGCCTGCAAGATAAGCTGCGCCAGGCTAAAGTTCTCGTTAGAAACTGGCAGGCTCTGGCCTGGGAGACGGAGGAGAAGGTCGCCAAGAGGCGCAGCGTGGACAAGCGCGGCCCCAAGAGCAACGAGGCTTACGTTCGGGAAGTTTTGGGCGAGATATGTGGGGCTCGCAACATAGTAGTGATAAACGATGAAGCTCATCATGCCTGGCGCCTGCCTTCCGAATCCAAGGTCAAGGGCCTCAAGAAAGAGGATATCGAGGAGGCGACCAAATGGGTGGGCGGCCTGGATAAAATTCACCAGGCCCGCGGGATTTTGGCCTGCTATGACTTCACGGCCACTCCTTTTGCCCCGTCCGGGAAAAAAACATCGGAAGAGGCCCTCTTTTCCTGGATCGTGAGCGACTTCGGCCTCAATGATGCCATTGAATCCGGCCTGGTCAAGACGCCCCGCGTCGTGGTCCGGGATGACGGAGTTCCCGATGCCAAAGACTATCGTTCCAAGCTTTACCACATCTACGAACATGTCAGGGACGATTTGAGCCGCAAGGCTGCCGAGCACGACCCTCTCCCCGATCTGGTCTTGAATGGCTATTATCTTCTCGGCAAAGACTGGCTGGAGGCGGTCAAGCTCTGGGAATCTCAAGGCATACGAACTCGGCCCGTTATGATCACGGTGGCCAATCGAACTGAGACTGCCGCCCGGATAAAGTACGCCTTCGATCACAAGAAGATCCATATCGATGAGCTTTATGCTCTGGAAAGAACGCTGCATATCGACTCCAAAGTCCTGGAAGAGGCCGAATCCCAGGAGGCGGCGATCTCCAGCACCGCCGATTACAGTGGAGAGGATGACAATGGAGAGGGAGCGGATAGTCGGCACGCCGGAAAATCACCAAGATCAAAACAGGATGCCGCCGAGTATCTCCGCCAGGTTGTCGATACTGTGGGAAAGGAGGGAAAGCCGGGCGAGAAGATTCAAAATGTGATCTCGGTAGGCATGCTCTCCGAAGGTTGGGATGTCAAGACCGTGACCCACATTATGGGGCTACGCGCCTTCTCCAGTCAACTGCTCTGCGAACAGGTGGTGGGCCGGGGATTGCGGCGCACCTCCTACGAGATAAATCCCGAAAGCGGCCTCTTCGACCCGGAGTATGTCAATATCTTCGGCGTTCCTTTCACATTCCTGCCTCACGAGTCCACGGAAGAGATCATACCCCAGCCGCCTTCTCCCAAGACCAGAATTGAGCCTGATCAGAAGAAGGAGCGGTTTCTGATCCGGTGGCCCAATATCATTCGCATCGATCATGTTTACCGCCCCGAACTGACACTGGACCTAAAAGAGGTCACGCCTCTAGAGATCCAGGCCAACGAGACTTTGACCAGAGCCGAGATGGCCAAGATCCTGGACGGAAAGCCCGACATTACAGATCTCACACAGATCGATCTGGAAGAGCTGGGTCGAAAGTTCAGGATGCAAAGGATTATTTTTGAGACGGCGAGCGAAATCTTCGATCAAATGAAACCTGGCTGGAAGGCAAACAAAGAGGTTCTTCTTTCCCATCTCATCAGAATTGTCGAGGATTTCATTGCTTCCGATAAGATCCAGATACATCCGGTTCTAGCTTACCAGGATGATGTAAAGAGGAGAATAATAATAACCCTGAACATGAATAAGGTTGTCCAGCACATTTGGGAGAGCATACGCTTCCATAATTCCGAATCCATAGTCCCTGTATTTGATGTGGACCGGCCCATTCGCTCTACCGGGGACATGCGTTCCTGGTACACGGGCAGACCCAATGAGCCCGCCAAAAAATCGCATATCAACTTCTGCGTCTATGATAGTACCTGGGAGGCCTCGGAATCCTTTGAGCTGGACCAAAATACCAAAGTAGAGGCCTGGGTTAAGAACGATCATCTGGGCTTTGAGATCTCATACATCTTCCAGGGATTGATAAAGAAATACTGGCCGGACTATATCATTCGTTTGAATAACGGTGTACATCTGGTTCTGGAGGTTAAGGGAATAGACGCCCAGGTGGATAAGACCAAGCGCAGATTCCTGGATGAGTGGGTAAGTGCCGTGAATGCTCATGGCGGTTTTGGAAGCTGGGCCTGGGCAGTATCCAGAGATACGGCGGACGTTTCCGGGATAATTGAGAAGACAAGCAGAAAGATGTAAATATAGAGAAAATATAGTTATTAAAGGAGATATAGATGCCCGGCGTTGATGCCATAAATGCCACTCTTGATGAACTATTCGAGGCTCTCTCGTCCCAGTTAATATGCGAGCCGATTGAGTTGGAGGACAAGATCATCATACCGATCACAAAGATGGGCATGGATTTATGCACCGATATCGTTCGAACCGGCCCGCATGTGAGCCAGGAAGGCCTGGAGAGATGTAAAGCTGGTGGGGGAGTGGGGATCTTTCCCATTGCCGTGGTGATCGTCTTCAAAGGAATCTTGGGGCCAGAGGGCGTGAAGGTTGTCCCCTTGTCGCCACCGGGGGAATCGTTATCCGACATCGCTCATCTCTTTATGGAGAAATTAATGGCCCATAGAGAAAATAGAACTGATAAGAGGCTTCAAGGATGCAGTTTTCTTATCTAGCCGTATTTTTCTTGATTATTATCATTCTTTTAGCTTTTCTTCTCCTCGCCCCCTTTCATCTCTCCCTGAATATCGGCAAGAAGGGACCACTAATAGAGGGTAGTATTAGGCTAACCTGGCTCGGGCGCCCTTTAATGATCGCAGAGATTTCCCCCCAATCCGCCGGTGATTTGCTGGCGTCCATCTGGAAAGAGGCATCCGGAACGAAAGATCGAACCCATGAGGTGAGAAAGTCCGACGAGAAAGAGATGGGACGAGAGGAAAGAAGCGAAATCGATAATCAAAAAAAAGGTGCCGTTCGGCCTCCCAGTATTCAATCTCTGATTAATGCCGCCCCAGCCCTGGCGAAAATTCTCAGAGATCTTCTCAAGTCAATCCACTTTAAAAATATCTCCTGCAGATTATGCTTTGGCCTGGACGATCCCGCCCAAACTGCTATTATCAGTGGCTACCTCTGGTTTTTGGCATCAGCGCTGGGCCTCTTTTCGGCCAGGATCTTCATTGAGCCCTGGTTTGAGGGAGAGCGGCTGGAGGGTGATCTCGTAGCCGAGATGGAGGCCAGACTGCTGTGGGCCGTCTTTGCCGTGGTCCAGGTCCTGCGAGTGAGGGAGATCAGATTGCTCTTAAGAGAAACGTTGGGGTGGGCATAACTTTGGAGAATATGGATATGCGGGTTATGGTGGGCAAGGAGATAAAAGCGGGCGACAGAACCATCTGGCCCGTGATGAGAATCTTTGTTCTAAAGACCCGGGAGGAGAGGGTCCAGGTAATCCAGATCACGCCTCTGGCTATGCTCATCATCGAGCCGGCAGGACAATACGCGGTATCCTTTGATGGAAAGCCGATGACTATCGAAGCCATTTTAGAGTTGGCCGCTCCCCTGAAAGATGTCCTGGAAAAAGCCAGTACTCTATCATTTCCAAAAGGCTTCTATACAATTGGGCAATTGTAGTAGCTGCATGATCTTTTCCATCGAAGAAATCCTCCGTACATTCGGCTATTTTGCACTATTCGGCTTCGTGTTCGCTGAGTCCGGTCTGTTCTTCGGCTTTTTCTTGCCGGGAGACTCTCTTCTTTTCACGGCAGGAATAGTTGCAGCTAACGGGCATCTCGATATTTACACAATTATATTAGGATCGATCATCTGTGCATTTCTGGGTGATCAGGTCGGCTATTGGACCGGAAAAAGGTTTGGTGCTGCATTCTTTTCTAAGCCGGACACTTTCTTTAGAAATCCGGTTTATATGGAGAAGGCGGAGAGGTTCTATATGAAGCACGGCAAGAAAGCAATCGTGCTGGCCAGGTTTGTCCCAGTAGTGCGCACCTTTGCTCCGATACTTGCCGGAACAGGGCGCATGGACTATCCCACATTCGTTACCTACAATGCATTGGGTGGCATTTTCTGGTGCCTACTTCTCATTGGAGCCGGCTATATTCTCGGCAATATCCTTCCTAATTCGGGCGAGGTTTTAACCCTGGTAATCTTTGCGATAATCATAGTATCCCTGATCCCCGTTGCGAATGAAGCTTATGGCGAATGGAAGAAAAGGAAAATCGAATGAGCGAGATGTGACTTCCTCCCCACCCTTAAGGATGGGGCTTCCTGCTTCGACGAACCGGCGCTTACTTTGGACATAGGCCAAAGCCGGAGGTCGGTTCTCCACAGGCTATCCCCCTCAGTCCGAGGGTTCTGATTCCCATGCTTGCATTGAGATCTCTGCAAATTATTAGACCACACCGAGAGCAGATATGCACCCTATCTTTTAGCTTCTTGGACACGATCTCGCCACAAGCGGAACATCTCTGGCTAGTGTTATAGGGATTAACCAATACCACGGTTTTGCCAGCTCTTTCAGCCTTGCTCACCGTGAAGCGTATTAGCTTTCCCCATGATACATCCTGAATATGCTTTGCCAGACAGTGGTTCTTAAGCATATTCTGGATGCTCAGATCTTCAAATACTATACTGTCAGCCGAGTTTACCAGTTTCCTTGATACCTGATGCAAAAACTCCTCGCGAAGGTTGGTTACCCTCTTTGCGATCCTGGCTAACTTTGTCTGGGCTTTCTTCCGGTTATTGGAACCGAGCTTCTTGCGGTGCAACGATTTATTAGCAGCTCGATTTTTCGTCTCAGCTTGGACCTGGTACTTTGGATAGTCGAAGTACTGACCATCCGAAGTTACGGCTGCATGAGTGATGCCAAGGTCTACTCCGATCGTTGTCTTGGGTTTCAGCTTGGTTGGATTCTCAAGCTCGGTCGTAAATATGACATACCATGCATTTGTCTTATCTCGCTTGATGGAACAGGTTTTGATCCTGCCAACAATAGGCCTATGCACAAAGGTTCTAATGCCGCCGGAAATTTTTGAGAGTATCAGCCGAGAGCCGTTCAGCTTGAACCCTGACTGGGGATAGGTAACCGAGCTATAACGGTTAATGGACTTGAACCGGGGGTAGCCTTTTTTTCGAGCCCCTTCTCGAACTCTTCGAAAGAAGTTATCAAAGGATTTCTGAAGCCTCCTCAAGACATCCTGTTCGACCTGAGAATGGACGGCATTGAGGTTGTGATTGGACTGTTTCTCAAAGACCAGCAAAGCGGCCTGATCTTCGTAAGATCTGGTTATGCCTTCGCGTTCCCAGGCATTTTTGCGATCCGCAAGTGCTTTATTCCAAAGATGCCTGCAGGTATCCAGCGTTAAGGCCAATTGTGCTTCTTGTTGCCTGTTTGGATATAGCCGGAACTTGTAGGCCGTTTTCATATTAACTTAATGTGGTCGTTCCATGTTATATTAAGTCAATTAGTGCGCAGCGAAAGTAATCATGACAGGGGTACTATTCATCCCCAGCCTGAAGTCTGGGGTCTTCTCTACCCCTGTACCCCAACAAGATAATTTATTTCTCACCTACAGTCCCTTTGATCTCCACCTTGAAGACCATCTCCGAGGCAGGAGAAGAAACGGAGATCGTCAAATCCACGGGGATCTTTCCCAGGGAAATGGTCAGGGGCGCATCAGAATTAGCGACTTCCACCTTGATCCCCTGAGACAATTTTGTGAAAGCACCGATAAGAGCGCCTAAATCAATGGTCTTTGCTACCGATTCTAAATTCGGAATTATGGTGATGGGTGCAATCTCTATGGGCCCCACAGCGATGGGACTCCTGGAATCGCCGGATATCCGCGCCGATATGGGACTGGCTTCTTCCCCGGAGACCTGCACGCTCAAAGCTCCATCCTTTCCCGTTCCTTTCACCTTGGCCACTATTGGGTGCTTCTCCTGGTCCTCCGATCCCTGGATTGTTGCCCGCGCATCTGCATCTACTTTAAAGGTCACCATGGTATCATCAGAACGCCTTAGGATTTTCTTGGATATAAAGAATGGCAGAGACCGAGCTTAGGCTGCAATGGTTAACAAGATAAATAAAATATAACTTAAAATAATAGCAGCGAAAGGCTGATATCTTCATGGAGGAAATTACGCTCCGATGCTTGAAGTAGGATATCTGCATATCGATAATCCCATTGCCGTTATTTCTTCACATAACAAGCCCGACTATAACGATGCAGCGGGCTTGCTCTTGCTGGATGGCTTCGATCTGGATGAGGTCCCTCTCGAGGAGATGCAGGCTTGTTTAGAAACAATCAGCCAGAAAGGAACAGGAGCCTTTGGACTGTCCGCCACCTGTTCCCGGGACGAGCCCCTCCTGGAGGCAGCCCGGCTGGCAAGCAGAAATCTCTGCCTGCTCGACCTCCAGCTTTCCAAGATTCGCGACCCTATCCGCCTCTTGGAACTCATTCCACACCTAAAGCGCTGCGGCGTCACCCTCTCTCTGAGGATAAGGCCGGAGGACCTATCCAATGCCCTTTTAGAAAAGCTCAATGAGAGCGAGCTGGACATAATTCACCTCGACCTGCGCGGCCTGAACGGAGCCGGACCAAAAATAGTCAAGAAGGCAAAAGACAGCAGAGGTCCAGTAATCATGGCCCTGGCTGATATCGGCGAGTTTGAAGATGCCAGGAACCTGCTGGTCATGGGTGCGGACGTTGTATCTATGCGTGGTGCGGACCCCGAGTTTGCACAATGGCTCTCCGGAGCCATGCAGGAGTACGACTCTTTGAGCGGCTGGTGCAACGCACCCAAGCACATCTGCGCGGGCGGCGACCTGCGCGGCCTGGCCTTCTGCTGTCCTCCCGTCAAGAATTGCCCGGTCCTGGGCGCTCTTAAAAAGGCAGGCATGTCGCCGGATGAGTTTATGCAAAAGAAGCTCTCCTTTGCCAAGGGAACCCCTCTGGAGAAGGGCGAAGGAACCTGCTTTGGAAGCCTTGTGTGGTGCTGCAAGAAGAGCAAGCAATGCTATCTGCGTGACGCTGCATTAGCCAGAATCGGGCTTTCGGGAAAGGAATATATGGAGCTGAAAAAGAAGCTGGCAGAAGAGCTTCTTTCCTGAATCCTGCTGATAAGTCATGAATCCCGAACGCGTGGCCCAGTGCGCCGTGCTGGCTATGCTCTATGAGCTTTCCTCCAGTCCCAAGCCCGGCAATGTGGATCGCTGCCATGACTTTTCCGATATCGGCTTTCATCATTTCCTGACCAGTGCCGTCTCCGCTTACCCCGTCTTTCGCAAAGCTGCCCAGAGCAGTGGAGGCGTGGGCTCGCTTATTCTGGAAGGTGTGGAGGCCTGGCAGACCTGGTTTTTGAGCAGCAACACTCACTTTGGCTCTCTGGTCCTCATGATACCCATAGCTATCGCTGCCACAAAGCCCGGCGAATTGCATAGAGAGCTAAGAAGGGTCCTGGAAAATACCACCGTAATCGATTCCATCGACTTTTACAGCGCCTTCGAGAAGGCCAAAGCCAGAGTGGCCGAGGTGGACAGTTTCAGCCTGAATGATCCAAACTGGCAAAAAACCGTTCAGGAGAGCGGCAAGACTCTGTTAGAACTGATGAGACTCTCCTCTAAGCACGACATTGTGGCTCGCGAATGGGCCACCAATTATGAGCGCTCATTTCGGCTCGGAGATCGATTGGTAGAGCAAATCAGCCGATGGGGCCAAAACGACGGCGTGGTCAGAACCTTCCTGGAGGCGCTGGCCGAGGTGCCCGACAGCCTGATTTGCGCCAAATTTGGGGAGGAGACGGCCCAACGGGTCTCACGGCGGGCGGGCGAGGCGCTCCTGGATGACACCCTTGGCAAGGCTCATGAGCTGGATCGTTCTCTTCTGGCAGAGGACATAAATCCCGGGTCCACAGCGGACCTGATTGCAGCATCTTTATTTATCTCCCTTCTGAGGGGTTTGAGGTTTTAAAAAATGATTTATGGAAATGACGGTTTAGATGAGCTGGGAATATTAGGCGGCATAAACGAGGTAATTGCAACTACGGAGAACGCAGGCAGGATCAATGCCGCGCCTCTAGGCATCATCAGAGATGGTGAGAGCCTTTATGTGCGGCTTTTCTTGGGAACTCATACCTACGAAAACATCCTGACCAATGGCTGGTTTGTGGCCAATATCAGCCATGACGCCTGGCTCTTCGCGGAGACGGCAATAGAAGACCTCGAAGCGGAATATTTCACGCGCCGGGAAGAATTGCCTGTGCTAAAAGAGGCAGAAGCCTGGGGGCTCTTTAAATGCGAGACCTTTGCCACGGATATTATCATCGCCAAGGTGGAGCTGGTTAAGGGCGAGGTTTTGCATAGAGACTTTCGCGCCTGCAACAGGGGGGCAAATCTTGTGATCGAAGCGGCGGTTGCTGCCACCCGGTATCTGGCTCTTCGCACCGATTCCTATTTCGAGGAGCTGATGAAGATGCAAAGGATCATCGACCGCTGTGGCGGTCCCAGGGAGCGAGAGGCCATGGACCGGCTCATGGATAGGATCGATAGATTTACTCATGTAAGATAGGTGATTTGTGATCGCTCATGCTTGACCGTTTGCCTTCCGGCTGCCAGAGCCTGGATCTCCTCTTAAGCGGGGGATTTGAATCGGGCATAATAACCCAGCTTTACGGGGAGGCAGGCACGGGAAAAAGCAACATTGTCATGCAACTGGCGGTGCAGGCCGTAGCTCGGGGTCTACGCGTCATATTCATAGATACGGAGGGCTTTTCCGCAGAGAGGTTCAAACAGATTGCCGGCCCGGGCGCAGAAGAGATGGCCGCGAAGATCATGATCTTTGAGCCCATGAGCCTGGAACAGCAGGCCATAGCCATTCGCGAGGCTTCTAAGATCGCCGGCCGGGATTTAGGCCTGATAATTCTCGATTCGGCAACATCCCTTTACCGTGTACTTCTGGAGGCAGATGATAACCGTTCTATTCGCCGAACATTAACCGTCCAGCTCTCCGAGCTACAGGAGATTGCTCGCAGACACAGGATTCCCGTAGTAATAACCAATCAGGTCTACATGGACATTGAGAACAACTCGCTGCGGCCCATAGGCGGCACGGGCCTGGAGCACATCTGCAAGGCCATCATCTTCTTGGAGAAGAAAGGAGAAGGTTTGCGACGCGCCCGGCTCATGAAGCATCGCTCTTCCCCGGAAGGGATCGCGGCGGATTTCCGCCTGACTGCTCGCGGCGTGGAATAATAATGGTGTATACCAGCGGCTAACGACGTTTTCAACCACAGAGACACAGAGTTCACAGAGAACGCACAGAGACGAACTAACAATTAGAAAACCATAGTAAACAGGTGCGCTTACAGCCGCATCTTCATGATGATGGCCGCCTCACCGTCACTATAGTATGCAGGACAGATGCCGAGCATACGAAAGCCCAGCATGGAATAGAGCGACTGGGCCTTTTTATTGCCTACTCTCACCTCCAGGGTGACGCTTAATGCTCCCATATGCCGGAAGATCTGTAAAACCTCCAGCATAAGCCTCATGCCTATGCTGCGGCTTTGAAAGCCCGGCCTTACGGCCAGCCAGAAGACTCTCCCCTCGAAAGGAGTATGCTTGAATCCCAGGACGAAGCCGGCCACAATTCCACTCACCTCTGCGACAAGAGAGCTGCCGCCGTGGTATTCATAAAAGGCCGAGAAGATGGCCGGATCATATCCGCCGAAGACCTCCCGGTCGATCTCTAAAGCTGCCTCCAAGTCGTCCGGCAGAAATCTCCTTACCACTACGGGATTATTGAAGAATGCCGTACCCATTCCATCCATTAGCCGACTGCGAGTCTGTTCCTCAGGCCACATTCACTCTTTGCACAGGATTTATGAGCGGAAATAGTTTATCCGACAATAGTTAAAGAAGGTAGAGAGGAGAATAGAACTCCTGCCCGTGAAAAGGAAGGCCAATGAGAAAGACTCAGTTCCAGACAGCTCTGCTTGCTATTGTTTTATTACTGATCTGGTGGCAAGCAAGCCTTTGGTATCAGGCCCAGCTTGTAACTGATGAGCGAACGCGCGTTGCCGGCCAGCTTGATCCACAGGGCAATTCTCTAGCCATGGCCATTTCTCAGCGCCTGGAATTGCTGGAAGGCCTGGATGCCTTTGTCCAGGCAGAGATCAGATCGCAAAAGCCCGCTTTTGATGATGAGTTTGAGATATTCTCAGAGCATATCTATTCCAGCACCAACGGCATTCGCAATCTTGCCATAGCGCCCAATGGAGTCTTTAGGTACGTATATCCGGCAAGTGATTATGAAGCCATGATGGGACGCAGCCTCTTCCAGGATCTTTCCCCTGGCTTTAGGGAGGATGTGCAAAAAGCCATTGACACCCATCGCCTGGTTATCACCAATCCTCATGAGATGAGGAGAGGCGGTCTGGGTATGGTGGCCAGGAAAGCCGTTTATGAGAATGAGACGTTCTGGGGAATAGTCATGATAACGGTCGATATCCCACCGGTGCTGCAAGCGGCGGGATTGAACAATACCCCCGGCGGCCTGAATATGGCATTAAGAGATAGCTGCGGGCAGGTATTTCTGGGCGAAAGACGAGTATTCCAATTTGAACCGGTGATTCATAGAGTAGAGCTGCCCGACGGCTACTGGGAGATGGCAGGGGTGCCGGCAGGCGGATGGATTGACTCAGTACAAGTGCCGCTCAGAATCGCCCAAATGGCAGGCCTGATAATTATTGGACTTTTAATCGGCCTTTTTTACCTGGTGGCCAGCAGACAGGACTTCCTGAACAAAATGGTAATAAAGAAAACCGCCGATTTGAATAACGAGCTGACGGAACGGAAAAGAGCAGAAAAGGCATTACAGGAGAGGGAAAGGCATTTAAAAGCTATTTTTGAAGCTGCTAAGAATGTCTCGTTTATCATTGCCGATGCCAGAAGTCAGACGCCTATCATTATAGAGTTCTCTCCGGGAGCAGAGAAGTGCTTCGGCTACCGTCGTCAAGAGGTCTTAGGAAAGCCGGTTTCATTGCTGCTTGTTCCCGAGGATCGCGATAAATTGGTGGAAGCGGCTCGCCGCATGAGAAAAGAAACGACGCTCTCCGGTTTTAGAACATTTGTGAGACATAATCAAGAGAAGTTTCCGGCAATGTACTCCATATATCCCCTGCTCGACGAATCAGGTGAGTTTTATGCGGCTCTGGGCGTTTGCATAGACATAACCGAGCAGAAGAAGATGGAGGAGGAGCTGGTCTGGGCCAGGGACGCTGCCGAGGCCTCGGCCAAAGCGAAAGCAGAGTTCACCGCCAATGTGAGCCATGAGATAAGAACGCCCCTTAATGCCGTCATAGGCATGACGGACCTGCTCTTAGAGAGCGATCTTGATCCGGTAAAGAGAGATTATGTGAAGACCATTCGTAGCAGCGGCCTTTCCCTGCTTTGCATCATCAACGAGATACTGGATTTCTCCAAGATCGACGCCAGGAAAATGGATATTGTGGACCTGCCATTCGATTTGCTGGAAGTTCTGGAGACCGCCCTTGATCAGGTTGCAGCCATTGCCGCTGAGAAACGCCTGGATCTGGCTTATGTTCTGGCAAGCGATGTACCACGGAAAATGGTGGGCGATGCCTTGCGTCTGGGCCAAGTTCTTGTGAACCTGGCTAACAATGCCATCAAATTCACCGAATCGGGAGAGGTCACAGTCTTCGTCGAAATGGAGAAAAAAGAAAAAGCATATCACTTCACAGTCAGCGATACAGGGATCGGCATTCCGGAGGATCGCATGTCCCGGCTATTTCTCCCCTTCAGCCAGGTAGATTCATCGCTTGCTCGCAGGTATGACGGAACCGGCCTGGGTTTGGCCATCAGCAGCCGGTTGGTGGAGTTGATGGGCGGTCGAATCTGGGCGGAGAGCAAAACCGGCGTAGGATCTCAATTTCATTTCATCATACCTGAAAAAAGCACAGAGAGCGCTGCCATAGATCAAGATGCCGGAGATTATTCCCGATTAATAGGCAAGAAGGCACTCATCGCAGTCGGAACAGAGGCAGGAAGAGAGATGCTGGCCAATCATCTTCGCACTTTTGCCATGCTTGCGACAAAGCCCGGTTCGGACAGGGAAGCCGACAAACTGCTGGACCGGGAGAAGTACGACGTAATTATTGCTGATGCAAATATGCCGCATTGGCCCCTGCTGGCAGAAAGATTGGGCCGGCCGGATCTGCAATCATTGCCTGTGATCGAGGTCGGCTTCTTGGGAGAGAAGGCAACAATGCAGGCCAAAATCAAAGCCTTCTTAACCAAGCCGGTCAAAGAAGCGCAGCTTGGCAGTGCATTGCGGCGCATTTTTGGGGAAAGGGAAGAATCAATAGTGCCGCAGAGGGAGACGGCTTTGCCTCCCGCGAGAAACCAGGATCTTCGCATTCTTCTGGCAGAAGACAATCCAGTCAACCAAAAAGTGGCATTAGCCATGCTCAATCATCTGGGGTATAAGGCAGATGTGGCCGTCAACGGCAGGGATGTGCTTAATCGATTAGAGGAAAAATCCTATGATGTTATCCTCATGGATATCCAGATGCCAGAAATGGATGGGCTGGAGGCTACAAGATCCATTCGCAGTAGCCTGCCTGGGACAATGCAGCCCAAGATAATCGCCATGACCGCCTATACCTTGCAAGGAGATCGGGAGCAGTGCCTAGCTGCGGGAATGGATGAATACATCAGCAAGCCGGTGAAGATGGAGGAGCTGAGAGAAGCTCTGGAGAGACTGGTAAAGTCTGATTAGATTTATGCACTTTCGTTTCGGAAAGGACTCAGTACCTGATCAGCGACACCGTGCCACCTACAACTCAGATTTCACGTCGAGTCTTGTCTCCTCTTTAAATAGCTCCCCCATTCCAATTGACTTAAGAAACTTCGATGTCTTTTCTGATAAATTTAGATAAAGCGTTTCTCAATCTCCGCCCCAGCAGCTCTTTTTCTTTTCCAGCCTTTCCAGGAGATCGCACAGCTTGTTAGCGCTCGCGACAACCGTCTTCCTGCCGACGCGGTCTTCCGCAGCAGGCCGCACGGCAATGCCTCCGAAATGGGCATCGTCCCCTACTACGACCATGCCGTGTATGTGCATCCAGGCGTGCACCGTCTCCAGTGTCTTCTCCTGGCCGCCATTTCGGGCTCCACCAACGCTGATGGCGCAGCCGACTTTATCCTTAAGATGAGAGCCCTGCCGGCGTAGCGGTATGGTCCGATCGAAGACGGCCTTTAGCTGAGCAGTTACGCTTCCGAAATAGACCGGCGAGGCCACGATGATGCCGTCTGCTCTCTCCAGTGAGGGAAGGATTTGCGTCATATCGTCCTCTTTAGGACAGGATTTTCCTTTGCTGCAATCCCCGCAGTCATTGCAAAAATCTACCTTCATCTCGGAAATGAGCAGCCTCTCCGTCTCAAAGCCCCTCTCTTTGGCCACAGCCAGGGCTTCATTAAGCAGAAACTCGGTATTGCCGGCCTTTCTTGGACTGCCGCTGATCCCAACCACCAACATTTTTCCTTTCACCCCTTGACACGGATTTGCAGGAGCGAAATATAATGCTTTTGCAGCCCGTGAGCCTATTGTGGAGTCCATCGCAAAGTTAATATCTAATACACGAATTTTATTATGGGATTCTAGATGAATGTAGAGATCACATCGCTCCTGGACCAGGATGTCTATACTCAAAATGGCATCTTTGTGGGCAGGGTGGAAGATGCCGTCCTTGACCCTGAGAACGGCGTAGTGAGCGGCTTGGCTCTGGGAGACGTGAACCGGGAGCTATTTGATCAGAAGGGCAAGGGGATCGTAATACCCTATCGCTGGGTTACTGCAGTGGGCGATATCATCATTATCCGGCACCTGACTCGAAATGCAAAGGATCAGCGCAAAGTCGATTAGCTGGGAGATTTATTCCGGCCTGCGCACCCGAGGGCCCCTGGTAGTGAGGGCGGACGGAAGGGGCTTCAAAAAGGTACTGCAGGAAAGCATTAAGCCCTATGACATCGATTTTGCCCGGTCGATGGCAAGCGCTGTGGAGAGCTTCTTTCTGGATTTTGGGCCCACTCCTGCCCTGGCCTTCACATTCTCGGATGAGATCAGCCTTGTCTTTCTTGATGCCCCCTTTGCAGGCAGGGTGGAAAAGATTGATTCTTTGGTGGCGGGCTTTCTCTCTGCGGCCCTCTCTCTGGACCTACGCAGGCCCGTTTCCATGGATTGCCGGACGATCCCTCTTTGCCAGGCGGAGATATGCAGCTACCTCGCGGAGCGGCAGGATGAAACCTGGAGAAATCATATCTTTTCCTATGGCTTTTACATGCTGCGAGAGGATGGGCTCAATGGGACGCAGGCCATGGAGAAGCTACTAGGGTTAAAGGAGTCAGAGATTCACGAGCTGGTATTCCAGAGGGGCATAAATCTGGCTAAGAGCCCAGCCTGGGAGAGGCGAGGCGTAATGGTCTACCGCAAAAATGGGCGGGTGGCTGTGGATTGGGAGACACCGCTCTTCTCCTCGCAAGAGGGAAAAGCTCTCTTGGCGGAGATAATAGGTCTTGCAAAGGCAGGATCAAAAAGGTAATTGGGAAAGAATCGTGAAGTATTTCTTGATTATATCCTTGTTTTCGGGAGGAAGGCTCTCGATATAGAGCTCAGAGGGAACTGCGGCTGCCTCTCCTGCCAGGGATTGCAAGAAGACACGCTCCACAGGCTCTGTATTTCTGGCCAGAGATCCTGCTCCTATTCCTGGATAAAGCATAATTTCCATCTTGTTCTCATTTAAGACGGCCAGAGAGGGATTGCCGAAGAGGTTGCCGGTGAGGTTTATTTCCTGATTTGTGCTTTCTGCCGGCCTAACATTCTCAAACGCGGAAAGGGCTTTGTCCCTCAGATCAGCGAGAGACTGGAAATCCGATGGAGTGACAATTTCGCTCTGGGCTAAGAGAATGGCTGCACCTGATATGAGTACTATGGCAAATGCCCTGCCGCTTATCTGTCGTGAATTGAGAATTTCAGAGGGCTTGATTTTATTCAGGCTTGCTTTGATCTCATTGGCCAGGTTTTGCATGGGCAGAGAATCAACGTCGCGATTGTCGTAGGCGGTGCGGGCTTTCTCGGAAAGCTCTGGCCCCAAGAGCGGAAAGAAATCTGCCTTTTTTCGTCTCTTGATAAGCGTGGCTCCGGCCAGGCCAATGATTATGGAGAGAATCGCGGGTGATGCCGCGAGGAGAGGGACATCCTGATAATAGAAGCTCATAAAGTCGGGAAGGCCGATAATCTCGGCCAGGGCGTAAACGGCGATGGACAGTATTGCGGTGTTCATTGCCCACAAGGTCCTTTCAAAGCGGTGGTATACCTTTGTCAGCCTCTTCAGGGGCTGGAGAAATTCATAGGGCCCTTTCACAATATTTATTCGGATAGTACCAATAAATAGTTTTTGCAATGAATGCTGAAAAGAGTTTATATCACTCAGGTCAATGGAATGGAAAATGGCTGGCATCGATGGATTAAGGGGTAAGCTCCTGGTGGTTCTGGTAGCTTTTGCTCTGCTACCTATGGTAATTCTAGGGATCATAACTTTAGTGGAGATGGACCAGGCATCAATGGACGTCCAAAGCAATATCACCAGCCTCAGCACATCCTTGAACCGCTCTGCTCTGGCGGTCGGTCAAGGCGATGCCGATCAGGTACAGCTCGCTATCGCGAAGGCCCGCCAGTATGACGAGTTCTTCGAGCGTATTGCTTCTGAGAACGAACTTGTCGCTGGCTATGTGGCCGACGGTTCTGCAAACGAGAGCTGTACCCCTCCTGGAATATGGGTTGCACCAATTGGTTCTAACCAGACAACTTCTGAAATTAGAGATGCTACCGTAAGATCCCTTTGTGCTCCGGCCAGGATTATGCAGGCACTTCACAAGGCCAAATCATCATTGTACCTATCATATATCGGAACCGAGGATGGAGTGCTGGCTGTATGGCCTTACAGCAATAAGACTCTCAGTAACACGGCGCCCTTTAGTTACAAGGATATGCCGTATTATACTCAGGCCAAGCAAAAGAAGAAAACCGTCTGGACCGGGCCCTATGTGGATGGTAAGGGAGATTATGCAATTACCGTTACCACTCCTTTCTTTCGGGATGATAAGTTTGCAGGCATAGCAGGAATGGATGTCTCGTTATATCCGATTTATAGCGACCTGTCATCCTTGAAGGGAAGAGGATATCCCTTTATTATGGATTCGGCTGGACTGATAATATACCGGCCAAAAAATAAGCCGGAAAATGATCTGAATGACCTCTTTGTAACGGATAACCTCTTTGAATCCACCAACTCCGAGGTTAGGGCGTTGGGCAAAGGCATGTTAAGAGAAAGCTTCGGTTCCCATGTGGTGGAGCTGGGGGATGGGGACGGCTATGTGGCTTTCTCGCGCATAGCTACACTTGGCTGGATCTTCTGCATTGCCTATCCTGCCGAAGAGATGAGCCTGCCGGCTCGATACATAGATTCCGGCATCAAGGATGTTGCCAGGAGCACAACTGCCGGCTTGAATGATGCCTCGCGAAGAGTTCGGGATTATGCGCTGATCATCTTCGTACTCACCGTTTTTTCTGTGCTGGGGGTGGCATGGTGGCTCTGCAAAAGGATCGACGGCCAGATTGCCTCTCTTGTCGGCGCGGCTGAGAAAATTTCTCGCGGCGAGTTTGACGTCGAGGCGAAGACATCCGGCGAGCTGGCGGTTTTAGCGGTCTCCTTCAATAAAATGGCGCAGGGCCTCAAGGGATACGTGGCAAGGCTGGAGAAAGATGCGGTTTTACTGGGCGGCTCTGGCAAGGAGATGGCCTTTCTGGAAGTGGTAAAGCGTAACCTGGTTCCGGCAAATGTGCCCCAGGAAGATGGATATGAGATCCAAACGCTTTACTGGCCTTCTGAGGCAAATAGTTTTGATCTCTATGATATTACCAGAGCAGATGAAAAAATTGCCTTCGCCATGGCGGGTGTAGGCGGAGATGGTGTCCAGGCGGCCATGCTTGCCATCATGTCGCGAACGCTCATTCGTGCCTCGCCTGATAAATTGGATCCGTCAAAGGCCATTAGTGACCTGAATATGCAGATAAATCAGCATGGTCACGGAACGAATCTGGCGTGCTTTTATGCTCTCTTAGATCCCGTAAACCATACTTTAGAGTATGTGAATGCTGGCTTTAATCCGCCCTTCATTGTCGATCCAGGAGGAATGGTGGATACATTGGGTGGTGGGGGCATTGCTCTTGGTATGCTGAATAGAATGGAGCTGGAAAAGACGCTCATACCCATCCAGCCGGGCGATGTCATGGTCATGTATTCCAATGGTGTCGTTGAGCTGGAGAACGGGTTTAAGAAGCAATTCGGCATAGAGCGGCTGATAAATCTGGTCATAAACAATAGAGATCTCCCCGCCTCGGAGATACTGAAGGCCGTGGAGAAGGATCTTCTGGCTTATTCCCAGGCAAATCGTGCTTCTTCAGATGTAACCCTCATAATTCTCCAGCGAAGCTGATTGATTTCCCTCTTTTTTTGGTGCGCTATCTTTAAATACCCATCCTCTATTAGGTTTGAAGGCCGATGCGATGGGTTCGCGATCTTGTTCCATCTTCCTGATCAAAACCGGGGAGTCATGATGGAGCAAAATCCTTAAATACGAACTC
>Ga0247841_10006249_pt1 | contig 18578 bp, 15 predicted proteins | sample LaCruzMarch2015__2_FD_192410 | JGI IMG/M metagenome (GOLD analysis project Ga0247841, IMG submission 192410) | Freshwater microbial communities from meromictic Lake La Cruz, Castile-La Mancha, Spain - LaCruzMarch2015_18m | ecosystem: Environmental > Aquatic > Freshwater > Lake | place: Spain... | reverse complement strand
TGGATTCTTCACATTTATGCAAACCGCCGCACGCCACAAGGTGCATTTGGTTATAATATGAATGCAGCCACTTTTTCAAGTACCTTTATGCGTGAGGCAAGCCGGCGCCCAACGGCATTCGCGGCGAATGCCGTTGCGGCTTTGCCGACCACCAATCACCGGATTCACCCGCGCTCCTACCAGCGGCAGCGATCTTTCCGGGGTACCAATTAGACGCTGGCCGGCATACCACAGGTCAAGTCCCTTGCCGATCATGTGCGTCTCCCAATAGCCAAAAAAAGGCCCGCCACCAAACAACTTCACCGCGGCCTACCATTGCGAGCAGGTGCGGAAAATCGGCCGTCAAGCAAGTCAGGTAGTGCGCCATGCCGATGTAGTTCTTGCGGAAATCCGCCGTGAAGGTTTCCTCGGTGTAGCGATGATGGCCAAAGCGGTTGGTATCCATGCTGTACGGGAACTGATTGACATTAGTCCAGTGGGCAACCTGAATATCAAGCATGCCGTCCGACATGTCACGCCAGCCATTGGCCAGCATTTGCACGCAGACGCGCGGGTCTTTCCACTTGCCCCATTGCCAATAGGTCTGGTTGCTTTTCGCGGCGAAGCGCGGCTCATAATTTAGCACGGCCAACTTGATGGTCATGCGCCCGGGCACGCGGCCGGTCGGGCGCGGCGCGATGTTGGTGACCACCGGCGCGGCCAGCAACACGGTGCTGGCGCACATGCCGGCCAGACCCATCAAGGCGGCGGGCAAGTTCAACGGGCGGCACGAATGCATCCGAATTCTGTGTTAAGTGTGAGTGCCAATTAAGTATAGTACGTGTAACAAAAACGAAAGCAGGGTCAACCGTGCGGCAGGAACCCAGATCCGGCGACTCTTCTAAGTAGCTGCGGTGTCGCGCTGTCCCGCCGCTGGCGCATGCGCCGCTGGCGGGACTGGCTGGTGCCAGCCGGAGCAACGAGCCGGGCCGGCTCGTCTACGACCGGCGCTGCACGTAGACGCGGCGGCTCGCCGCGTTATCCGCCCAATTAAGGTACCCACCCATGGCGCCCAAGAAGTACTTGCTCTGGCTAGTGTCTACCGGCATGGTTGCCAACAGATTGTGCGAGTCGCCGGATCTGGGCAGGCACATCACCGGCCGTGGCATTCCGCCGTTCCCACGTACGCCACGCGCTCCGCGCGGGGCATGCAGCCGGCTTGGCCAGCTAACGCGGCAAGATGCCGCGTCTCACCATACGCTGCCACGGAAATTAACCACTACCGCGCATGCTCGCGTTGCGCTGATTCGCTCGTGAAATTGATCACATTGTCCACACCGCGATGCAGCGTGGCACGCGTCGTCACCTTGCCGCGCTGCTCGGTAATGTCATACTCGCCCTCTGCGCCGGTCAGCGAGAAATAATGCTCGAAGATGCCCCCGGCATAGCCATGGATCATGCCATCGCGCCGCAGGATCAGCCATGGCCGATACAGTGGCCGGCCGTCAAGATACACGCGCCCGGCCATGACGTCCGCCGGCCGCAAGACTATTTGGGTGAATGGCGCGCCGGCCGGCACGCTGAACGCCGGCGTCACATAGGATTTGTTGGCGCACTGCACATTCCAAATCGCGGTGTCGGCAAAACACCCGCATACTTCGCCGCGCTCATCTGTGGTCAGCAACGCTAATTCTATGAAGGCATAGCGCGCTGGCTGGCCATCCGGCAGCAGCAACCGCACCGTTACTTGCTCATCACGCGGCACGTTCACCACCATGTCCGGCAAGGTTTTTTCCTCGCCGGCTGCAACAGTAAAGTCTATTTTTGCGACAATGCCGGTGCCGGGCATGTATACTTTCACCGCGTATGCGCCCGGATTCAATTCGACAAATTCATAACCGCCGTCATATGCCCGCGCCATGGCCTCGGCAGACACATCTTGATTGTCGCTATCGAGCACGACCCGTGTCGCCATCGGCTTGCCAGTAGTGTCAACCAGCCGGCCGCGCACCCGCGCGCAAGCGCTGCTCAACACCAGCGTGCCCACATCACAGCTTCGTCGCTCATCCGCCGCATACGCGCGCTGCACGTCGGCAAAGCCCGCGCTGCTGACCATCACCACGCCCGTGGCGTCACGCGTACTCAAGCTGAAACCGCCATCAGCAGCCTTCTCTGCCGTACGCAAATAATACTGTGTACGCACTTCATAACTGCTTGGCGGAACCGTGCCATCCGCAGAGCACACGCGGCCACGCACGGTGTACATGACGCTTGTCTGATTGGCGTCAACCCGCCACTCCATCTCCCGCGTGCCGCACGGCACATTCGTCTGCGCCGCCATGCAGCGCAACTGAATATTCTCGCCGCGCTCGGCCGGCAGATCCGTCACGACGAAGTTGCCCGCATCATCTGCGGTCACGTCCGTGTATGCCCGTGTGATGGTGTGGCGCGCGTTGATCTGCGCCCGCGCACACGGCACGCCGGCCGCGGTCATCACACATCCACTGACCAGCACAATCGGCCGTTCGAGCCGCAACACCACTTCATTGCGCGGCTGATTGGCATACACCGCAAACACCGCACTGGCTTTGCGCCCGTCCGCCGTCATCGCCTGCACCCGCACCGGCACGCAGAACATTTGCTCGGTGACCGGCACGGCATACCACGCGCAATTCGTCAAACTGACCGCAAACGCGGCCGAGTGCCGTTCTTCCAGAAAACTCGTTCTGCGCAGCATATCAACGGAAAGATCATACTGGCGCACCGCCGCGCCATGCGCGTCTTCAACCTTGACCATGATCACCGGCCGAGGATACAGCACCAAGTCACAGCGATGCGACCGGCACGGTTCTGTTGCCACAGTCACTGAACTTGCATTTTCACACAATGGCATCTGCATGTCTGCCGTGTTGGCTTGCAATACAAACTTGCCCGGCGCCACCATATTCGACAGCGCATACATGCCCTGCGCATCTGATGTTGTCGAGAATTCCTGGCACGCATCTTCTATATGCCGGTCCTGATCTTTCACACTGGCAACACTGCTGCGCAGCGCCCGGCTAAGCACATCACGGCCATATTCGCGGGCGGTCACCAGCGCATTCGCGATGGGCGCGCCATCGGCGTCGCTCACGCTGCCATAAATCACCGCCGGATCATACAAATAAATGACAATTTCTTGCCCGGAATATCCTGTGCCCAACTGCTGCTGTACCACCGCATACAACGGATCATTGATGACGATCGCGCCGGCATTGCCGCCTGATGCCTTGGTAACGCTCAAGGCAAAGCGCCCGCGCCGGTCGGTCACGGCACTGGTCTCATTACTGCCGTCCGCCGCGCGATGCAGCACCGCCACGCCAGCCACCGGCATGCCGTCCCGCGCCTGCAGCACACAACCGCCGATCATGATCAACTCCGCCGCAGACACTGCCGTTGCATTCGTTACCGCCAGCGGTTGCGATCGTTCACAAACGACATTTTTTGTCGTTTGTGTGGCAGCCAGCTTCACCGCGCAGTCTGTTATATTGGTCACGACAGCCGCCTGCGCACGCTGCTTTGCCCTTCGCATAACCATGCAATCTTGCCATTGAAACCACACCCCGCCGCACACAAACAAGATCAACAATGCAATACTGATACGTCCCGGCGTCATGCCGCGCCACACCTTGTCCGCCCACTTTTTCATTCCCACCTCATCGTAGTTGCGTTAAGCGTCATGTTTAGCCTGCATGATGCAGTGGTGATTATAGCAGAAACAGCACCAGAAGATGAGGTAGGGCGGTCAGGCCCTGACCGCCGTTGCTGCCTGCGCGCGCACGCCGGTGCTACAATGGCGCAGCGACGACCGCGGCGGTCAAGGGCCTGACCGCCCTACCTGTCTGCCCTCTCTACGCCAGCGGCTACCGTGGCAGAATCACCGCAAGGGAGTGCGGCGCCAGTTCTCATATCGGATTTTCAGTGTATCTCCTGCACGCGTTGGCCATTCAACCGCGGTGTATCCCAGATCCAGCGGTTTATCAGTGTTGGTGCTCCCCACCGACCTCGCGTCGGTGGAAGCAATGAGGGATTGCGACAAATCCTTTCGCCGCGCAAGCATTTATGGTATAATCGGGCAGAATTAGTATAGCAGGTAACGTCAGCTACAGGATGCCGGATGAAAGAGAAAGTTGAAAAAGTGATCAAGGAGAAGATCAACCCGATGTTGGGGACGCATGGCGGGTCATGCGAACTGGTCGGAATACGGTCGGACAATGTCGTGCTGGTGAAGCTGCAGGGCGCGTGCGGCGGCTGTCCGAGCGCGATGATCACCCTGAAAGGCTTTGTGCTGGAAGTGCTGCGCGAGGCGATTCCCGAGGTGGCCGACGTCGAGGCCGTGTAAGCCACGGGCGCATGGCGACGAAAGTTCTGATTGTCAAACCCAGCTCGCTGGGCGACATAGCGCAGACGCTGGCCTTGGTGCCGCGGCTGCGCGCGCTGTTTCCCGACGGCGAAGTGCATTGGTTGTGCAATGCGGAATACGAGCCGCTGGTGCGCATGGGCGCGGTGGATCGGGTGTGGACGTTTGAGCGCCAGGCCTGGCGGCGTTGGCGGACGGTGCCGCGCGCCGCGCGCAATTTCCTGCAGGTATGCCGCGGCTTGCGGCGCGAACGGTTTGACGCCGTGCTCGATGCGCAAGCGCTGGTGCGCAGCGCCTGGTTTGCACGGGTGACGGGCGCGCCGCTGCGCGTCGGTTTTGCCGGCGCGGAGGCGGGCGCGTCGGCGACCTACACGCATTGCATTGATGTTGATTGGAAGAAAATTCACGCGCTGGATCGCTGCCTGTTGCTGCTGGGGCCGCTGGGCGACAAAGGCGGGCGCGTGACGTGGCAGTGGCACGGGCTTGAGGAGGCGACGCGCAGCATCCATGCCCGCTGGCCGCAGTTGCAGCCGCGCGGGTATGCCGTGTTTGTGCCGGGCACGCGCGGCGAGAAAAAGCGCTGGCCGGCGGCGTTATATGCAGAGCTGGGTGCGCAGGTGTGGCAGCGCTGGCATCTGCCAATCGTGCTGCTGGGCACGGCCGGCGAGCGGGCGCTGATCGAGGATGTCAAGCGCTTGGCGCTCGAACAGGGCGTCAGCGCGGATGCGGTACTGGTACTGGCCGGCTGCACCAACTTGCAGGAACTGACGGTGCTGGCGCGCGATGCGCGGGTGCTGGTCGGTAGCGACACCGGGCCGATGCATTTGGCCGACGCGCTCGGTACGCCGGTGGTGGCATTGCTGGGCCCGACGATTCCCTTTGCGCACGGGCCATACACGCAGCTGGAGCATGTCGTGACGGCCGAGACGCCCTGCCGCCCGTGCCAGAAAGTCTTTGCGCCGTGCCAGCAAACAGTGGGCTGCATGCAGCGCATCACGGCGGCGGCGGTGGTGGCGATGCTGGAGAGCATACTGGATCGTCCGGCTGATGAGAGCCCTGCGCTTTTTGTCTAATGTTATTGTATACTTATGGATATGAGATTAGAAGGAACGGCGAATAATTCTGGGTGAAAACATGGCGCAATTGCAGTTTAAGGGCAAAACGTTTGTACAGAACCACCACTTGATGGTGCCGTATCACCAGCTTGTGCCTGTCAAGGGTAAATCCTTAACGAAAAAGGTGTCGCTGCATGACAATCTGATCATTCACGGCGACAATTTGAAGGCGCTCAAGGCGTTGCTGCCGCTTTATGCGGGAAAAGTCGATTGCGTGTACATTGATCCGCCCTACAACACAGGCAAAGAAAACTGGGCTTACAATGATGATGTAAGTTCGCCGATGATGCAGGAATGGTTGGGTAAAGTGGTTGACCGTGAAGACTTGACCCGCCACGACAAATGGCTCTGCATGATGACTCCTCGATTGAAGCTCCTAAAAGAGGTTATGCGTAGTGACGGAGTTATCTTGGTATCTATTGATGATAACGAAGCGCATCGCTGCCGATGCTTGATGGACGAAGTGTTTGGTGAAAACAACTTCATCGCTCAACTTGTTTGGGAAAAGGGACGTAAGAATGACGCCAAACTTTTTTCGGTTGGGCATGAGTATATGCTGGTCTATGCCAAGTCTCTGTCTGTCTTGAAAGAACTTAAGACCGTATGGCGTGAAGCTAAGCCTGGGGCTCATGAACTATGGTATAAGTACTGTGAGTTGAAGAAATCTCATGGCGATAGATTCGATCAAATTGAAGAAGCGCTTGAAGAATGGTTTAGGTCACTACCCAGCAAACATTCAGCGAAATCACTAAGCCGGTATCATCGTGTAGATGAATATGGTCCCTGGCGTGATCGGGATATTTCATGGCCCGGCGGTGGTGGTCCAAGGTATGACGTGGTGCATCCGGTGACAAAGAAGCCATGCAAAGTGCCAGAACGTGGCTGGGGATTTGCCACCGCGAAAGCCATGCAGGAACAGATTGATCTGAAACTGGTTGTCTTTCGTCCAGACCACTCAGAGCCGCCGTTTCGCAAAGCTCATATAAAACCAACTTATCAGGAATTAGCGGAAGATCAAGACCTTGAAGAAGAGTCAGAAGATACGTGCCAAGGAATTGGGATGCAGGTCATGCCTAGTGTCTTGTACAAGCAATCACAAGTCACTAGCAAGTTCCTGCGTCAATTCTTAGGTGATCTAAAGTTTAACAATCCCAAAGACCATGAAATCTTGGCACGCATAATGCGCTACGTGTCAATGGACAAGAATACATGTTTTGTGTTAGATGCCTTTGCAGGACTTGGCTCAACGGCGCATGCAGTCTTGTCCTTAAACGAGCAAGATGGCGGCAGCCGCCGGTTCATTCTGATTGAGTGCGAGGACTATGCGGACACGATCACGGCAGAACGTGTGCGACGCGTGATCAAGGGCGTGCCCAAGGCTAAAGAAGAGAATCTGCGCAAAGGTCTTGGTGGTACGTTCAGTTATTTTGAACTGGGCAAGCCGATCGAGTTGCAGAGCATCCTGGATGGCAAGGACATGCCGTCGTATGCGGAGTTGGCGCGCTATGTCTTCTATACCGCCACGGGTGAGGAATTCGTCGAGAAGGCCGTTGACGTGAAGAAACATTTCATTGGCGAGAGCCGCAACTATCAGGTTTTTCTCTTGTACGAGGCAGACATTGAGAAGCTGAAGAACATGGCGCTGACGCTGGAGCTGGCAGAGAAGCTGCCGAAACTGAAAGAGGGCAAACGGCGGTTGGTGTTTGCGCCGACGAAGTATCTGGATCAGGAGCGGCTTGATCAATACCGGATTGACTTCGCGCAACTGCCGTTTGAGATTTACGAACTGACCCGCTGACCAAGGTGGTGGCTATGACAACGATGCAAAAAGGCCGGAGTCCGTTTAGCCCAGACCAGCCAGTCACGGCTGAACTGTTTGTCGGGCGTCACGCGCAGATTGAGCATATTTTGACGCGCGGTGCCGGGCAGGTTGCAGCGGGCAAACCGGTCACCATGTTTCTTGAGGGCGAGTATGGCATTGGCAAGACGTCCATTGCCAAATTCGTGCAGTGGATCAGCGAACGCGATAAGAAGTTGCTGGGGATTTATGCTACACTGGAGCGCGCCGAGAGCATGGACGACATAGGCGTGGCGGTCTTGGAGGGTACCTTGCGGGCCGGCGTCTACAATCCCAACTTGGGTGAGAAGATTCGTGACGGGTTGGCGAAGTATGTTGGTGAACAATCGCTGTTTGGGGTGACGATTCATGCAGAAGCGTTGAAAAAAGAAGGGCCGCGCATTGCGCATGGACTCTTGCCGTTCCTGAGCGAAACCTTGGCGCGAGTGAGGAATGACGGCATGCTGGGTGTTTTTCTTGTTCTGGATGAGATCAACGGCATTGCGCGCAATCCGCGCTTTGCGCCATTTCTCAAAGGATTGTCCGATATCAACGCAGCGACTGCTCCGGGACAGACAGCACTGCCACTTCTTTTGATGTTGGTCGGGGTGGAGGAACGACGTTGGGAAATTTCCGCGCAGCATGCATCGGTTGCCAGTATTTTTGACATTGTGCGGATCGAGTGTTTGAGCGAAGACGAGATGAAGGATTTTTACGTGCGCGCCTTCGAATCAGTGAAATACACGGTGGAGCCGGCGGCGTTGGATGTCATGACTCATTATGCGGCTGGGTTTCCCAAAATCATGCACATTATTGGCAATGCGGCCTACTGGATTGACACCGATGGCTGCATCGGTCGGGATGATGCCATGCAGGCAATTGTGCTAGCCGCCGAAGATGTGGGTCGGAAATATGTGGATCAGCAGGTGTATCAGGCCTTGCGCAGCAAAGACTACCACTCAATCTTGCGCAAGATCGCGCAAATGGGGATGGACATGAGTTTCCGCCGGGCGGATGTGTCAAGAGGCCTGACCGAGTCGGAACGCAAAAAACTCGACAATTTCTTGACAAAAATGAAGGCGCTCAAAGTCATCCGTTCGGGGGCCGTCAGCGGCGAATACGTGTTCAACATGCGCATGGTGCGATTATACATATGGTTGAAGAGTACAACAGAACCAAGAAGCATGCCATGAGCAAGGCTAAGAAAAATCTTGCACCGCCCGTGAAGACGCTCCATGCAATGCTGGGTATGAAAAACAATATTGAAAATGAGCGTCAGCAATTTGTAAACCGAGTAATATCAGATGTGTTCGGACCGATCCAGGTGCGTTCTGAATACATTGAAGTGTTTGGTAGTATATGTTATCATGTTGGGGCTGATTATGAGAAATTACTTGGTGCAGATAAGCTCCGAACAATGAATGACTGTTTTGCAAAAGCAGCCACGCCGCCGTTAAGGGAGTTGACCAAAGCTGATTTTGACAAAACGCTTGAAGTAGTGGTCGCGCTGTACGCCTGCTATGAACTTCACTTTCTGGAACCTGATAAGGAAATGATGCGTGAGATTTCCAGGTCGGTTGAGGTCGCTCTACGCTATTCAAGCGTTGACTTGGGGATAAGATGGAAAGATGGCATGTTCTACCCAAGGGGTGCAGGAGAAATGGACAGCAAGTTGGTTGAAGAGCCGCTGGAGTGGTTAAGGTGTTACCCCACAATCAGAGCTGATTTTTGCAAAGCAGTTAAAGCGTTTGCAACTAAGAGGTATGATGATGTTGTGGGCGACTGTTACAACGTGGTCGAGGGATATGCGCGTCTGCTTTTGTCTAATGAAAAGACGCTAAGAAATAATGCCGAGGAGATGCTGCGGTGCATGAGATTAGGTGCCGGCTGGGATGTTATTCTCAAGAAGCACATAACAATGGCTGATGAATATAAGCGGCATGCCTCAAACTCCAAAAAAGACGTTGCAGAACATGAAGCTGAGGCGTTCTTGTACTTAACCGGATTGTTGGTGCGTCTTGCAGTGCGTCATTGTGAGGCGAAGTGCGGCAGGGGACATGCAGCTTAAACAGTATCAAACGGAGGCGTTGGCTGCGATTCAGCGTTACCTTGAATTGCTGGCGCAGTGGCGGGAGAAGGCACTGGCGCTGCCAGACGCGGAGATTGACTTTCCGGCCACGGCCTGGAAAAAGGCTGGGCTGGTGCGTCGCTATATGTCGCGCAAGAATGGTCTGGATCAACCGCTGCCTACGTTCTGCCTTAAGGTGCCAACGGGCGGGGGCAAGACCCTCTTGGCGGTCAAGACCATTGACTTGGTCAACAGTCATTACCGGCAATGCCGGACTGGTTTGGTATTGTGGATCATGCCCACGGCTCAAATATACAAGCAAACTATCGAGCAACTCAAGGATCGCAATCATCCGTATCGCCAGCATCTTGATCTGGCCAGCGGCGGGCATACCATGATTCTTGAAAAGGCCGACCGCTTCTCGCCACAGGACATGTCAGAAAACCTAGCGGTGCTCATGCTGATGTTGCCCTCGGCCAATCGCAAGACAAAAGAAACGTTACGGGTATTCAAAGACAACGGCGGCTTTCAGGACTTCTTCCCACCTGATGATGATATCAAGGCCCACGAAGAAACGCTGAAGCAGTTCCCGAATTTAGACACCTACGAAAAACAGAGCGGTTTCTGGGGCAGGCAGATAAAGACATCCTTGGGCAACACCCTGCGCACATTAGCGCCGCTAATAATCCTTGATGAGGGCCACAAAGCGTATAGCGATGGCGCGCAAGAAACGCTGCGCAGCTTCAATCCGTGCCTAATTGCGGAATTGTCGGCAACACCAACGCAAAGCAATGTTTTGGTTGACATTCCCGGCCGAGCCCTGCTTGAGGAAGGCATGATCAAACTCGATCTCCATGTGGTCAACAAGACCAGTGTAGACTGGAAAGACACCTTGCTGGCAGGATTTGAGAAACGCAGCGCACTTGAGGAAAGAGCAAAAGAATATGAGGCAAACACTGGCGTGAACATCCGCCCGATTTGTCTTATTCAAGTTGAGCGCACCGGCAAGGAACAGTTAGGAGGGAGATTCATTCATTCCGAGCAAGTGCGCGAGCACTTGGTCAAGGTAATGGGGGTGCCGGCGGACCAGGTGGTGGTCAAGACCAGTGAAAAGGATGAGTTAAAGAGTTTCGACGACATAGGCGGCCTGCTGGCGCGCGACTGCGCGGCACGCTTCATTATCACCAAGCAAGCATTGCAGGAAGGCTGGGATTGCTCATTTGCCTATGTGCTGGTCATTCTCACCAATCCTGCATCCAAGAACGCCCTGACGCAGTTGGTGGGGCGAATTTTGCGTCAGCCCTATGCGCGCAAGACACATTGCGCTGACTTGGACGAAAGCTATGTGTTTTGTTTTCGGCAGAGCGCAAATGCATTACTGGAGCGGCTGCGCGCCGGATTCATGCAGGAAGGATTGGGTGATTTGCAGGAACGTATAACCACTGCGGACGATGACCGGGGGAATGCGAAACAGGAATTGTTGATTCCGGTACGAAAAGAGTTTAAAGAGGCGGCCAGTCGTACTATTCTGCCCGTATTTGTGGTGCGCAATGGCGCTGGCTGGCGCGCGGTGAACTATGAGATGGACATAGCGGCGAAGATACCGTGGGACGAAGTTGATCTAAATCCTGTGCTGCAATTGACATTTTCCAATGAGAGCCAGAACGATGTTGAGATAAATCTGACGCTGGATGAAGACCGGCATGAGGTCATTCGGCAACGCAGCTTGCGCGATATGCACCAAGGCGGCATTCGGGTAGATACCGTCTTCATGACGCGCCAACTGTGCGACATAGTTCCGAATCCATGGCGTGCATATGAATTCGGGGCAAGCGTTGTGGCGCACTTTCGCAAAAAAGGTGTGGATGAACGCGAGTTGGCCAATAACTTCGTCTTCTTGATTGAGGAGACCCGCAAAAAATTAAGTGCCGAGAAAGAGCGACTGGCGGAAGCGGTGTTTCGCGAGATGTTGAAGAACGATCAGTTGCGATTTCTTATCATTGCCAAGGAATTGCACTGGACATTTCCGCATGACATCTGTTTAAACAAGAACAGCCGAATTCTGACCAAGGACAAAGGCGAGCAATTGGAATTGAATCTCTTCGAGAAAGTGCCGGAAGATGCATTCAACGAGACTGAAAAGGCAGTCGCATGGTATTTGGAAAACCAAGCATGTCTCTTTTTTTGGTATCGCAATCGCGCGCGCTTCGACTACTCGATTCAGGGCTGGCGTCAGCATCGTATTTATCCGGATTTCATTTTTACGGCATCCAATGAAGAAAAAGGGCGAGATTGCCAGCGTGTGTATGTTATCGAAACGAAAGGACTTCATTTAAAGGATAACGACAAGACAACGTATATTCGCAGAATATTCCAAATCTGCACGGAAGAGGCAACGTCGCGCTCCTGGAGCGAATTAGGGTTGGAAATGAAAGACAAAAATATGCGGTTCGAGGTTCTGGCTGAGGACGAATGGAAGAAGGAACTGAACAAGATGATGCAATAGAGAAAATATTTCTTGGCGACTTGATGAATCACGCTCTTTTTAGTAGTATTTACTTCTAATGAATTTCAAATGATGCTATGAATGCTAAAAACGACACAGTGGCAGTGGCGGTGGTCGGCGCGGCCGGGCGGATGGGCCAGCGCGTGCTGGCCTGCGCGGCCGGCGAGTCGCGCGTGTGGCTGGTGGCCGCGGTTGACGCGCCGCAGTGTCCGCGGCTGGACGAGGATGCCGGCTGTGTGGCGGGCATTGCCCCGCTCGGTCTGCACATCAGCGCGGATCTTGCGGCGGCGTGTGCCACGACGCGGGTGGTCATTGATTTTGCCTTGGCGGCCGGCTGCGCGGCGCGGGTCAAGACGTATGCCCGGCATGGCTGCGCGATCGTCCTGGGCAGCACCGGCGTGGATGCGGCCGGCGTGCGCGCCGTAAAGGAGGCCGCCCGGCGCGTGGCGGTGCTGCATGCGCCGAATTTCAGCATTGGCGTGAATGTCCTGTTCCATTTGGTGACGCAGGCAGCGCGGGCGTTGGGCCCGGACTACGATCTGGAAGTGATCGAGATGCACCATCGCCGCAAGCAGGACGCGCCGAGCGGCACGGCCGTGCGCCTGGTGGAACTGCTTGAAGCGGCGCGCGGCCTGACGCCGGCGGCGCGGCGGCATGGGCGCGTCGGCGCGGTCGGCGCGCGCGGCCGTGATGAAATCGGCGTGCATGCGCTGCGTGGCGGCGATGTCGTGGGCGATCACACGGTGCTGTTTGCCGGCGACGGCGAACGGGTCGAGTTGACCCACAAGGCCGGCACGCGCGACACGTTTGCCCACGGAGCCGTCCGGGCCGCCCTGTTTCTGGCCGAGGCTGCGCCGGGCCTGTACACCATGAACGATGTTCTTGGGTTGACCATGGAGGAAAAAGCATGAGCAGCAAGCGTGTCTTGGTGACCGGCGGGGCGGGCTTTATTGGCAGTCATTTGTGCGAGCGCTTATTGGCCGACGGGCACGAAGTGATCTGCCTTGACAATTATTTCACCGGGCGGCGCGAGAACATCGCGCACCTGCTGCCGCATCCGCGCTTTGAGCTGATCCGGCATGACGTGGTGCAGCCGATCTTGCTGGAAGCCGAGCAGATTTACAACTTTGCCTGTCCGGCCTCGCCGGGTGCGTATCAGTTCAACCCGGTCAAGACGGTCAAGACCTCGGTGATGGGGGCGATCAACATGCTGGGTCTGGCCAAGCGCGTCAAGGCGCGCATCCTGCAGGCGTCCACGTCGGAAGTGTATGGCGACCCCAAGGTGCATCCGCAAGTGGAATCGTACTGGGGCAATGTCAATCCGATCGGCATTCGCAGTTGTTATGATGAAGGCAAGCGCGTGGCAGAAACCTTGATGTTTGATTATCGGCGGCAGAACGGGGTGGACAGCAAGATCGTGCGGATATTCAACACCTACGGTCCGCGCATGCGCGAGAACGACGGGCGCGTCGTCTCGAACTTCATTGTGCAGGCCCTGCGCGGCGAGGACATCACCGTCTATGGCGACGGATCCCAGACGCGCTCGTTTTGCTTTGTGGATGACCTGGTCGAGGGCATTGTGCGGATGATGAACACCGACAATTTCTTCGGGCCGGTCAACGTGGGCAATCCGTGTGAATTCACGATTTTGCAACTGGCCGAGCTGGTGCTGGCGCAGACGCGCTCGCGCGCCACGATCGTCTACAAGCCGTTGCCGGCCGATGATCCGACCCAGCGCCAGCCGGATATCTCGCTGGCCAAGGAAAAGCTGGACTGGCAGCCGCGCGTGCCACTCGCGGAAGGCCTTGCCCGCACGATCGCGTATTTTAGGGAAGTGGTGCAGGTGCAGCGATAGGACGTATGGGACGTATTGGACAGATGATTAACACGAGCAGGGTAAGCAACCATGAAAAAACTTGAGCAACGGATTCAGAACAAAACGGCGCGGATCGGCGTGGTCGGCCTTGGCTATGTGGGCCTGCCGCTGGCGGTCGAATTCGCGCGGGCCGGCTTTCGCGTGACCGGCATCGATGTCAATGCCGACAAAGTGGCGCGGATCAACCGCGGGGAGAATTACATTCAGGATGTCAACGACGAGACGTTGCGCGCGCTGGTCAAGGCGGGCACGTTGACGGCGACCTGCGACTTTCAGGCGGCGCGCCAGCTGGATGCCGTCTCGATCTGCGTGCCGACGCCGTTAAGCAAGACGGGCGACCCGGATATTTCGTTCATGCTGGACGCGCGCGACGCACTGCTGCCGCATATCAAGCCGCCGCTGCTGTTTGTCTTGGAGAGCACGACCTATCCGGGCAGCACCCAGGAATTGATTGTGGCGCCGTTTGAGGAGCGCGGGCTGGTGATCGGCCGCGATGTGGCCGTGGCCTTTTCGCCCGAACGCGTCGACCCGGGCAACCCGGTGTACAAGACGCACAACACGCCAAAAGTGGTGGGCGGTGTCACGCCGCAATGCACCAGAGTGGCCAGCATGCTGTATGCGAGCATCATTGACAAGATCGTGCCAGTCTCCTCGTGCGCGGCGGCGGAAATGGCGAAATTGCTGGAAAACACGTTTCGCAGCATCAACATCGGGCTGGTCAACGAGCTGGCGATCATGTGCAAATATCTGAACGTGGATGTCTGGGAAGTGATCAACGCGGCGGCCACCAAGCCGTTTGGTTTCATGCCGTTTTATCCGGGCCCGGGCTTGGGCGGGCATTGCATTCCGATCGACCCGCTGTATTTGTCATGGAAGCTGAAAACGTTGCATTACAAGGCGCGCTTCATCGAGCTGGCGGACGATATCAATTCGTCGATGCCGGAGCATGTGATCATGCTGATTGCCGACGCGTTGAACGCGCGCAAGCAGAGCATCAACGGCGCGAACATTTTGCTGCTGGGGATGGCGTACAAGAAGGACATTGACGACTTGCGCGAATCGCCGGCGCTGGACGTGTACGCCAACCTGCGGCGGCGCGGCGCGCGGCTGACGTATCACGACCCGCATATTGCCACGTTCCAGTATCAGACCAAGACGATTGCGGCCGTGCCGCTGACGCGCGCGGCCGTGCGCAAGCAAGACTGCGTCGTGATCCTGACGAATCATTCGGCGGTGGACTACCGCGCGGTCGTGCGCGACGCGGCCCTGGTGGTGGACACGCGCAACGCGACCAAGGGCATGCGCAACGCAAAGATTGTCAAGCTGTAACGCGCGGCGCGTGGGAAGAGCGTGAAGCACAGGAAAACCAAGCCACAGGCTGCGCGGCGGCGCGCGACGCCCGTAAAAATAGCCCGTTCAAAATGCCGGGCGCTGATCCCGCTGAACACCGCGGCGATCCGCGCGGAAGAGCTGGCGCGGTGTGACGAGTGCATTGCGCGCTATGAGGCGGCCGAAGCCGCGCTGCGCCAATATCTGGAACATGACGAGTTGGCGTTCGCGTCATGGTTGAACGTGGCGCTCGGCGCCTTGCACACGGAACTGCGCGCGGCCCAGGAAGCGGCGCACGCCGCGCAGGTGCGCTATCATCAGGCCCGTATGGCATCCGGCGTGCCGCGCAGCATCATGGACGAAATGGAGGACATGGTGTTTGGCAGTGTAGGACGCGCAGAAGCCGGCGTGGCCAATGGGCCGCATGCGCCGGAAGCCGGGGCGGCGGCGGATGGCGATGACGATTGTGACGACTGGGCGGGGGTGGACGAAGAGACCGCCGCGCGCGAGGAATTTGTGGAAGAACAGGCGCGGTGCTATGGCAAGAACGCGGCCGAGGTGGTGCGGCGCGTCAAGGAATTATACCGGGGCCTCTGCCGCGCGTTGCATCCGGATGCCGGCGGCGCGCTGCCGCCGGACATGGCCTGGATCTGGCAGGAGGCCCAAGAGGCGTACCGCGATCATTGTGTTGAAGATTTGTTCGTCCTCGAAACGCGCGTGATGATTCTGCAACGGCGCCATGCGGCGGCGACCAGCATTGGTGAACTCAAGGAATTTGTCTTTCGCGTCGAGCATGCGCTGGCAACGCTTGCGGGAAAAACAAATGAAGTTGCGCGCGCGCCGGCGTGGCAATTCAGCACCTGGGACGCCGCCAAGAAGAAACGCGTGGTGAAGCGCGCAGAACGCGAATTGCGGGATGCCATCGCACAGACGCAGGCCATGGCGGGCCACTATGACCATGAATGCACGGACGTTGCACGCCGGCAGCAGCGCCACTGCGCGCAGCAAAAAAAAGCGGAAAAAATGCGCCGGCGCTATGAAGAAGCCTGCCGGCATGACGAGCGGGCGGACCCGCCGGCATGGAACCGGCGCACACGCAAGCCGGCCGGGGCAGCAGTCGATCCGCATCAAAGCGAATTTTCCTTTGGCTGATGAACGCGGCACGCGCGACACAGACCATGCGGCATGCCATGGCATGGGTCAGCGCCGGTAATCTTGTCAGCAAGCTGCTGATGTTCGCGGCCAACATCTGGATTGCGAATCGCCTGCTGGACGCGGCCTACGGCAGTGTCAGTGTGGCCTTTACGGTGGTCAATTACATAGCGCTGGTCTTGTTTGTCGGGCTCGACACGATTACGACGCGGGAGGCGGCTGGCGCGGCGCCGCAGCACCTGCGGCGGCTGGCGGGCGAATTGGGCGTGATCCGCCTTGGCTTGGTGGCGCTGGCGATCGGGCTGACGCTGGTCATGGCGCTGTGCCTGCCGGCGCCGGCCGGCGGCTTGACGGGCTTGTACGCGTTGTCGTTTGTGCCGCTGGTGTTGTATGCGGTCAATCTTTTTTATGGCGTGGAATGGGCCTGGCCGATCACGGCCTATTTCATTGGCGGGCGGGTCGTGTATTGCGGGCTGGTGTGCGCGCTGGTGCATACCACGCACGACGCGGCGGCCGTGCCAATCGCGTTTGCGCTGGCGCTCTGCGCGGAGAATGTTTTTTTGTTTTTGCTGTGGCAGCGCCGCTATGGCGTCGAACACCCGTTGCGGCCGCGGTCGCTGTCGCCGCGCTGGCGCGCGGCGGTGCCAGTCACGGCCTCGTCGGCCTTTTTGCTGTTGCATGAAAACGCGGGGATGCTGGCGGTGTTTGTGCTGTGTGGCGCGGCCACGACCGGTGTCTACGCGGCCGGCTATCGGCTGGTCTACATTGCCGTGAGTCTGACGGGCTTGTTGAGTTATGTGTTTCTGGCGCGCTTCACCCGCGTGCTGCGCGACCAGCCGGCGACGGCGCGCGCGTTGTTTCGCGGCGTGATCGTCTGCGCCTTGGTGGGCGGCGCACTGGCGAGCATCGCCGGCATCCTGCTGGCGCGGCCGGTGGTGCGGCTCTTATACGACCCGGTCTACCAACCGAGTGCGGCTATTATTGTGATATTGGCCTGGCAAATGGTGGCGGCGCCGGCGCGGGTGATTGCGTATCAAACCCTGAACGCATGCGGCATGCAGCGGCGGATTGTGCCGTGGTGCGCGGGCGGTGCGGCGGTGAGTGTCAGCGCCGTCGTGCTGGGCTGCGGGTGGGCCGGCGCGCCGGGCGCGGCCATGGGTACGGTGCTGGGCGAGCTGGCCAGCATGGTGGTGCTGGTCGTGGCCGCGGATCGCATTGTTAAACGGTTGGCAACCTTGAGAGACACATGCACGCAGAACCCCTGATTATCGTGGCTGGGCATTTGTGCCTTGACATTATTCCAAATTTAGAACAGGTGCCGCTGGCGCGCGCCGAGGAATTCTTTGTGCCGGGCAAATTGCTGGACACCGGCGCGGTCAAACTCAGCACCGGCGGCGCGGTCAGCAACACCGGCTTGGGCCTGCGCCGGCTGGGCGCACGCGTCGCGTTGATGGGCAAGCTTGGCGATGATTATTTTGGGCGGGTGGTGCGCATGATCGTCGAGCAGCACGGCGTGCGTGAAGGGCTGCTGACCGACGCCGGCAGCGCGACCAGTTATACCGTCGTGCTGGCGCCGGCGGGCTTTGACCGCATGTTCCTGCACTGTCCGGGCGCGAACGACACGCTCTGCGCCGCGGATATTGACTATGCCATGGTGGCGCGCGCGGCGCTGTTTCATTTCGGCTATCCACCGCTGATGCACCGCATGTTTGCGCAGGACGGCCGCGAGCTGGTTGATACCTTCCGGCGGGTCAAGGAACTGGGGGTGACGACCTCACTGGACATGGCGCTGCCCGATCCCGCGTCGCCGGCGGGCAAGGCCGATTGGCGAACGATTCTCACGGCCGTGTTGCCGTATGTCGACATTTTTGCGCCGAGCACGGAGGAATTGCTGTACATGCTCCATCGCGCGCGCTTCGACGCCATGCGCGCACGCAACGAAAGCATCACGGACGCATTGACCGGCGACGACCTGCACGCACTCAGCGACGAGGTGCTGGCGCTGGGCGCTAAAATTGCCTTGATCAAGAATGGCCATCGCGGCGCATTTGTGCGCAGCGCCGCGGCAGAGCAGGTCAGCGCATTGGGCACTGCCTGCCCGCCGAATGTGGCGCACTGGTGTGCGCGCGAATTGTGGCACCCGGTGTTCACCATTGCCTGCGTGCCGCAAACGACCGGCAGCGGCGATGCGACCATTGCCGGCTTCTTGCATGCGCTGGTGCAGGGCCAGCCGCTCGAACGCGCCCTGCAACTTGCAGTGGCGAACGGCACCTGCAGCGTGACCGCGCCGGACGCCTTGTCGGGCATCCTGCCATGG
>Ga0247841_10006248_pt1 | contig 18578 bp, 18 predicted proteins | sample LaCruzMarch2015__2_FD_192410 | JGI IMG/M metagenome (GOLD analysis project Ga0247841, IMG submission 192410) | Freshwater microbial communities from meromictic Lake La Cruz, Castile-La Mancha, Spain - LaCruzMarch2015_18m | ecosystem: Environmental > Aquatic > Freshwater > Lake | place: Spain... | reverse complement strand
CCCAACAAGCGGCAAGCAACATTGCGCGGCTTCTACGATTTCATGGCCGCGAACGGAGCCAGAAAAGCCTTCTCTCTCGTAACTGCCAGAAAATCACGGTGGTTATATCCGGTATGAATCAGCACTATGGAGAAGTACGGTTTCCGTGCGCGAATATGGCCTTGGATAGAGAAGTCAGCGTCAAGCGAAAGTCTGCTCCGGTCACGGTCGAGCATTCTAATCGCGCTGCCACCTTTCAAAACCATCTGCTTTGATAGGATAGGATCCTTGAAGATTGCCAAGATGCTCTCATCAATCACATCTTCAATCCTCATATGATTCCCTTGGGGTAGTGGATTTGCCACGCACGATCAAACTCCCACGACGTTTTGGCGAAATGATCCAAGTAGAATTTGTTTTTGAATGTGAACCTTCTTGATATGGCGTTTGCCATGGTGGTGAACCCAATTCTCTCGCACAAGAATCCTATTGCTTGCCAATAAGGATATACATAGGCGAGTTTGTCGTAGAGATCAAGAAACCGCCGCTGGTTTGCTTGCGGAATTCCGGCTCTGAGTATTTCAATGACCGTACTGAGTCCACCATTGTACTGCGGATGAACCACTGCCTCAATCAGTACTCTCTCCAGGCAAGTCACGCGAGCTCCTCTAGGACATGGCCGACCACTATCTTGCACAGTCTCGACTCCGGCGCCCTTGCGACTGACTTGCTCCGTGATCGTGATCTCATGTCCACGGAACCGGTAGGTATGTTTGCTGATTCGATGGGGGATAGCAAAAGCTCTGAAAATTGCGTGGTCTGAGAGAAGCACTTTGCCTCCTCGCATCTGATCTTTGCTTCTTGTCGCCTCGACTCCGACGTATATGTTCGAAGGAACCTGGTCCGTCAATCCGTGGTGGTAAACTGAAGTCAGGTTACAGAAGTAACCGCCTGGGAATAGTGCCTGTGCAACTTGATACGGATTCCAAGTGGCCGGCGCAGTTGAAGAATACAGTGGTGTAGTTCTTCCAATCTGCGAAGACAAATCCAATCGATTGAGAAGGTGCTCAGCCTCCATCGCCCTCTCGAAGGATGATAATATCTTGTAGCGAGTTTGGGACATGTAAGCCAACAGTGCCGGTTTCAGTTCATGATACCTTGCCGGAAGAGATAATATTTCCGCAAGTTCCCGTTTATGGGTGGCCGTAAGTCCTGTCATGAGAGTGACCTTCTACAATGATAATATGCGTAAACACATATTATCATTAGTGGCGTCAGGTCTGCAAGTTCAAAGTGATCGGTATTTTGAAAAGTGTGATCGTTGAAATCTATGGAGATTACACTGTGCATCTTGCGTATACGGTAGCACATAATGTGTAAACACATTATGTGCTATTCTTGACGAGGGCGCAAGCTATTTGTGAATGCCGGTTTGCATGCCTTGGAATGCTCATGCCGAATCAGGCAGAATCTCTGCGGGATGACATGGTCTTTTGCCTGGTTTCAGGGCGATTTGTGCGGCTTGCTCGCGAGTGATGACGGGGCCGGCCACCGTCGCTGTGGTGGATTATGATGTTGCATGCTGTGATCTCACTGCTTTCTTGGTCGCCGCGGCTTCGTGCTGCTGTCGTAGCGTGTGTTCTGCCAGCATGACGGACATTGGATCAAGTTCGCTCATCAATTCAGTGTTCGTGTAGACTTTTGATGCCAGCCATTCCTTGACCACTCCGTCCGGGTCCGCCTTGGCCCATTCATCGAATTGTTCCATGAACATCAGGTCCGGATCCATCGGCTGGCTTAAGATCTTGTCAGCCTGACCTATTCATGAACTCCAGCAAGTTTATGAATAGGTCGGGCTGAGGGAGCGGACTGGTACGAGGTAGTTGAACCCGTTCTTCTGATGGACAGAATAATACACAGAAGAATAGATAATAAAGCATGTTGATGTAGTATCAAGAATATGATTTAATATTGCGACATGAAAGCAAATCAATTGGTCGAATACTTGGAGAAGATTGTCGGGAATCCAGTAAATCTGCGACAACTGCCCGCAGTTCGGTTGGCCGGTATCCCTGTCTTCCTGACTGCCGACTACCGCTACTTTGAATGGCGGTGGCTTGACCAGATGCTCATCCTTGCGTGCGCGGAGTCCGATAGAGAAGCACCGACCGCAACCGATCTTGGGGCCAGGCACCGTATTCTGGTGGACCAGTTCAAGTGCCCGGTGGTCTTTGTATATCCGGCGTTGGATGTCTACCGCCGCAATCGCTTTGTCCATCTGGGCCTGCCCTTTATCGTGCCCGGACTTCAATTCTTCTGTCCGCCTTTTGCAAGCCTGTGCGAGCAATTCCAACGCGCGACCATGCTCAAGAAGCTCTCTGCCGCTGCCCAGAGTGCGGTTTTGTTTCAAATCCTGCGCCCTCAGGCTGATGGATCTCTGCTGAATCAGTGGGCTGAATGGCTTGGCTATTCTGCCATGACCATGACCAAGGTTCGCGACGAACTGGTTGCTGATAAGCTGTGCGTGCGTGAGGACGGAGCCAAGCCGCGCGGTCTACGGTTCCTCCATCAAAACCGTGCCCTGTGGGAAACCGCCCTGCCTTTCCTGCGATCGCCTGTCAGATGCACCCGTTGGGCCAAAGTTCAACAAAAGCCGCTAGTGCTGCCAGTGGCCGGTCTCACCGCCCTGTCAAGGCGAAGCATGTTGGAAGATGATCCTCTCCCAACCTACGCTTGTCATCAGAACGCATGGAAAACGCTTGTTGATTCCCGGTCTATTCAAGAAGTGGATCATCAAGAAGAGGCAACCACCCGGGTCGAATGCTGGCGCTATAATCCCGGGCTTGTGGGTGAGGACGGCATGGTGGACCGGCTTTCTCTGTTCCTGAGTCTCTCTGCTTCCACCGATGAGCGAGTGCGCCTGGCTGCGAAGTCTCTATTGGAGGATATTCCCCGTGACGGCATTCTCGATGGAGGAGGACGCCCGCCGGATGCTTGCGTCATGTCGCAAGAAGACCTCGTCCATGATGACGCGGGTCGAATCAGAGATTCCGGTGCTTAAGGAAGCTTTATCCTTTGCGTCTTCGCGTCTTGGCGCGAAACGTTTCCCCCGTTGAAGCATTCCCTGTCCTGGACGATCGAGAATGCCGGCGCAAGAAGGATCTCGCGCCAAGATACCAAGAGCGCAAAGGCTTCACGCAAAGGTTTCATTCTTGATTCTACTTCAGGCAAAGGTACAGTGCTGTAAAGGTTTGAAGAGTTGCGGTGAGGTGTAATGCCATGACAATTGCGAAAGAGTCTGAAACCAAAGAGCTGAAGAAAGGCCTGGCGGAACTCAAGGCCGGGCTTGTTTCGATTTCGGCCATTCTCAACAAGCACGGACGGGGCGAGCTGTGGTTTGGTGTCCGAAATGACGGCAAAGCGGTTGGCCTGGACGCAACGGACAAGACATTGCGCGACGTGTCGCAGGCCATTACGGCTCATATCGAACCAAAGATCTATCCGCACATCACCGCCGAGACAATCGACGGTCTCGTCTGCATAAAGGTTGCCTTTGAGGGGCAGGAAACGCCGTACTATGCTTATGGTCGCGCCTATATGCGCGTTGCCGATGAAGACAGGCAATTGAGCGCCAAAGAAGTGGAAAAGTTAATTCTTGCGAAGCACAGTGACCGGCTTCGTTGGGACAACGAGCCTTGCCGGACACCTACTGCTGACCTCGATGCGGGAAAGCTGAAGCGTTTTGTTGAGCGCGCCGGTCTCACTTGGGACACTCCTGTTAATGCCCTCGAAAAGCTTGGCTTGATCAAAGACGGGAAGCTGCTGAACGCCGCGCCGCTGTTCTTTGCAAAAGCGGCACCGATGGAGTTGCGTTGCGCAGTGTTTGGGACGACAGACAGCGGCATTGGCTGGTTGGGTGAGGGTGGCGTAGTAACGGCAGGCGGTGGAGATGTCCTTGTGGCCGGCCTTTAGAAAGGTCGCTCTTTCCCAGCCGAGCTTCCTCATCCAAGAGGAGGACTCCCCATTCTTTCTTCCCTCGGTGCGAAAGTCTCAGTCTCTTTTTCCTTCGTTTCCTTTGTTGCCTTCCGTTAAGTCCACTCCGGAGAGTTTGAACGGAAGGCAATGGCGGTAGCAAAGCATTGCAGAGATGGACCGTAACTCTTTTCTTCGCTCGGCTTGACTTTTCCAGTGATCTGCGGCGATTATCCGCGTTCCCGTGCGCCTGTAGCTCAATTGGACAGAGCTTCTGACTTCGGATCAGAAGGTTGCAGGTTCGAGTCCTGCCAGGCGCGCCATGAACCAGAGTTTCGAGTCGGAGACTCGAAACACGGTTCATGGCTGGTGTGAAGCGTGTTCCGCGCAGCGGAACTCTGCTTCACACCGCCATGCATAGAGAGGCACCACTGAACCAGAGTTTGGACAACAAGTTGTCAAAACACGCTGCATGGCTTCGCCGTTAACAGAGAGGAACCGCCATGCAAGAGAAGAACCTTGACCGCGGGTCACGCGTCACTTCGCAAGCAACGATCTGCCGTGGGCGGTGAGACGATATTTCTGAATGCGACTGTTCGGCTTGTCTGAAATGGTCATTTCGATCAAGCCGAGATCCATCAACCGCTTGATTTGCTTATGCAGTTCTCCAGATACCGTCTTATGATGTAATTCAGAAGCCGTCCCTGCCTTACCTAACCTGAATATTGCATGAGCGGTACGATCTTGCGCGATGAGGAAGAGAAGAGACTGGTTTTGACGGGATGAGCAGGATTGGGAATGATTTTGTTGAGGATTGGCAGAATCTACCTTATGCAGGATGGAAGCTCGCCGGGTCGCTTGTTGAGCAACTGGCGATTTGGGAGAATTGCCCATTGGAAGCGTTCCCCGTTTGTATCTAATGACAGTCCAGAGAAATGAAAACATCCATAAAACTGGCGGCCATCCTTGTCGGGCAGGGCTTTGGGACAAGGAAGGAATGTGTGAGGATGATCCGGGCGGGCCTGGTGGAGGTCGGAACACTGGAGCGCGGTGAAATCCGATGGAGAAAAGGGGAAGCGCCCGATGAACTCATAACACTGTCGGATCTTCATCTTCGTATCAGCGGAATTGCCGTGCCCTATCGTGAACAGCTCCACATTGCATTCAACAAACCGACGGATACTGAATGCAGTCATTCTTCTTCTCACCACAAGAGTGTGTTTGCTTTCTTTCCTGAGCCTTTTCTGAAACGCGGGCTGGAGATCGTAGGACGGCTGGATGCCGACACCACGGGCTTGTTGCTGTTATCCGATTCCGGGCAGTTTAACCATTTCTTAACCTCGCCCAGACGTCATGTCCCCAAGACCTATAGGGTTGGTACCAAACACCCGATAACTCAGGAGCAGAAGGCGAGGCTGGAGAGCGGGGTGGAGTTGCGAAATGAGGACTGCGTAACCTTGCCGGCAAAGGTTGTGGTCCTGGGAGATAGAGTGTGCGACATGACTATCGAAGAGGGGAAATACCACCAGGTCAAGCGGATGTTTGCGGCAGTGGGAAACCGGGTTGAGTGCATTCACAGGATAGCGATAGGTTCATTGCGGCTGGATGAAACCCTTGGCGTGGGCGAGTGGCGAATTCTGGATGCTCAGGATCTCGCTGCGCTGGGTTTCCCCAAAGGAATATAGAATATGTCCGGTAATTTGGAGCCTGCGCATGGAAAGAAAGACGGTTTAACCGCCGATCCTGAACACGATTCGGCGGCCCGATTGTTGCTGGATGCGCCCGTTGAGCGTGGAGACAGGCTTCTTCTCATTGAGGGAGGGTGTGGATCACTGGCTGCGCATTTCGCGCCGGCGTTCAGGGAGACAACATCGCAAAATAGCCTCTATCGAAATCACGTTATCTCCAAAGCTTTGCTGTCTCGACAGGGACAAGCCAGGGTATGCTGCCTTCTCGGAGATATACCACGTGCTGGTTCCGCGCCGGGTCTGGAAGTAAATTCCTGCGACGTGATCATTTTCCGTCTGCATCGTGGAGTGGCATTTGCAAATAGCGCGCTTATTGAAGCGTTCCGGCTGCTGCGCATGGGAGGAAGCTTCTGGGTGGCCGGACACAATCAGGAAGGCATAAAGAGCTTCGCAAAAAGGGCTGAAGCGCATTTCGGAAATATGGCTCTAGTCCGTATCAAGGCATCCTGCCGGCTATTTCACTTTGTCAAGAAATCGGATATGCCGGTCTTATCTGTGGAGGACCCTCACTACTTTGAAACCGTTCCGCTGGAGATCGAACTTCCAGGCTTCGGAAAGCTCAACTACGTCAGCAAGCCCGGAATATTCTCCTACCGGGCCACCGATGCAGGCACTGCGGTCATGGCGAAATTCTTTCCCGATTGCAGGGGGAGGGATGTAATGGATCTGGGCTGCGGCAGCGGTGTTCTCTCGCTGTCCGCTTTCAAGTTCGGCGCCAAGTCTGTTCTTGCTGTGGATGTCAATGTCGTGGCTACGGCCTGCACGGACCTGAACTTCCAAATTCAAAAGGTCCCTGGAAAGACCCTATGCACAAACCTTACGGAAGGCATCGAAGCTGATTTCGATATAGTTCTAACGAACCCTCCTTTTCACTGCGGCAGTGTGACCGATTATTCATTTCCTGGTAGAATCCTGGACTCCATCCTGCCTCGGCTCAGGATTGGCGGCTCGGCCTATGTGGTAGCCAACCAATTTCTGGACTATGCCGCCCAGGGCAAACGACGATTCCGGACTGTGGACCTTCTGGCGCGTGAACATGGTTATTGTATTTATCGCATGACGAGGTAGCCTGGGCTCTTCGCGTAATCCGTGGATGCGCTTGAGATGAGGGACACCGGCCAACCGCGGGCGGGTGTCAATGCCGATTCCGAAGAGAAGCCGCATTTCGCCGGGCGTTACGGTAAATCCCGCCCGGAGTTCTTCAACGGTCATTGGCTTTGCCATCAGACACCCTAAGACAGAACGATTCAGATGAGGCCACACGGGACCCTCACCCTGGCCCTCTCCCGGCGTACCGGGAGAGGGTAGAAGAGGGACGCGCGATGCGCTCACCAAATGGTGAGCCACTACAATCAGGAAGAAAGTAGTTCCCTCTCCCGGAGGGAGCGGGTTAGGGTGAGGGTCGGCTTGATCGCAACTGAATCGTTACGTCCAAGGGCGCCACCGTTGCGCTTGCGTTTCCACCACATTTCTGACACCTTCCCACCATGCAAGCGGCGGTCCCAGCAGGGGATGTCTGGCCGGAGAGCAGTTTCTTGCTGATTTTGAGGAGTGTTCAATGTCGAAACCGACCCTTGTCGTAATGGCAGCCGGTATGGGTAGCCGTTACGGCGGCATCAAGCAGATTGACCCCATCGGACCCAATAACGAAATCATCATCGACTATTCTGTTTTCGATGCCAGGAAAGCAGGTTTCGGCAAGGTTGTTTTCATCATCCGGAAACAGATCGAAAAGGCGTTCCGCGAAACTGTCGGACGCAACATTGAAAAGGCCATTAATACTGCTTATGTATTTCAGGAACTCGACAAACTGCCTGCGGGATTCTCCGTTCCAGCCAGCCGGGAAAAACCCTGGGGAACCGGTCACGCCATTCTCATGACCAAAGATGTGGTCAAAGAACCATTTGCTGTCATTAATGCAGACGATTTCTACGGCCCTGATGCATTTGCCGGAATTGCGAGATACCTGACCAACGCTGCAGACAAGAACGGAAAATACGATTACAGCCTCATGGGTTATATCCTGAAAAATACCCTGTCCGAGAATGGCAGCGTTGCCCGCGGTGTCTGTGAGGCCACTGCAGGCGGTTATCTGAAGGACATTCACGAGCGAACCAAGATTCAGCCTTTCCCAGATGGTGTAAGATTCGAGGAAAATGGTGTCTGGACTCCGGTTTCAGCCGAAAGTCTGGTCTCAATGAACATGTGGGGATTCACCCCAAGTCTCTATGCGGAACTCGAAAGCCTTTTTCCGGCTTTTCTGAAAACATCCGCGGACAATCCTAAATCCGAGTTCTTCATTCCTGAAATAGTGGGTACTCTGGTGAAGCAAAACAAAGCCACTGTCCGGGTTCTCAGTACTCAGGAAAAATGGTTCGGTGTCACCTACAAGGAAGACAAACCGATAGTCCAGGCCGCCATCCGCGACCTCGTAGCCAAACTTGTTTATCCCGCGAAACTCTGGTCTCAAACGTGAAACCACAAAGGCAACTCATGGAACTCAAGGACATTGCATCACAGTTTGCCATAGACGGAACCTTCCTCGAAGGCGCTCCATACGGCTCCGGCCATATCAATGATACTTACTGCACCTGGTTCAACACCCGGCAGGGAAGAACCAGGTATATTCTCCAGAGGATCAACCATTTTGTTTTCAAAGATCCAGTCGGCCTGATGGAAAATGTTTCCAGGGTTACCTCGCATATTGGCTCCAAGATCAAAGATGCCGGGGGGAATCCGCTTCGTGAAACATTGACTGTCATCCCGACAAAAGAGGGCAAAACGCTTTTTGTCACACAGGACGGCAATTTCTACCGTATGTATGTATTCATTGAGGGTGCTAGAACATACGATCAGGTTGAAAATCTGGACCAGGTCTACCAAGCCTCGTATTCCTTTGGAAACTTTCAGAAACAGCTCGCGGATATGCCGGGCGGCCGGCTCAACGAAACAATTGCAAAGTTTCACCACACCAAAAGCCGTTTTGGCGTCTTCCTCGAAGCTCTGAAAAAGGATGTTAAAGGCAGAGCTGCTTCAGTCAAAAGCGAAGTGAACTTTGTACTGCAGAGAGAGGCGGATGCCTCCAGAATTGTTGACCTGCTGGCTGCCGGTAAAATCCCTGAACGCGCCACACACAATGATACCAAACTGAACAATGTCATGCTCGATGACATCACAGGGAAGGGCATCTGCGTTATCGACCTGGATACCCTCATGCCAGGTGTTCCCATGTATGACTTCGGCGACTCAGTCCGCATTGGAACCTCTACTGCGCCCGAAGATGAAACCGACCTTTCCAAGGTTCGCATGGATATCAGGATGTTCGATAAACTTACCAATGGGTATCTCGATGCCGCCCGCGATTTTCTCATTCCACTCGAGAAGGAAAATCTCGCGTTTTCCGGAAAACTACTGACCTTTGAATGCGGAATCCGCTTTCTTACGGACTATCTTTCCGGAGATGTGTATTTTAAGATAAAACGTGAGAATCACAACCTTGATCGCTGCCGCACTCAGTTCAAAATGGTCTCTGAGATGGAACGGCAGATGGGAGAAATGGAAGAGATTGTGAGAAAATACTCATGACATACTTAATTACCGGCGGCTGCGGGTTCATTGGCAGTCACATTGCAGAAGCACTGGTAGCTGAAGGCCACAAAGTAATTGCCTACGACAATCTCTCTTCCGGCTATCTGAAGAACATTGCACATCTCCGTGACAAAGTGGAGTTTGTGAAGGCGGACGTGCGTGACTTGGATAGCCTTATCCGCTCCTGCAAAAGGGTGGATTATGTTTTCCATGAAGCGGCTCTTGTATCCGTCTTTGAGTCTGTCGAGCAGCCTGTGGTCAATAACGATGTGAATATCACCGGCACCATGAATGTACTGCTGGCTGCCCGTGCAAACGGGGTTAAGCGGGTGGTTATGGCAAGTTCTGCCGCCAACTACGGCAACGACCCGAGGCTTCCAAAGCGTGAGGATATGACTCCGCTGCCTGAAAGCCCCTATGCACTGGCCAAAATCTGTGACGAATATTACATGTCCATTTTTCATAAACTTTACGGTATTGAAACCACCTGTCTCCGTTATTTCAATGTCTATGGACCGCGCCAGGACCCATCGTCGATGTATTCCGGTGTGATTTCCAAGTTCAATGATGTGGTCAAGAGCGGCGCTACGCCCATGATATTCGGTGACGGACAACAGACCCGTGATTTCGTGTTTGTGAAAGATATTGTCCAGGGTAACATGCTTGCCATGCATTCACCGAATGCGGGTAAGGGCGATGTCTATAACATTGCCACCGGCTCCACCACTACTCTGGTTCAGCTGCTGGAAGCCGTTGCCAGGCAGTATGGCAAAGAGGTGAAACCGGTATTCAAAGACGCCCGCGCCGGTGATATCCGGCATTCTTATGCAGATATCAGCAGGGCGAAGACTGTGCTCGGATATGCACCAAAGTACGACATCAATGCAGGTCTTAACGAACTCGTGAAGTACGGGTGATAGACTCATCCAGGAGCCGTCACTCCCGGATTGTATGTAGCGTGGGTGAACAGGGTCTTACTGGCAAAGAGCGATCACGGAGGATATGCGATGAGCTGGAATCGAAAAGTCGCGATTGTTTCGGGTGTGATTGTCTGCGTTTTGGGCGCTTATGGTCTGGCCGCAGCGGAAACCATTGATACAGTGGCGCGGCCCGATACGGGCCAGAAGAACAAATTCTACGTGGGCAATAGGGAGCCCCTCCTTCAGAGCCCGCTTGTAAAGTTACCGATTGGTTCGATCAAGCCGCAAGGATGGCTGCGCAAACAGCTTGAACTGGAAGCAAATGGATTCTTCGGGCATCTTCCGGAGTTAAGCCGGTTTTTGATCAAGGAAGGCAGTCCATGGCTCAATCCTGAAGGTGTTGGCGAAAAGTTCTGGGAGGAAGCGCCGTATTGGCTGAAAGGCTATGGAGATCTAGCCTACGTGTTGGGCGATCAGAAGATGATCGCTGAGGCCAAAGTATGGATCAATGGTGTCATTGGAACGCAGAGGGAGGATGGCTGGTTCGGGCCAAGGGCCAATATCGCATCCCCGCGTGTGCACAGCACCGGCAAACCGGATTTGTGGCCCAACATGCCCATGTTGAACGCGCTCCAGGCGTACTATGAGTACTCAGGTGATGAACGTGTTATCCGCCTGATGACCAAGTACTTCGCCTGGCAGCTCGCTGTTCCTGACGAGGATTTCTTTCCGCCGCTGTGGCAACAGCAGCGTGGTGGCGACAATCTCGCCAGTGTCTATTGGCTGTATAACCGTACAGGGGATAAGAAGCTTCTGGACCTTGCGAATAAGATCTTCACGAAAACAGCCAACTGGACAGAAGGTGTGCAGAATTGGCATAACGTGAATATCGCACAGGCCTTACGCGGGACGCCTACCTACTATCTGCAGTCAAAGAATCCACTGCACCTGACGGCCCCGGAGCGTAACTACCAGACGGTATGGGGAATGTACGGTCAGGTGCCGGGCGGAATGTTCGGCGGCGACGAAGGTTGCCGGCCGGGTTTTGTCACTGCGCGTCAGGCCGTCGAAACATGTGGAATTGCAGAAATGATGCATTCCTGTGAAGAGATCCTGAAGATCGACGGGGATCTTAAATGGGCGGATCGCTGCGAAGATGTCACGTTCAACTCGCTTCCGGTCGTAACGACGCCTGACTTCAGGGGGCTTCGTTATCTGACCGCGCCCAACCTGATCATTTCCAACAGCAAGAACAAGAGTCCAAAGATTCAGGATAAGGGCGCCAAGTACCAGATGAATCCGCATGCGCACCGCTGCTGCCAGCTCAATATGGGGCAGGGCTGGCCCTACTACGCGGAACATCTGTGGATGGCGACACCCGACAACGGTCTGGCGCTCGTATTCTACTCCGACTCGAAGGCAACAGCGAAAGTTGGCGACGGTACCGAGGTGAGCATTACCGAAACCACGCACTATCCGTTCGACGAAAATATAGCGCTTTCTGTTTCGCTTCCAAAGCCGGCGAGTTTTCCACTCTATCTCCGGGTCCCTGTCTGGTGCAGCAAGGCCGAACTCAGTATTAACGGCCAGCAGGTCAAAGTGCAGGCGAAGCCGCAGTCCTTTCTCCGTATCGAGCGAGCGTGGAAGAATGGCGATATTGTCAAAATCAAACTGCCAATGGAGCTGAGCGTAAGAACTTGGGCCAGAAATGCAAACAGTGTTTCAATCGACCGCGGGCCGCTCACTTATTCCCTGAAGATTTCCGAGAAATATGTGCCTATCGATGGATCCATCGCGATATCAAAGACATACCTTCCTGACGCCTGGCGCCGGGATTTGTCGAAAGATGTGCTGGAAGCCTGGCCCGCCTTTGAGATCTATCCGACAACACCGTGGAACTACGGGTTGGTGCTTGATAAGGGAAGGCTTGATGAGTCGATGAAAGTGACGAAGAAGGACTGGCCTTCAGACAACAATGCATGGGGCAGCACGGAAGCGCCGATTGAAATCAAAGCAAAAGGGCGCAGAATTCCGGGCTGGCAAACAGACGAAACTGATCTGGTAGGGCTTATCGCGGAGAGCCCTGTTAAATCAGATGAACCTGTTGAAGACATAACCTTGATCCCGATGGGCGCCGCGCGGTTGCGGTTGTCGGCGTTCCCGGTGATCGACAATGGTCCGGCCGGTCATACGTGGGTAACACCGCCTGAGCCGGAACTAAGTGATCCCAAGGACAATCTTGATGCTGCCGGAAATAAGCCGGTCCGGAAGAAAGCGCCCGGCGTAAAGAAGCCTGCAGGCGGGAAAAAGGATGCGGCAGGCAGGAAGGCGCCAGGCGGGAAGAAGAAGCCCGGTGCGATGACAGAAGGTTGCCCGGCCTGCGAATCTGCAGGCGTAATGTGTGCCGAATGCGCGGCGGCTGCTGACGCAAAGAAGGCGGCTGTAGGGGAATAGAGATAACACGATCTGTCAGGCTCTTGCCATCCCTTGCTGTCTCTTGTGAGCGCTCAGTTGTCGATCCCGGTAGCCTTTGGGGCTCAGACCGGTCAGTTTGCGGAAGCTGCGAAAGAGATGATTCGGTCGCGAAAAGCCACACGCCGGGGCTATGTCCACCACCTTCATTTCCGAGTTGGCGAGCAGATCCTTGACTCTATTCATGCGCACACGTACAACTTCGTCGTTGATGGTCCGCTTCAGTTCCCTGCGAAAAGCCTTTTCCAACTGGCGGCGTGAGCTGCTCGTGGCGGCAACCACGTCGTTCACGCTCAGCAGCGCGTTGGCATAGTGGTCGCGAATGAATCGCAGCGCCCGTGCCACCTGCAGGCTTTCGACGGCGAGAATGTCGGTGCTTCGCCTCGTCACGAGCCCTTTTGGCGGCACGCGGATGACTCTCTTCGGCGCCTTTTGTCCCGACATCAACCGGTCGAGAAGAGCTGCTGCCCGGTAAGCCATGCCTTCGAGGTCATGGCAGACGCTGGAGAGCGGTACCGGGATGCACTCGCAGATCAGCGCGTCATTATCCACGCCAAGCACGGCCACGGCTTCCGGCACAAGCAGACCGGCGTCGTCGCATGCATCGATGATGTCTGCCGCCACGCAATCGTTGTAGCCAAGAACCGCAAGCGGTTTAGGCAGGCGCTTGAGTTCGCGTACCAGCGCCTTGCGGCGGGCGATCCAGTCGTGCATGGCCGGATCACTGTTGCGTGTATCGGCGGGCGGAAGCAGGTGGCAGGAGAAACCGTATTTCGCAAGCCGGTTGGCAAAGCCGCGATATCGTTCGGCGTTTATCACATCATCTATCATGGGTGCCCATGCGAAGTTCCGGAAACCGCGCTCCATGAAATGATCCGCTCCGAGGCGGCCGATGAGGTCATTGTCACCCTCGACCCGCGGCAGTTGGATATCGTTTCGCACCATCGAAATCTCAACGGTCGGCAAGCCCGACGCGAGGATGAATTCCGCAAGGTCGTCCCGGTAACCGATGAAGGAGATGATTCCGTCGCCACGCCAGCCGACGGGGATTTTAGCCGTGTAGATCATGTCGGCGACAATGTGCCAGCGGTGCTCGCGGGCATAGCGTGTGACGCCCCGCAGGAAGCCATGGTGGGTGCTGGTCAACGCCAGCAGGACCGTTCGTTTTGTGGTCATGTTGCGCCCATCCTATTCGTTTCTGGACTCAGGCCGCAAGAGAAAACCCTGTCGCAAAATGAAACTTAAACAGCCGCAAAAGGGTTGTATCGCGCTTGTCCCGTTTCCGGCATAATGGGGTGCCATACCGAGATCAGGCAGAACCGAAGGACGGAGAATACGATATGCGACAAGCTGTCATGACCAGGCCAGGGACGATAGAATTCCGCAGTGCGCCTGAGCCGGTACCAGGGGCGGGGCAGGCGCTTCTTCGCATCCGGCGCATCGGCGTGTGCGGCTCGGATATCCATGTGTTTCACGGCAAGCATCCATTTACGTCCTACCCGGTGGTCCAGGGGCACGAGTACAGTGCCATTATCGAATCGGTGGGTCATGGCGTTACCGGCATGAAGCCGGGCATGAGGGTTACCGCGAGGCCGCAGCTAGTGTGTGGTAAGTGCCGGCCGTGCCTGCGTGGAGACTACAATATATGTGATCACCTCAAAGTGCAGGGCTTCCAGGCGCCTGGTTGCGCTCAGGATCTGTTTGTTGTGGATGTGGATCGCATCGTGCGGCTGGCTGAAGGCATGAGCGATGAGCAGGGGGCGCTTGTGGAACCGGCTGCCGTGGCTGCCCATTCGACCGCTCGCGGCCCTGATCTCGCCGGGCGCAATGTGGTTGTACTCGGCGCCGGTACCATAGGAAATCTAGTGGCCCAGGCGGCCCGTTGCCGGGGCGCTCGAAAGGTGCTGATCACCGACTTAAGCGAGTTTCGCCTGCGGAAGGCACAGGCCTGCGGGGTGGATGCGGTGTGCCATCTGCAGCAGCAGAAACTGTCAGAGGCGGCACGCGATGCGTTCGGGGCGGACGGGTTCGACGTGGCGTTCGAAGCTGTTGGCGCCGAAGGCGCCTTGGATGATGCAGTGCAGCATATCCAGAAGGGCGGCGATATAGTTGTGCTTGGTGTATTCGGCGAGCGACCCCGCGTTGACATGTCTATTGTCGGCGACCGCGAACTTCGACTGATCGGAACGCTTATGTACAAGCACGAAGATTACGAGCAGGCCGTCAGTTGGATCGCCTCTGACGCAATCAGGACCGAACCGCTGGTCACGAGGCATTTTCCATTCGAACAGTACCCGGAGGCGTACCGGTTCATTGAAGAACAACGTGACCAGACGCTGAAGGTCCTGATCGATGTTGCGTGAACATACAGGAGTCAAATAATGACCGTTGGGAGTTCTATGATGGAACAGGTATGCTTCGACAGGGCAGTGAAGGGCATCGCACCGGAATCCGTCCACCGGATCAGGTTGCCAGGCGGTGCGATGATGCCCGCCGCCGCCTTCGGCACGTTTCATTCCGACTGGGCGCAGGCATACATGAAAGATGCCACGGTTGAGGCGATACGGCTGGGCTGGCGTCATATTGACACGGCGCGCGCATATGAGAACGAGGCCGTGGTGGGCGAGGCGATCCGGGAAGCCGTCAGGAAGGGGTATATTGCCTCAGCAGGCGACCTGTTCATTACCGGCAAACTCTGGAACGGGCATATGGCCCCGGGAGACGTCGCGTCGGCGCTGGATGCCACGTTAAAGGCGCTCGGAGTTGAGAAGCTGGACTTGTATCTGAACCACTGGCCATGGCCCAATGTGCATACGCCGGGTTGTGTCGGCGACCATCGAAACCCCAATGCGGTGCCGTACATTCACGAGGCATTCATGGAGACCTGGGGCGAGATCGTCAAGTTGAAGAAGGCCGGCAAGATTGTCGACATCGGAACCTCCAATCACACATCAGCGACCATGAAGCTGCTTCTCAGGCATACTGCTGGTGATGAACGCCCCGTGGTGAACCAGATGGAGATGCACCCGCTTTTCCAGCAGACCGCGTTGCGCCGCGGATTTGAGGCGGGTGGCGTTGTATGCAGCGGATACATGTCACTTGGATCGCCGAAACGACCTGGCCGCGACACGTTCAAGGAGCACCGTGCCGACATGCTTGACCCGGTGATCCAGGCTATTGCGAAGGAAGCGGGTGTGACGCCGGCTTTGGTGTGTTTGAACTGGGCCCATCAGCGCGAGAACAGAGGCGGCGGCTTTGTGGCCATGGCCACGCGCTCCGACTGGATACGCGACAATCTCAAGGCTGCAAACGGGGCGATCCTGACCCCTGAACAGATGGTGATGATCTCGGGCGACGGCACGCCGGAGCATCCCGGTATTGACGCAAACAACCGGCTGATCTGGGGACAGGTTTTTCTGTGGCCGGAAGCTGAGGGCGATTGGCGCGTGCTGTGGAACGACAGCCAGGTGTTCGAAACAAGCGAGAACTACCGGAGATTCAAGGCGTCCTGGGAGTTACACAACAGGGTCAAGATGCTGACAACGTTTCTGGGGCACGCATGAGAGAGACAGGCATCGTCAACCGTGATATCTGTGACGTACTCAGTACGCTTGGCCACACCGACGAGCTCATCGTTTGCGACGCAGGGTTCGCGATTCCCATGGGTGTCCGTACGGTCGATATATCGCTTGCGGAGAACGTGCCGACCGTGCCTGAGGTTCTGTCGGAGTTACGGAAGCATTTTTCAGTCGAAAAGATTGTCATTTCAGAGGAAACGAGGCGGGTTGTTCCTTCCCGCTTCAACGCACTGGCAAAAGCATTCGGGAAAGGGATGGCTGTGGAAATCATTTCCCAGACTGCAATGCGTGCCCGGGCAAAGAACGTAAAGGCGGTCATCCGCACTGGCGATTTCACGGCATATTCCAATGTCTTGCTTGTGTCGGGCGGCGGTGATAGGTGGTTTGTGGAAAGGCGGAGACGGACCTGTGAAACGCGTTCCTCCGAAAGGAATTGATCGGAAGACGGACGCGTAAAACGCGTTCCGTCGGGATTGAGGTAATGAAGCTTATGAACAAAAATCGGAATATCAAACTTCTTTCGTTCGGTGAAGTTCTGTGGGATGTGATCGATGGCGAAGCGTTTATCGGCGGGGCTGCTTTCAATCTAGCGGCACATGCTGCGCGATGTGGTCTTGATTCCTACCTGCTTTCGGCGGTGGGTGCGGATGATCTCGGGCGCAAGGCGTGGCAAGAGATAGAGCGGTTGAACGTGAGCAGGAAGTATGCGCAGACCGACAGGAAACATCCGACTGGCACTGTGACTGTGAGTTTGTCGGCAGGCGGCCAGCCTTCATATGTCATCCATAAAGATGTCGCATGGGATTTCATTGATGCAGGTGATGCCATCGTTTCTGATATTGCATCTGAGAAGTTTGATGTAATTTGCTTTGGCACGCTGGCGCAGAGGGGATGCGTTTCGCGAACCACTCTTTTGAAAACACTGAAGGCGTTGAAGGATGTTCCTGCATTTTATGACGTGAACCTCCGCCAGGACTACTACTCGAAGGAACTTGTCGTAGCCGGCTTGCAGCGGTCAGCAGTTTTGAAACTCAATGATGAGGAAGTTGAAGTGCTGTCAACGCTGGTCTTTGGTCGCAGAATGGATGCGACCGGGTTCGTCAAAGTGCTTCAGGATGAGTTTCCAGTGAAAGTCGTTCTTGTGACCATGGGTGCTAAGGGTTGTCTGGTTGCGGAGAAAGGAAATAGCAGGATGATGGCTGGTCGCAAGGTAAGAGTTGCGGACGCGGTTGGAGCCGGCGACGCATTTTCGGCGGCATTTCTGGCGGGCTGGCTCAGGGGTAAGACGGCGGTTGAGGCGGCTGAAATGGGCAATATGCTTGGCGCATATGTGGCCTCGCGCAGCGGTGCTATTCCTGACTATAATGAGGAAGTAAGGCAGTGTCTCGATTCAGGAAGACGGTGAAGCAATGAAAAGGAGTGAGACATGAGTGTTATGTTGTTGATGTGTGCGGTTGTTGCGGCGCTCGGCGGATTTCTGTTCGGGTTTGACACGGTTGTCATCTCCGGCGCTGAGCAGACAATCCAATCGTTATGGGGTTTGAGTGCAACTGTTCACGGGCTGGCGATAAGCATGGCTTTGTGGGGTACCGTGCTTGGATCATTGTGCGGTGGTTGGCCCACTGAACGAATGGGTCGCAAGAAGACGCTCATTGGCATCGGTTTTCTCTACCTTGTCGGCGCAATCTGGTCAGGATTGGCTACAGGGGTTTATTCGCTCATGATCGCTCGCTTCATCGGTGGGATCGGAATCGGCATTTCGACGGTGGTAGCGCCTCTCTATATCTCGGAAATAGCGCCGCCAAAAATCCGCGGTCGGCTCACCGGCATGTTCCAATTCAATATCGTATTCGGCATCCTGATCGCTTTCGCATCGAACGCGCTGCTGACTAACATTGGACCTAACGCATGGCGATGGATGCTGGGTGTGGCTGCATTTCCGTCGCTGCTCTACATCATATTTTCGTTCGGCCTGGTGGAAAGCCCGCGCTGGTTGATCACCCACCGTGGTAACCGTGCCGAAGGGCTTGATGCGTTTCGCCGGATCAATCCGAAGATCAGTGAAGCTGAGCTGAAGATACTCGTCGATGAGATTGAAGGTTCTGTAAGTCACGAGGCTGATGCATCGCGGTTCTTTACCAGGCGATTGATCAAGCCTATCATGCTGGCATTCTTTGTGGCGTTCTTCAACCAGCTTTCCGGCATCAACGCGGTCCTGGGCGCATGTCACTTCCCTAGGGGTTTGCCGTAGGTTGAAACTGCGGCTGAGCGTCGTCTACTTCTTGTCGTGAGGAAAGAGTCGGTTCCAGCGAGCATTTCGA
>Ga0247841_10006244_pt1 | contig 18590 bp, 19 predicted proteins | sample LaCruzMarch2015__2_FD_192410 | JGI IMG/M metagenome (GOLD analysis project Ga0247841, IMG submission 192410) | Freshwater microbial communities from meromictic Lake La Cruz, Castile-La Mancha, Spain - LaCruzMarch2015_18m | ecosystem: Environmental > Aquatic > Freshwater > Lake | place: Spain... | reverse complement strand
CCAGCATCGGCACGACCAGTCGCCATTCCACCAGCCCCTTGCGCACGAAGGTGATGGAGGCGATCGACATCCCCACCGCGTTGAGCAGCAGGGCCGTGGCCATGGCCGTCTGCAGTTCGATCCCGAACGCCAGAAAGACCGGGATCAGGATCAGCGCCGCACCGACCCCGGCCATGCTGAAGAGCGTGGTCAGGGCGAAGGTCAGCAGGGCGGCCAGGACGAGCGTGACCACGGTTAAGCCAGTGGCGCGGCGCGCCCGGCCAATGCGTTGATTTGGATCATAGATCAGTTCCTTCACCCCGGTCATGGAAGGTGGCAGATTGCCCGCCATATGGGAGGAGACGAACGTAACGGCAAAAGGATGCAGATCCCGTCGTGGGCAAGCCCATCAGGCCGGCGACGACGATGGACCAGCCGGCGGCGGGTTGCAGCCGATCGAGGGCCTCCCACCGCAGGGAGCACATGACCACCAGCAGAACCCTGGCGTTGGCGAAGGCGCGGTTGAACATCCCAGGGGCTTGGCGGACGTGGACAAGGGCCCGCCACTTGCGTCGGCGACGCGCTTTAACTGGCTCAACGAGAAGCGTATTCTTCGCCATTGGTCCTCAATCGGCAGGCAATTGCCCGAGAAAGGACTGGTGCATTGAGCTGAACCAATAACTCACAGACCGGATAACCCCATGAACTGGCAAGATCGACTCAGCTCCGACCCCAATATCTGTCACGGCAAGGTGTGCGTCAAAGGCACGCGCGTCATGGTGTCGGTTATCCTCGATAATCTGGCGGAGGGTGAATCGCACCACGCGATTCGAGAGGGATATCGAATCGAGGAGGAAGATATTCAGGCGACGCTGCAATATGCCGCAGTGCTGGCGAGCGACCGGATCGTCGCCCTGTCCCAGGAAGCCGCCTGATGCGCTTCAAGGTGGATGAAAACCTCCATCCCGAGGTCGCGGCGCGCCTGCGTGCAGCAGGCCATGACGCCATGACAGTTTTCGAGCAGGGTTTGCGTGGCCATCCCGACGACGAGATTGCCGTCGTATGTCAAGAGGAGCAACGGGTGATCCTGACGCTCGACCTGGATTTCAGCAACATCAGACGCTATCCGCCGCAGGACTATGCCGGGATCATCGTTCTGCGGCCAGGGAGCAAGGGCCGCGCTTCGGTCATGCGCGTGCTCGCTCAGTTCTTGCCAGTCCTCGCGTTAGTGAACCGTTCCTAATTCAACAGGAGCCCTGAACATGACGACGATCGCCCTCGAACAAACCCAAACCACCCTGTCAGAGCTAATCCATCGCCTGACGCCAGGTGAGGAGGTCATCATTTTTGAGAATGATCGAGCCGTCGCCCGTTTAGTGCTGAGCCCCTTGCCATCCGCCAGGCAAAGCGAGCCTGGGAACCAGTGGCCGTGTAAGGCGGGCAGCGCGAAAAACACCCGCCACTGGATGGCGTCGGACTTTGACGCCCCACTGGACGCGTTCAAGGAATACATGGAGTGAGCGATATTCTGCTCGATACCCATGCCTTCCTGTGGTTCGTATGGGATGATGCTTTGCTGAGTCCGGCGGCCAAGCAACTGATCGAAGACCCGGCGAACCATAAATTGGTGAGCGTGGCTTCCTGCTGGGAGATCGCCATCAAGGCCCGGCTTAAGAAGCTGGACCTTGGCGAACCGGCCGCAACCTTCCTTCCCCGTGAGTTGGCGACGAACCATTTCGACCTTCTTGAGATTCGGCTCGCCCACGCGACCCTTGTGGAAACGTTGCCCCTGCATCACAAAGACCCCTTCGACCGCCTGCTGGCCGCGCAGGCAGTGGTCCAGGGTATCCCGCTCGTGACTGCCGATGCAATCTTCGATCAGTACGGGGTCAACCGGATTTGGACCGCGGATCAAGGACAGCGAAACCTTCCTGTGCGGTGAACGGGCCTTGCTCGTGCAAGTGGAAGACGCACTGCTCAAGTGTCTGCTCGACACCACCATCGGCACCTGGAGAGCCGCAAGTACAACTTCGAGTTCGCTGCTGTCAAATTCTCCGACCCGATGACTGCTGCCATAAAGGCGGTGGGGATGACGTGACTCCTCGCAATGGGCCTGTCTTCGCCCATGAGCCGCGACCGGTTACGGTCGCGAGTCCTGCGGAAAACTCAAACAGGGGTGTCCAGCGGCGGGCGCGGGACAAAGCAGCACACCCTGCCGCTGTCGTCCAGGCGCACCTGACAGACGGTGGCGAGGTGCTCACGCAGACGCTTGCGCGCCCGCTGCACCCGTGACTTGGCGCCGGGCAGGGTCAGGCCCTTGCGCCGGGCATAGGCCTCCTGGGTCAGCCCCTCCAGGTCGCACAAGGTCAGCGCCTCGCGGTCCTCTGCCGACAACTCCGCCAGCGCCCGCGGCAGGCAGGCTGCCAGTGACTCCACGGGGACCGGCTCATCAAAGGGGGCCGGCAGATCGTCCGGCAGGTCTACATGGTCCTGTCGCGACCGCAGATGGTCGGTCAGGGTGTTGCGCGCGACCGCGAACAGCCAGGCGCGGGCGTTGACCATCTCGCAGAACTGGCGGTTCCGGCTCAGGGCTTTGATGAACAGGTCTTGCAGGAGGTCATCGGCCGTGTGGGCATCGCCCAGTCGGCGGATGAGCCAGGCGCGCAACTCACGTTCGTGCCGGCTCCAGGCGGTCATCAGGCAGATCACGCGATCACCGTGTCACCTGCGATAGTCCGGCAACCCCCACCGGCGCCTCGGGGAGCCACGGAACCAGGGCGCAACGGGGGCTGAGCTGGTCGGCGACCCGGCGAATGAAGGGGTTCTCCGCGGCGCCGCGTTCACGCAGCAGCGGGTGCCGGGTGCCGCTCGCCAGCAGGCTCTGGTTGATCACCCAGGCGAAGGGCGCGATGCCGGCGCGCGCCAGGTCGGCCTGCAGGCGTTCCGCCTCATGCACTGGGGTGGCCTCCGCCAGGGTGACGATGAGCACGCGCGTGAGCGCCGGGTCACGCAGCCGCGGCAGCAGTTGCCGCACCGCCTCGGGCATCTCGCCCTGGGTGCGCGAGACCTCCCGATGGTAGGCCTCGGCGGCATCGAGCAGCAGGATGGTGTGCCCGGTGGGAGCGGTATCGAGCACGACGAAGCCCTCCTGGCCGGCGTCCACGGCGCGGGCGAAGGCGCGGAAGACCGCGATCTCTTCGGTGCAGGGGGAGCGCAGGTCCTCCTCCAGCATCGCCAGGCCGTTGGCGTCCAGGTTGGGCGCGGCCTTGGCCAGGACCTCGGCCTGGTAGGCGGCGACCTCAGCCGCGGGATCGATGCGGCCGACGTGCAGGCCGGGGACGGACGCCCCGATCGCCGCGGCGACATGCGCGGCCGGATCGGTGGTAGACAACTGCACCGCATGACCGCGCCGCGCGAGCGCGACGGCAATGGCCGCCGCAACGGTGGTCTTGCCCACCCCGCCCTTGCCCATGGCCAGGATGACGCCCCGTCCCGTCTGGGCGAGCTCGTCCACCAGGACCGACAGCCCAGCCGGCAAGACGACTTCAGGCACAGGGGCGTCGATGGGCGCCGCGGCTTGCTCAGGATTCGCCATCAGGCGCAGGGCGTTGAGACCAACGGTCCCCAGGGCCAGCAGCGGCGTCCTGGTGACCGGCAACCGGGCCAAACCGACCGGCATCCCGGCCAGGGCCGCGGCACCACGCACCATCATCGCCGCGGCGATGGCGTCATCGGTCGGGGCGACGGCCAGGACGCCGTTGAGCGCCAGTTGCAGGTTGCTCACGCCGAGTGCCGCGAGTTCCTCGCGGGTGCGCTCGGCCTCGCGCAGGGCGGACGCGTCCGGCCGGCTGACCAGCACCACCGAGGTTTGCGCCGGGTCGGCGAGTTGGGCGACGGTCGCGGCATAGAGCGCCTTCTGTTTCTCCAGTCCGGCCAGTGGGCCGAGGCAGGAGGCGCCGCCGGTGGCTGAGTCGATGAATTCACTCCAGGCCGAGGGCAGGGTCAGCAGGCGCAGGGTATGGCCGGTGGGGGCGGTGTCGAAAATGACATGATCGAACTGCGCCGTTGCCGCGGGCTCCCCCAGCAGCTTGGAAAACGCATCGAAGGCGGCGATCTCCACCGTACAGGCGCCGGAGAACTGCTCCTCCATGCTGGCGATGGCGGCGGCCGGCAAGATACCGCGGTAGGGTGCGACCATCCGCTCGCGGTAGTCGTGGGCCGCGGCCTCGGGGTCGATGTTGAGCGCACAGAGCCCCGGCGCACCGGGGATGGCCGTCGGGGTCTGCCCGAGTGCGACCCCCAACACCTCATCGAGATTGGATGCGGGATCGGTGCTGACGATCAGCACCCGCCGCCCGGCATCGGCCAATGCGAGACCGGTGGCGCAGGAGAGTGAGGTCTTGCCCACCCCGCCCTTGCCGGTAAAAAAGAGGTGACGGGTGTCCGCGGCGGGGATGGCCATCAGCAGCATCCACTGTCGGGCGTGCAGCAGCCGGAGCCGACCTGGACGGGGAACGGGCCTGGGGCTGTCGGGACAGCCGCCGGCGCCAATCCCAGCTTCTGCGCCAACTGGGCACGCGAAAGGTAGGCGCCGGTGGCGACGACGCGGCCATCGACCAGGGTCAGGGGCAGGCGCTCCATCCCCGCCTCCAATTCCTTGAGCACCACCGGATTCGCGGCGAAGGCTTGCGGCTCCTGCGACAGGTTGTGCCGACTGACCTCGATCCCCTGCCCTGTCAGCCATTGCAGATCGGCATTGAAGGCTACCAGGACGGGGTCGACCTCGACGCCGCAGACGCCGGTCGAACAGCACATGGCGGGATCATAGATTTCGAGCGTTTTCATGAGGATCACTCCTTCGGCAGGCAGCGGTCGAGACCGCCGCCACAGCAGTTTTCGGTCAAAAAGGCCACGAGGGCCTGGATCGCGGCCAGCTCGGCCCGGTAGCGGACGAACCGGCCCTCCTGGACCGTGCTCACCAGCCCGGCCTGCGCCAGGGTCTTGAGGTGAAAAGACAGGGTCGGCGCCGGCAGGCCGAGGTGCTCGCCAATGACACCCGCCGTCAGCCCCGCGGGGCCGTTCTGTACCAGCAGGCGGAAGACGGCCAGGCGGCTGTCCTGGGCCAGGGCAGCGAGGGCGGAGACGGCGCTTTTACTTTCCATGATTCCAACATTATCGAAATTTTTTAACAAAAGCAACCGGGATTTCCAGCCTGTCGAGAGGCATCGACGGGCTTACCGTCTTGCCCGCGGGCGCATCGACGCTGAACCCGTCCGCTGCGTCAATGAACGAAAAATACGTGCGATCAAGAATGGCTTGATGGAGATGGACCCGGCCGAGCAGCCTTGCTCCCCCCCTGTCGGCGAGGATCATAATCGTCATCATATAGCCGTCGGACGTGATAGCCGGACGTAGGGGCGGGTTTTAAACCCGCCCCTCCACGAGTGTCTGTCCGGATATCAGGTACGAAGGCTATAGGAGACTGTCGCCTAACATCATCGGGACCGGAAAGCAACCATGACATGGCAACAAAGGGCGATCAATGCCCTGGGGGTTTGGCGCCGCGTGTTCGCTGGCGGGCAGTAGGCACGCAGTTCGCGGGTGAGCGTCGGAGTCAACACGCTGGAGCAGTATCCCCGGCTGACCGCCAGCCGCCTCTGCGCCATGGTGCGCGAGCGCGGCTATCCCGGAGGTCCGGATCACTTCCGCCATCTGATCGCCATGCAGCGCCCGCGTCCCCAGCCCGAGGCGTATCTGCGCCTGCGCACCCTGCCCGGTGAACAGGCCCAAGTCGACTGGGGTCTATGCCGAGCTCGGCATAGACCCCACTATGCCGACCCCCGAACTATGCCGAGTGGTCTTCGGAATAGGCAATAGATGACGATCTTGGGACGACGTTACTCGGCATAGCATGTCTCCTCCTTACCACGATTGCGAGGGGGAGAGCCTCAGTGAAGCAAAGTCCAGAAAAGTTGTCGGTTTTGTTGCATGAACCCGAAGGCCCATTGGTGCCTTACCTTGATACGTTTGCGAGGTTACTCCACGAGCAAGGTTTCCCACAGCATCTGCTCGGGCGTCAGATTCGGGTGGTGGCCAAGTTCAGTCAATGGCTTCTGGCGGAGGCCATCAATGCACCGGAGGTGAGCGACGAACATGTACAGCAGTTCTTTGCGGGTGGTGTCAGAAGACGTTCAATACACAACGGTGAGTTCGCTACCCTCGGGCGACTCCTCGGTTTTCTGCGCCAGGTGGGAGTCATCGCTCCACTGCGCGAGTGCGCTGCCATCACTCCGCTGCAAACCGTTGTCGGCGAGTTTGCCACCTATTTGCGCCAGGAACGGGGACTCAGTGAAAAAACGCTGATCCAGTATTGCCCGTTTATCGTGCGTTTTTTGTCTGAGCGCTTCGCTCATGAACCGATTGATTTGGCGGCACTGGAAGCGGCGGACGTCATCGGCTTCATCACGCGGCAGGCCACGCAGCTCAGTGCGGCACGGGCCAAGGCGGCGACCACCGCGTTGCGGTCGTTTCTGCGCTACGTGCGTTACTGCGGCGAGACGCAACGCGACTTGGTCGCGGCCGTACCCACCGTCCCCAACTGGTCGATGACCGGGATTCCCCGCGCGATCACGGCAGAGCACATCCACGCCGTCCTCGCCCATTGCCCGCGCGACACCCCCGGTGGGCGCCGCGACTTCGCGATTCTGATGTTGCTGGTTCATTTAGGGTTGCGTTCCGGCGAAATCGTCTCGCTGACCTTGGACAGCATCGACTGGGAGGCGGACTCGTTCGCCGTAGTGGGCAAGGGGCAGCACTCGGCACGATTGCCCCTGCCCGTGACGGTCGGGGAGGCGATCACGGATTATCTGCGGTATGGACGCCCCGCCAGCCGTAGCCGGGCACTGTTTCTGCGGACCTGTGCACCGCTGCGCGGGTTGGGGGCGGCGCAGAGTGTTGGCACCATTGTCAGGGCGGCGCTCACCCGGGCTGGCATCGACACGGGAAGCCGGGGTAGCCATCAGTTTCGCCATGCACTGGCCACCGATCTTCTCCGGCACGGTGCGAGCCTGAGCGAAATCGGCAGCGTGTTGCGGCATCATCAGGCCAAAACGACCAGCATTTACGCCAAAGTGGATTTCGCCGCCCTGCGCCCACTCAGCCTGCCGTGGCCAGGCGGTGTGCAATGAGGACCTTACGCGAATTGCTGGAGGATTATCTGGTCATGCGACGTGGCTTGGGCTTCAAGCTAACTTCAGACGGTGCCGCCCTGGCGTCGTTCGTCAGGTTTATGGAGCAGGTGCCGGCCGAGGTGATCACCACGGACTTAGCATTGGCTTGGGCCAAACAACCGATCCAGGTACCGCCGGCCCGGTGGGCCGCACGGTTGCGCTTCGTGCGCGGCTTCGCCGGCTATTGCAGCGCCATCGACCCGCGCACGGAGGTTCCTTCTGCGGCCCTGTTGCCCTTCGCGTATCGTCGTCCCAGCCCCTATTTCTATACGGACGATGATGTGAATCAGCTGTTGCAAGGAGCGTTGCAATGGCCGGCGCAGCAGGGGCTGGCGAACCACACCTATTACTGCCTGTTCGGCTTGCTCAGCGTATCGGGCTTGCGCATTGGCGAAGCGCTTCGCCTCAGTCTGGAGGATGTCGATCTCGACGCTGGTCTGTTGACGATCCGCGCCACCAAATTTGGCAAGAACCGTCTGGTCCCGCTGCATCCCTCCACGGTCACCGTGTTGACCGATTATCGCAGGCGTCGGACGCAATTCCTCGCCGAGCGTCAGGTCGTGCCTTGGTTTGTCAACGTCCGTGGCGAACGCCTGGGTTACGACGAGGTCCGCCGTGTGTTCCGTACCCTGACGGCTGAACTGCCCAACCAACCGGGGCGCGCGCGACCGCGGCTGCATGATCTACGACACCGCTTTGCGTTGACCACGCTCGTGCAGTGGTACCGCACCGGGCAGGATGTCCAGCGGCAACTACCAGTGCTATCGGCGTTCCTCGGCCATACCGAGGTCAGCGACACCTATTGGTACCTCTCGGCTTGCCCCACGTTGCTGGACGCGGCTACCGCGCGCCTGGAGCGGCATTGGGAGCAAACAGCATGACGCCCAGCACCACCTTCGCCGTGTTGCTGACACGCTTCTTCAGCCAACGGCTGATGCAGCAGCGTCAAGCCAGCCCCCATACGATCTGTTCCTACCGCGATACGTTTCGACTGCTGCTCCAATTTGCCAAGAGCCGGCTCGGCAAGGAACCATCCCGTCTCGCTTGGGAAGAGCTGGACGCGCCGCTGATCACGGCCTTTCTCGATGACCTGCAGGAACGTCGAGGCATTGGGGCACGCACCCGAAATCTGCGACTGACGGCGATCCGCTCTTTTTTCAGCTACGCCGCGTTCGAGGTGCCCGAACAAGCCGAGCACGTCCAGCGGGTGTTGGCGATCCCCGCCAAGCGCTACCCACGTGCGCTGGTTCCTTACCTGTCACGGCAAGGCCTTGATCACGGTTCCGGCCACGGGACATCGTAGGGTGGACAAGCGCAGCGCAGTCCACCAGCGGCGGCGCGGGGTTCGGTGGACTGCGCTAGCGCTTATCCACCCTACGGCCGGAACGATGATCAAGGCCCACGGCAAGAAATCGACGCGTTGCTGGCGGCTCCAGACCAGCGCACCTGGTCTGGTCGCCGCGATCACGCCTGGCTGCTGCTGGCCGTGCAGACGGGGCTACGCGTATCGGAGTGGACCGCGCTGACGCGCGCGGACACCCAACTCGGCCCCAGCCCCTCGGTGCACGTGCTCGGCAAGGGTCGCAAGGAACGTTGCACGCCGCTGACGAAGGAAACGGCGAGCGTTCTGCGCGCGTGGCTGAGCGAACCGGCAGACGGTCCCAATCAGGTGCTGTTCCCCAATCGCCGCGGCGGTCGCTTGAGCAACGATGGCGCCCAATATTTGTTGGCGCAACATGTTGCCAGCGCGAGTAACAGCTGCCCCTCACTGCGCAGTAAGCGCGTGTCGCCTCATGTGTTGAGGCACACGGCCGCCATGGAATTATTGCAAGCGGGCGTCGACCCGACGGTGATTGCACTCTGGCTGGGCCATGAGTCGGTTGAGACCACACACATCTATCTGGAAGCGGATTTGGCGATGAAAGAACAGATCCTAGCCAAAACCAACCCCCATGAAGGCTGCCCTACCGTCTACCAGCCGGATGATGCGTTACTCGCCTTCCTCAAGGGCCTCTAAGCCGACCGAGACTATGCCGAGTCGCCCACGTCCAAGGGGACCACTGATACCACACCACGGGCGCAAACCGACGCCACAGGTATCAGGACTCGGCATAGTTCGGGGGTCGGCATAGTGGGCCCACTTCGGTCAGGTCACCATCGGGCGCGCCACCCGCTCCCTGATGGCCTTCGTGATGGTACTGAGCTACTCACGCCAGGTCTTGCCTCACGCTTCTGCTTGGACGCCCAGATGGCCAATTTCCTGCCTGGCCATGTGGCCGCCTTTGACGCCTGGAACGGGGTGGCGCGCGTGCTGCTTTACGACAATTTGAAAAGCGCCGTGCTCGAGCGCCAGGGTGACGCGATCCGTTTTCACCCCACCTTGTTGGCCCTGGCCGCCCATTACCGCTTAGAACCGCGCCCGGTCGCGGTCGCCCGCGGCAATGAAAAAGGTCGCGTGGAAAGGGCCATTCGCTATGTTCGTGAAGCGTTTTTTGCCGCCCGCACCTGGCAGGATCTGGATGCCCACCTGGACCGCTTCAAGCCCTTGGCCGACTTTGACTGGACCTGGCCGAAGCGCGTTGAACGTGCGGCCGTCGTCGTCTCCCTGATCGACCGCTTGGTGCATCACGCCGAGATCATCGCCATTGAGGGTGAGTCCTATCGCCTCAAGGAGGCCAAGGAACACGCCGAGCAGCGCCGCCGACAACGTGCCGCACCTCAGGTAACCACACCCCCCACCGCTGACTCACCCACCGCCGGAGGTCCCAATGTATCCCCCACCCACCATCCCGGATGACTGGTCCGCCGAGCAAGCTGCCGCCGTCCAAAGTTTCCTCGCCACCCTGCTCGACGGCCTCTGGGAACGCTATCAAGAGCCATTGCGAGCGCACTAGCGCGCCGCCCGTGAGGCGGAGCAGTACGACCACGCCCAGCGCTCACTGGACCTCGTTACCCGCGGCAACGACGTTCCGTTCTGAGACGTATTGTGGCGCCGACTATACGGCCTACTTGGCCGTCGGATGCGCACCGTTTAAACGCAGGTTTAGACAGCCGTCAACAGTCACCCGCGGCGAGGCCTTCGCCTTCGTCGGCAATCTCGCAACCACCAGCGATTACATCGGCGCCGCCGGCCTCACCGACATCAAGGTCCTCGGGGAGACTCCGTTCGTGTATCGCCTGGGGATGGCGGTGCAGCGCGACGCGCCGGTGCTGCGGGCGATCCTGCAAAAGGACCTGGACGCCATCCCGCGCCACGACCGCGATGCGATCTAGCACAACTGGGTCTCCATCCGTTACCGCCATGAGACCGACCTGGGCCTCCTGTGGCGCTCACTCGCGGCCGCGGCCCTGCTCACCACCCTGATCGGCTGGTGGGCGCTGCGCCTGTCTCGCGAGGTGGCGCTGGTAGCGGCCAATCGGGCCAACGGGACCTTCCTGACCAGCATCAGCCACGAGCTGCGCACCCCCTTGAACCTGGTCCTGGGCTTTGCCGCGCTGCTGCAGGACCTGCCCCACGGCGCGCGCGAGCGCGGCTGGATCGCGTCCATCGGCGCCACGGGCAAGGCCCTGGCGCACCAGATCGACGATCTGCTCGACCTGGCCCGCGGCGAGGCCGGCGCGCTGCGGATCAGACTCGGCCCGGTGGACCTGCACGGGCTGCTCGGGGAGGTGGCGGCAATGTTCAGCCAGCGGGCGGCGCACCAGGGGCTGGCGCTGCGGGTGGCGATCGACCCGCGGTTCCCCGCCGTCCTGCGTCTGGACGCGGCCCGGGTGCGCCAGGTGCTGGTGAATCTGGTCGGTAACGCGGTCAAGTTCACCTCGACCGGTGCCATTGAGGTCAGCGCCTCGGTGGCGCCGTTGGCCGACGTGGGACCGCGGCTGCGCCTCGCCGTCACGGACTCGGGCCCCGGCATTGCGCCGGCCGAGCGGGAGCGAATCTTCGAGCCCTTTACACAGGGCGCCGCGGCGCGCCTGGCCGAGGGCGCCGCGGGGGCCGGCGGTGCGGGCCTGGGCCTGGCCATCAGCCGGCGCCTGGCGCTCGCCATGGGCGGCAACCTCCAGGTGCAGGGCGCGCCGGGCGGCGGCAGCACCTTCGTGATCGAGCTGCCGGCCGCGGCGGCGGTCATGGAGCGCGGGCCGACCCTGGCCGAGCTGCCCGCGGCACCGGGATCGGCACCGGACCCGGCACCGACCCCGGTCCGCATCCTGATCGTCGATGACAGCGCCCCCACCCGCGCCCTGCTCAAGGAGATCCTGGGCGCGCTGCCCGGCGAGCCGCTGGAGGCCGGCGACGGCGCCCAGGCCCTGGCGCTCGCCACCACCCGCCGCCGGACCTGATCCTGCTCGACATCGGGCTGCCCCGGATGGAGGGCATCGCGGCCTTGATCATGGTACCGGCCACGCGGCCTCGTAGGGTGGACAAGCGCAGCGCAGTCCACCAGCGGCGGCGCGGGATTCGGTGGACTGCGCTAGCGCTTGTCCACCCTACGGCCGGCACGATGATCAAGGCCGGCATCGCCACCTGCCGCGCCTTGAAAGATCAGCCCGCCACCCGCGCCATTCCGGTGGTCTTCCTCACCGGGCGCGATGACGAACCCGGCATCATCGAGGCCTTCCAGGCCGCTGCCGCGGACTCTGTGGTCAAACCCTTCGAGCCGCGCATCCTGTTGGCCCGGGTCCGCACCCACCTCGCCCTGGCCGCCCTGTCGCGCGGCCTGGAGCGCCGCCTGGGCGAGCGCACCCAGGCGCGCTCGGGCATCCCCATGACCTACACCCTGACGGGACCCCCGCCCGCGCTGGGTCGCGAGCGGTCGGTGATCCAGTTTCAGTCCGCCCGTGAGCTGGTCTACAACCTCATCAAGCGTGCCCAGGCGCGCCGCGGGGCCATCGGGCTCGCGACCGACGCCGCGGGGCTCAGGCTGAGTGTGGAGGACGACGGGGTGGGTTTCGCCCATATAAAGCTGATCCGCAAGATGCAAGGCGACGATCGCATCGTCGTTGCGGATCCGATCGATTACACCCGCTGGAGAGGCGACCAATGGCAGGATGCGACCGTCGCCGGATGGTTCAGTGAGCACAGGTTTGCGACCAGCCGCAGCGATTCAGCCGCCGTCCGGGTTATGATCAGGCCGCCATAGGGAGACAGATCAATGCCGTCAACACTCACGCGACCGGATTTTCTGCGCCTGATCGAGATCGTCGAAAACCATCCCGAATTCCGGACCGAGCAGGGACGCTGGAGCCTGATCGACCGGGCGTTCGGTGCGGTCGAACGCGGATCGGCCGCCCGTCGCGGGCTGAACCTGGCGGGCGCGACCGGCCAGGCGGCCACCGCGCTGGTCACCCGGCTCGACAGCTTCGGACGACTGGGCGACCGCCACAGCCTCGCCCTGGTCATGGAAGTGATTCGCGCCGACAGCAGCGCCGATCTGCACCCGGACTTGGACCGACTCATCGCCGTGCTCGATGGGCAGCGCACCACCATCCCAGGCCAGCGCCACGGCACCATCCTGCACCTCTCCGACCTGCACTTCGGCACACCGGCGGACGCCCGCAACTGGCACAGCCAGCTCGCCGAGGACCTCCGGCGCGAATTGGACTGCGACCGACTCGATGGACTCATCTGCTCCGGCGACCTGGCGACCTACAGCACCGACGCGGACTACGCCGCCGCGGTCGCGTTTCTCACCCGGCTCAAGGATGCATTCGGCCTGACGCCCGAGCGGGTCGTCCTGGTTCCCGGCAACCACGACCTGAACTGGGACCTGGCCAAGGCCGCCTACGCGCCCGGCGACCCCGCCGTCTGGGCCGCCGCCGATGACGACGAGAAACAGCGCTGGATGGTGGATGGCGCGGTCTGTCAGGTGCGCGACGAGGCCCGCTACCGCCAACGCTTCGACCTGTTCTCCGCCCGCTGCTACCAACCGATGCAGGGGACTCCGTATCCGGGCGACTACCCCGAGCAATTCAGCTTCCACCACTGGGCGGACCTCGACCTGCTGGTGCTCGGACTCAACTCCGCCTGGGCGATCGACCACCACCACCGCGACCGTGCCGGCATCCACCCGGAGGCCATCAGCCAGGCGCTGGATACATTGCGCACGCGCCCGGACTGGGGCGGCTGTCTCAAGATCGCCGTCTGGCACCATCCGCTGAACAGCGGCGAGCCGAGCCGCATCACCGATCACGGCTTTCTCGAACGCCTGGCCCTGGCCGGGTTCCGGCTCGGCCTGCACGGCCACATCCACCGGGCCGAGCGTGATCAATACAGCTACGATCAGTCCGCCGGCGGGCGGCGGCTCGACCTCCTCGCCGCCGGCACCTTCGGCGCCCTCAGCCGCGACTGGGTGCCGGGCTATCCGCTGCAATACCAACTGCTGCGCCTGACCCCGGCCGGTGCCGGCCGTCGGCTCACCGTCGCGACCCGCCGCCGGGCGGCACTCAACGGCGCCTGGCAACCGGATGCCTGCTGGCCCCAGGGGCCGGGGCAGGACCCGCTGCCGCGCTATACGGTCGACCTGTGAGTTTGGACTTGGTGTCTTGGCGTCAGCAATTCCCGGAGTGTGGATGACCCTAAATCCGGCAATTGCTCACACAAAGACACAAAGAACACCAAGAAAAACAGATTATTGAGCGCTTCGGGCCGATCACTGCACGGAGCTCCGCTCGACCGGCAGATCGCGTTGAAAATCTTTGCGATCTTTGTGTCTTTGTGCGAGAACTGCCCTTCTTATGACGAACAGCAGGGCACCAGGTAACCCAAGCAACACCCAGCGCCGCCAGGCCGTCGAACTGCTGTGCGCACAACCCGAGTTCAATACCGAGGACGGCCGCCTCGCCCTCTTCCAGGCCGCCTTTGGCGGGGTCGCGGGAGCCGAACCCCTTCTCGAACGCCGCCCGGATCTGAACCGCAGCCCCCGTCATGCCGCGGTGGCCCTGGTCGACTACCTGTCGAACTTCGGTAGCTTGGGCGGGCGCCACGCCCTCACCCTGTTGTTGGATGAGGCGCGAACCGGAGTCGGGGACGACCAGCAGCAGGTCTACCTGGACCTGATGGCCGAATTGAACCCCCTGCCTGGGTGGCGGCCACCCACCGAGAGCACCGTCCGGCACTCGGACCCACCGGAGACCATTCCGCGGCTGGCGGCACCGCGCCACCCGGTGCGAGAATGGCTCACCGCGACCCTGTTCGCCCGGCGTGCGACCCGCCGCTACCTCGAGATCCTGGCACTGCGGCACCGCGACTTCAGTTTTCTTGGCCGGGCCAAGCCGCTGCGTCTGGAGGATATCTATGTCGGCCTCAAGGTTGCCGACCACACCCCGCCTGGCCAAGTCCTGGACGGACCGCTCCAGTCGCAGACAGGGCGCACCCTGGAGGTTCCCGAGGCCCTTTCATTGTCGCGGCGCCTCCTGATCCTGGGCGAGGCCGGCTCCGGCAAGACCACACTGCTCAAGTACCTGGTGCTGGCCATGGCGCATCGCGAACCCCGCCTCGGTCCCTTTGCCCGTAACCTCCTGCCGAATCGGTTGGCCACCCTACTGGAATGGTTGCGCCGCATCCTGGCCGGGACCAACCTGATCGTCCCAAACTTGCTGGTCGGCCTGGTCGCACTGATCGCCTGGGCGGTGGCGGCCTTCCGCTCGGACACCCCTGTCCTGACCCTCGCCGTCGGTCTGATCTGGGCCGTCGCCGGCGTCATGCTGTGGATAAAGTTCAAGCCGTGGTGGGTCCCAACCGGCGCGGCCCTGGCGCTGGGAGTGCTCACCTATGCCCTGACCCAACCCCTTTGGCTACCCACCGCGGGGATCACCGCGCTCGGCGTCGCGGGTCTGCTCTTCCCCTATTGGGTACGGGCACCGCTGGCGCTGCTCCGGGCCGGGGTGCGGCGCCGTACCGACTACCCCCTGCCCATCCTGCTGACCCTGAACAACCTCGTGGGCGACGGCCGGACGCTGGAAGCGCAGGCCGCCGCGGCCCTGGCCGCCGACGGTCTGGTCCACGGACAAGCGCTCTTGATGCGGCGACTGCGGGCCGGGGCCTGTCTGCTGCTGCTGGACGCCCTGAACGAGGTGACCGACCCACGCGCCCAGGAATCCGTACTCCGCGAGATCAATCGGCTGCGCTATGCCTATGGCGACGGCAATCAGATCATCGTCACCTCACGCCTGGCGGGCTACGGCTACCGTCTTGACGGTTACCGGACCCTGGAGGTACAGCCCTTCCAGCCCCCCCAGATCGCCGACTTCGTGCGCCACTGGTTCGCGGACAGCCCCACTCCGCAGGATCGAACGCGGCAGGTGGAAGGCCTGTTGTGCGCCCTGGCCCGCACCCCGCGTCTGCAAGGACTGGCCGCCAGTCCGCTGCTGCTCGCCCTGATCGCACTCCTTTACGAGTCCGACTGGGGCCTACCCGAGCGGCGGGCCGAGCTCTACGACGAGGCACTGGATTTGCTCACGGAGCGCTGGAGCGCACTCAAAGGCCGGGCACGCACCGGCCTTCCCAGCGCGACGCTGCGCTGTATCCTGACCGAAGTGGCCTGCCGGATGCACGAGGCGGGCCTGCGGGTGATCGAGCGCCAGCGCCTCACCGCCTTGGTCGAGGGCTGCCTGGCGCGTTGCGGGATCACGGCCGCCACCGAGACCGTGCTCGCCGCCATCCTGGCCGACACCGGTTTGCTGAGGCGTAAATCCCGCACGTCCTACGACTTCGTGCACCTCACCTTTCAGGAATTCCTCACCGCCCAGGCCCTGCTCGAACACGGCGAGGAAGCAGGCTTGCTCGCCCGTGCCGGGGACGCCTGGTGGCGGGAGGTGATCCGACTCTATGCCGGCCTCACCGGCAATGCCGCGGGCCTGCTGGAGACCCTGTTGACCGTCGACCCCCTGCTCGCGGCCGGCTGTCTGGCCGATGCCCGGGCACCGGGCAGCGAATCGCTTGCACGGGCCATCGTAGCGGCGCTCCGACAACTGCTGATCGGGGATCCGGACCAGCGCCAGGCGGCGGCCGACGCTCTCGCCGAGGTCAGCGACTGGGGCGCCCGTGGCTTATTGGAGGAACGGTTCGCCGCGGCCGACACCGATCCAACGGTCGCTCTCGCGGCGCTGCTCGCCCTGGCGCCGGGGGCGGAGTCGACCCTCGCGGCCTGCTTACCGGGCGGACTTGGCTCCCTGCTGCGGCTGCTCCACGCCGAACTGCCCCAGGTCAGGCCGGCGTTGCGGCCGCGCGTCCTGGCCGTACTGGAGGCCCTGGGTCATCCCCTCTGCCACGTACCCGCCGCCGCGTTCTGGATGGGCAGTGATCAAGACAATTACGACGAGCGTCCCCGCCACCGGGTGAGGCTCGATGAGTACTGGATCGACCGCTACCCGGTGACAAACCGGCAGTTTGCCGACTTCGCCCGCGAGACCCGGCATCCAGGCCGCAAATGGCAGGACAGTCTGGCGCCAGGTAAGGAGGATCACCCGGTGGTCTACTGTTCCTGGGAGGACGCCCGTGCCTATGCCGCCTGGTGCGGCAAGCGCCTGCCCACCGAGGCCGAGTGGGAGCGGGCGGCGCGGGGCACCGACGGACGGCGCTATCCCTGGGGCAATCGGTGGGATGGCACCAGATGCAATGTGAACGGGCGCGGCACCAGCCCAGTCGGGGCTTACCCGGAGGGCCTGAGCCCCTGCGGCTGCCACGACATGGCAGGCAACGTCTGGGAATGGGTCCAGGACTGGTATGACGCGGGTTACTATGCCCGTAGCCCCGACACCAACCCGCAAGGCCCGGAAGATGGCGCGTCGCGCGGGGTGCGCGGCGGTTCTTGGGGTCTCAACCAGTCCTACGCGCGCGCGGCCTACCGCCTCCACTACCCTCCGCGCCACCGGTACTACAGCATCGGCTTCCGTTTGGTGTGCACGTTCCTCATTCACTGATCCCTGGATTGCTGATCACTGGACACTGATTCCCTGTTCACTACGACCGCGCGCAGCGCGGTCGCGCGACTTTTTTTGCATCGTTATCCGCACGTCGGCGGTCGGACCGCCGTCGCCGCCGGAATCGGCTGAGGTTTTCCGGGTCAGCCGACCGATCGCGGATGACCCGACCGCCCGGATCGGGCACTATCGCGTTGATCCGTCTATCCAAATCCCCAGGGGGGAACTGATGACCCTCTCGATCCAATCGGAAGTCGAGCGCATCGCGGACTGAGCGTTCCGACGCCCGCTGCAAGGTGCATTTGGTGAGCCATCGTCATGCTTCGGGCCAGCCGAAGCGCCCGCCGACTGGAGTCCAAGGCTTCAGCCTTTGATCGGCACAGGCCAAGGCTGAAGGCCCGTAAGTCGGTGTAAGCCAGTAGGTTAGGGTGAGCGAACCCCAACGGCTCCCCCTAGTGGTGAAATGCCCGGAGAGCCCCGTAACCCATTGAAAGCATGTTCATAAGACACTGAGCTTCAATGGGTTAGCGAATTCGCCACCAGTGTCCGTTCCTCACCGCTTCCTACCCTGTGCGAGGCGTGCCCGCAGAGCCGCCAGGTCCTGCTCCAGGCGCTGCCGTGCCTGGGCCTCGGCGTCGGCCCGCCGGGTCTGCTCGACCGCCCGCTGCGCTTCGGCATCAGCCCGGTTCACGGCCTCGCGTTTGGCCTGCGCTTCGGCATCGGCCCGCCGTGCCTCGGCTTTAGCCCGCCGCGCCTCGGCGTTGGCCCGCCGCGCCTCGGCGTTGGCCCGGTTCACGGCCTCGCGTTTGGCCTGCGCCTCGGCCGCCGCGCGCTCCCGATCCGCGCGCCAACCGGGGAGGACGAAGCCGGCATAGACCGGATCATCACGCAGCGCCTCCAGCTCCGGTCGGCGCGCCAGGTCGGTCGGGCGGAATTGCAGCCCCGGCAGCACCCGCGAGCAGATGACCCCGGACTGCGGTGCGATGGGCGTATAGAATCCGGCGGGGGTGCGGGTGTAGAAGGCCTGGTGGTCGGGATGCTGGTGCAGGATGTAATACTCGGGCACGCCCCCGGCAGCGTATTCGGCCTTCTTGATGACGGTATCGCGTTCGATGCCGCGGCGTTCCAGGTCGGACAGGGCTTCGATACAGAGGTCGAAGATGCCGTGGTAGGAGCAGTCCAGGGGCAGCAGCGGCTGGGGATTACCGTTGCGCCCCACGCCTAAATCGGGCTTGCGGATGACGGTGCCGCTCGGCAGCGGCAGCCGGAAGCCCATCTCCAGGCCGACCATCTGCGCGCAGGGATAGGTGCGCAGGAAGTGCCGCACCAGCTCGGAAAACCAGGCATAGACCAGAAAGGTCTCGTAATCGGACACCGGTTTCTCCTCCAGGCGGCCGTTGTTCCACTCGTAATGGTGGTCCGACTCCAGGTAATACTCAGTCCAGTAGACCGCCTCCGAGACCA
>Ga0247841_10006243_pt1 | contig 18594 bp, 17 predicted proteins | sample LaCruzMarch2015__2_FD_192410 | JGI IMG/M metagenome (GOLD analysis project Ga0247841, IMG submission 192410) | Freshwater microbial communities from meromictic Lake La Cruz, Castile-La Mancha, Spain - LaCruzMarch2015_18m | ecosystem: Environmental > Aquatic > Freshwater > Lake | place: Spain... | reverse complement strand
ACTAATCGGTGAACCTGTTCCATCGCCTACAACGCATACAACATCTGGATTAGTGTTAAGACGATAAAGCGAACCAACAAATAATCCACCTGTAATTGCGGCGGCATTGTCATTAAACGCTGGCAAATCCTCAATAACAGCACCACGATAATCTAATCCCATGTGTCTGCTATTGAGATCAAGAATAGCCTTACTATCATCAGCCAAATCCAAACTAGCTGTTCCATGTGTAACTGTTAATAAATCAGAACCTTCACCATTGTTTCCAGTACCATCATAAGGAACACCCATAATTTGAGTTGCTGTAATTCCAATAAGACGTATTCTTAATCTAGGCTTTGGATCAACATCAAACTTTGAGTAAAAAGATGCGGCTACACCAGCAAGTCCGGTAACAGAACCCATGTCCAAATAGTTTCTATCGTTATTAGGATCAGAGAACCTTGTAGCAAATACTCGTCCGTCAGCATCAACACCGAATATAATCTGACCATCTGACGTTACTTTAACAATATCATTAGGAGTAACTCTGATTTCCATTAACTTGTTCTTTACATTACCCGATACTACATATCCTGTATCTAGCAAGTCAATCAATTTATCGAAAGCACGTTTTACTTGCAAGTCCAATGCACCTATGAACTTAGCCGCACTAAATCTACCCATGTTATCTGCTCCTTCCTCTTGTTCTGAATCTGCGCTCAATATTGTAGAAGTAGCAATAGTTTCCTGCCGTGAAATCAGTAACTTCTATCTTTAGTCTGTAATGATGCGCTCTCGATATTGGTGTGTTTCCTACGTTGATATTGATGTTCTCCACTGTTCCGTCAAATATGCGATTGCTTTCGGAATGAAATAGTACAAAATCATCACGGTCATTAGTCAGACTGTAATAGAAGTTCAGCGTCATGGTAGAAGGATATACAACGCTTTCTACTTGCACGATTATATTAGTAAGCGTACTCTTTTCAGACGGATTGGTATTGAACGCCTTGGTAACGATATATGGCTTTTCAATCGGATTCTCGCCTGTACTTTGCATGACGTACCACTGTGCATTAGCAGTCAGAGCATTAGTAGCTTGCCTGAAATGGAAGATGCTATACACTCCTGTGCGATTCGGTTGAGAAACGTATATAGCAGCGCAGTAGTCAGTAGCAACAGTCGTAATGGACTGAAAACTAGACTTTCTCCACCATGAACGTGACTTAATATCGAACATATAGTAGTACAACTGTATGACTTCGTTCTCTGCGGTGTTGTACAAGGTTGACGTAAAACTTTCATTCTTGTAGAAGTACAGATAGTTCTTGTCGGTAGTCAGACCAAAGTAGCTGTCATAACTAGGAGTAATTCCACCCAAGATTCCATTAGTGATAGCACCGTTAGAAGTCAGTGAACGACTGATGATTCTCGGATAGTTATTCCCATCAAATTCATATACGTCATCAGCATAGATAAAGTAAGCCGTGTTATTAGCAATAGCCAGTTCCCTATCACAACCAATATCCACAATTCGTTTAACAAGAGAGAATGTTTCTGGAGAGTAACCGGACAATTCGTAGGTGTTTACATCGCTCCATATGAATAGACTATTTCCAAGAACGCCCATGTTTACGAGAGTACGTTCCTGTTCCATTGTAGCGTATCCTGCATCTGCCTGTACAAATCCGTTACCGACAGCACCAACACCGACTTTAATCTTGTCTGCGCCAGCGGCAATAGTGTGTCCTGCTTGCGTAAGGCTTGTAATCGTCTTGAACGCCTTGAACCATACCATTTTACCAGTAGTAAGTGTAGTGACTTCCGTTTGTGCGTTACCTAGAACGTCCGTACCGACAACGGTAAGTGTTCCAAGTGTGTCTGCTGTGCTTGTGGAAGTAATTGTAGTGGTCAATACACGAGGAACATCGGGTTGATGCGCTATCGTGTAAGTACCGTTAGCCATATCTACTTCTGCAACAATGTAGTTGTCCGTTTCTTCCAAGCCATACCAAGAAGTAACGTCACCGGAACGACACCACCACAGTTTGTTCTCAATGTCCAATGCGAACACACGATTAGCGTGACTGACTATCTTCTTTGGATAAAAAGGCAGAACAGCAGTTTTAACCGTAGTGTAATCGTAGTACAGTATTTTCTTAACCTTACTATTTATGTAACAAGCGTAACGTTTTGCTTCGGTAAAGTACAGGCACATGGAGTGAAAGCCAAGTTTTCCAAAGTTGTAGCTGTCAATAGCACGAGATACTTTAGTTCCGCTAGTAATGGTAATGTCAATCAGATAATCCAAGTAAGTGTCTGCTCCGACAGCGGCATACTCGCCAACCATCAGTAACAAGTGATCATGGAACACTGTGTTAGAACCATCAGTAGGTATCTTGTCAGCAATCGCTTCGTAAACCTTTCCTGTACCTGAAAAGTCCGTGTCAAGCACGTCACTAGATAGCGTATTATAGAGAATGAATTTTTCATCATGTGACGGAGTTGCATCAAGACAATCTGAAAAGTAATTGTCGTTTATTTCCAGCGGAGAATTATACTCGTTAAGTCCTGCCGTTGGACGAGTTATAATGCCCTGCATTTGACCAGGAGTTAATCTGTTGTAGTAACTTTTAGCCATTTACTGCACCCTCTTAGTTTCCAGCATAACCACGATTCTTATGCCAATGCTTATTATCCCTTGCTTTAGTAGGTGACTTAGATTCGTTTCTTAACTGGAAATGCCAAAGTGCTTCAATAGCACTTTCATATTTCTGCATAAACATATCTGCTTGTAAGGCATCAGGTGAATCGCCATAAGCCGCAATAGCATGGCAACAGTAGAACACTAGTATATTATGGAATCTGGAATCAAAGTCCGGCGATGCGGTAAGTAATGTTGAAGATAATGGCGTCAATGCCTTGCGATACCTGATTCGAATGGGATAACCGCTAGTGCTAGGTTCAGGCTGGATAACTAGTTTCTTAATACCAGTGGAATCTACTGTCTGGAAATACACGTTGGCACTTTCGGGATAATCATCACGTGTAATTATGTCGAACTTGATATAATTGTATCTGATAGTAGGTGCGGCTTCCGTAGCAACGCCTAGCGCAATAATCTGCGATACGTCTGCAAGCCCAGTAGGCAAAGTATATGAATCCTGATTAGCAACAGTAGTAAGAGTATCGTCCTCTACTATAGTTCCAAAGTATGGCGATAGTTCGTCCTGCGCTTCATTAAACCACGCTACTTTGTCCGTATCCGTTGATGAGTTATGATACCATCTATCAACTGAATTGATTAGTTGCTGTATCGTAGACATAGAATGACCTCCTTATACAAAGTTCGTGTTATTATCGGTAAGTCCAGCGGCTAGGTTGAACGATGTTGCTACTGCGGCACTACCTATCCTGCATATATTACCAATCATATCTACTAATGGCAATACCCCACCGTAATAGGGATCTCCCGGGTTAGCGTCTACGCCCGATGCAATAGCTACTGCATTGAGAGCAGTTACTATCTGTGCCGCCCTATTTTCGAATATATTACCATGTATGATAGTGTTGTTGGTCGTTGTGTAGATGCTTGTGAATTTATACAACCGAATAAAGTTCGTATATACTGTTCCGTCCGATGCGCCTATTCCGCTAAACACATTGTTCTCAATTAGCATATGATTAACTATAAGATCAACAACCATCGGAACGTTATCTATTGTAGCGTATTCATGTAAGACTAGATTGTTTCTAAATGTAATCGTGTCCGTAACAACAGGAACGGCAGTAGCGGCGGCAAGTGTATAAGTAGATGCAAGAATGTAAAAGAAAATCATTCCTTCTGTTGGAATAGTGCCAATATTAACATTATCGTCGGCGTCACGAACAAATGTGTTATCGTGTATGTTGATAATATCGCAGTTAGGATACAATGTCGAGTTATAATACTTGACATATTTATAACCACAGACAATCTTATCTGCCCCATCAGCAACAGTCCAGCCAGAACCGGTAACGGACGTTACGGTATCAAAGAACTTCAATCCATACACGGTAGCACCAGCAACAGGAGTAATGACTTCGGTTTGAGCCGCTCCTGCACGTGTTCCGACAACAGTAATGATTCCTAAAGTATCCGCTGTACTAGTAGATACAGTAGTAACTGATATTACACCACCTGTGGTATACGCAGGTGTACCATGCCCACTGACGATAGTATATGCGCCGTTCTTCATGTCTGCGTATTCAACTAGATAATCCTTATCGCCAAAATAGCGATTGCGGAAATACATCGGTTGAAATGCGCTTATAAAGTTGTCGTACACATCTGCTTTATACGATGATAAATAAATGCCACGCAACCCTTGAGGATTGTCTATGTAGTTATTGTACATAGTAACCAGTTCATTGTGGCAATAACCTGATTCAGTCGTGTCAAATACACTTCTAAACGTGCAATCGTATACTCGATTGTTTGTTACGGTTACATTTCTGCCGAGCATATTGACAGCAGAACCGGCATAAACATAATCGTAAATACTATTGTTGTCGAATAGGACATCCGCAGAACAAATTCCGTAGGCGCTATTACTAGAAGCGGCGGCAAGGGCTGAAACGGAATTATGAAATGTGCAGTTGGTAATGCGTATATTGTCCTCGCCAAATGCGTGAGTATCTACACAATGCCAGTTCCATTCATCTCCTTGCAGATTGTCAAACTCGCACTTGTCCACATACACGTTATAGCAGTCGATAGTAGTAATAGCAAGTCCTCGCCTATCTTCCCACAGCAACGGAGTAGTTCCATGATCTATTGCATAAATATGCTTGAATGTGCATGATTCTACAAGTACATTAGCTACGTTTTCCAATAGAATAGCAGACTTCGTAAAGTGATCCATAACACCTGTTTCCGTAATAGCATCGTCTGACAGAAAATTGATGTTCTTAAACGATACGTTAGTAGCACCACTGATATTGAAGCAGTATTCAATCAGATTGTTATGATTAGTCTGCTTATGCGGTTTAATCGTAACTGCTCCCATGCCCTGAAAGTGTACGTCAGTCTTAGTAGTCGCTACAACGTCCTTGATGTAGTAAGTTCCAGAAGAAATAGCAATATGCGTACAAGCGGTTACAGCGGCATTGAAAGCCGTAGAATCGTCTGTAACGCCATCACCAACAGCACCATAGTCTTTTACATTTGCCCACTGTTCGGTTACAGTAGAACCCTTGACACCCAAGTCAGTTAGTTTTCCCGTAGTAGGATTATAACCAGCAACATTACCAGCAACAAACGTAGTAGGTATCTCTACCCAAATACGAGCATCAGGTGTAGCAGGTAAACCGGCATTAACAGAACCATTTATCCTTACAGTTTTCTCCTCGGATTTCCAAATAGTAGTAGTACCGCTTTGAAGAACCAACTGAATAACAAGGTTTCCTTCGTAAGCCAAAACATTATCAGTAGCTCCTATCGTCACGTTGAATGTATTTGCGACAATAGCATATGGCCCTTTGTAAACAGAACTGCCATCTGGCAATAAGAAGTGCATATAAGCAGGATAACCCAAGGCAGTAAGAGTAGCTGAAACAGTAACGGTTATTACCTCTCCTGCTTCTCCTGCTCTGCCTATAACCTGTTTGCTTACTGTTGCGCTATGCGCATCGTTGTCCGTTACTGCTAGTGTAAACGCCATATTGTTACCTCGCTATTTAGTAGTTATTGTCCTACTTCCGTTGGAGTTTATTTGAAAATGTACGCCAATCATCCCCAGAAATGGGTGTCCAGTAGGTTCTGTTCCTGTTCCTGCAATGCGCTTAACCCTGAACTTAATCTGCGTACCTATCTTAAGATTTGCGCCAATTGCGAACCAACACTCTGCAATGCCGCTTCGGTGTTGTCCGTTGAGTAGTATGCACCAGCGTCTGCTATTGGCACGTCTGCGGCATCGGCTATTGTTGCTTGTGTAATAAACCTTAATCTATTTGACATTGATAAACCTCCTTAACTATTCCAGATTATATATTGGAACGTTCCACCTGAACCATCGCTGATAATGCTCAACGTAGTAGCAACGTTCAAGTCGATGCTCTGCCCTGCGGTTAGTTTAAAAGCGGTAGTATTGGCAACGGCGGTAATACTTGGATTAATCCAGATATTACCTGAAACACACTGAAACGTAATGTCCATTCCATTTACAGTAATCGAATCGGCAGAAGCATCAATAGCGGTAACTCCCAAAAGTGATTTAACTCGTGCAAATGTTTCCCTAGTAACGTTAGCCATTTTAATTTAATCCTTTCTTTTAATAGAAAATTGGGAGAATATGCTTGGTTTACCCATAAGTCATATTCTCCCTTTCGTTCGTTTCGATATAATTAGATTATATCACACTATGAAAGCAATTAGATGCCACCCTCGGCAGGATAGATAACATTGTTGGCATCGCTGGTAGTAATACGATTATCCTGTGCATAAGTCAGTCCACAAAGAATTGCGCCAACCATAGCAACACCCTTGGCGGCGGCAGTACGGATATTGTTGTGGATAACGAACGTAGTTCCAAGAGAATCCTTAACGGCTTCTTTGGTTGTCGAGAAAACATTATCCTTGATTAGACCGACTTTGTTAGCGGCATACGTCACAGTAGCAGGAATCTCAATTCCAATTTCCGCACCCTGCATGAAGCAACCCTTAACAGTGAATCCATCAGCCTGTCCAGCGCCAAGTTCGATAACGGCATCAGAGAAAGCACCGGTAAATTCGCAGTCGATAACCTTCAGGTCTACACAAGCAGTAGCAAGAATGGCGGCAGTAGCGGCAGTAGTAGAATTACCACGGAACGAGCAACCAAGGAACTGAATACCATGCTGACCAGTAATTGTGAAGATATCGCCACCAGTGGCAGTGGGCCCACCAAACTCAATGTTAATAAAGCGACAACCCATATAGCTGATAGTAGCGGCAACAGTATGATTTCCTTGCAGACGAGCCTTAGCACGCCAGTCAGTAGAACCAACACCAATAACGTCAGTTTTCTGTGCAAACTTAGTCAGTGTTTCGCCTTCGGAAGCACCAGTCTGATCAGCTTTGAAAAAGATGCGATTACGGGCAGCCCAACCAGCAGAACTAGCAGCGATATTCGCATGAGAAGCAGCCATAGCAACGGCAAGCGTCTTATACGCAGTATCCCATGAACGACCAGAATTGGTGTCCAATCCAGCGTTACCGTCAACATAGTAGTCCTGTCCAGCAATAGCAGGAAGTTTTAGGCCATCTTCGTCAAAGATTGTAGTCAGATCGCCATCAGAGTTATACACCTGATATTCGTATTTGTTAGTAGTAATGTTCTTGACCCAAGCCCTAGGAATAGATTTACCCATATTCGATTTCCTTTCATACTCGTGACACTGTCTGTGTCAACTCGATGTGTTGCATGATTCGTGCTTCTCGTTCTTTTGAATAGTATTTGTAATTAGGATACCATTCGTGAAAGTCTTTGTTTGTTTTAGAGCAGTTACAAGATAAACAACTAGGCACTATGTTTTTCTTAGAATATGAACCATTTTTGTCTAGCGGTATAAAATGATCTTGAGTTAATTTTAATTCTCGTCCACAATAACAACATTTATTATCAAAATATAGTTTGATTTCAATCCATTCATTTAATGTTAAAGTGTATTCCAAACTTAACTTCTTTGATCGTCTTAACTGCCACGCTATATTTCGTTCTTCTTTATGATCCTGTTTCCATGCTCTAATTAATAACTTATGTTTGTCCTTAACCTTCTGATAACGTTTACTAGAATATCCTATTATTTTTAATGGGTTATTCTTTTTCCACGTTGCAGATTGCTGATGGTATCTATCCTTGTTTTGTTGATAGTTCAGCCTACCTTGTTCATTTCTTTTTGTTTTGTTCTTCAAATAATCTAGGTGCTTCTTAACCTTTAGTTCATCTTTATGCGATTCCCTATATTGTTTTGATTTATCTAAATTATTCAAATGATAAACTTTAGATTTTTCCCTAATGCAATTTCTACAAATATTATCAATCCATTTCGGATTCCTTTTATCTATTTTATAGTATTCAGTAGTTAGGGGAAAATCTTTACCACAACAAGAACAAATCTTTGTTTCCATAATGCCCTCCAAGCATCTATCTCCATAAAAAGTTATTGGGGAAACAAGTTGGAGTACTTGCTTGTCAGGTTGCAATCCCTATCCCCAATATCAATTATACTACATTATCAAGTGTTTGTATATATAATAAATTATTTATACAAATTTCTTGAAACGCACTGTTTACGCTCCGGTCGAACCAACTAGGCCATAACCAGGTGCAACCATACCAGCACCATAATACTCGAGAGCCTTCGCCTTATAAGCGGAAGTATCGAAGTCCCATTCGGTTTCAAGCTGCAAGCCACCCTTAGTCTGCAACACAACACCGGCATCAGTCAGACCTTTGTCCAGCAAGAACCAAGGCGAAACGTCAGTAGCGATAGTGTACGTCAGGTAAGGATTGATAAGGACTTTCAGTGGCTGCATATCTCCGTCCTGCAAGCTGTTCTTCGTGTTGGACAGTTCCCATGCAAGCAGGGCACTATTCAGCAGTTCAAAAGCCTGAAACTGTTTGGCAGGATGAATCAACAGATGCGTAGGCATTGTGTCGAAGAAATCACCAGCCTGATTGTAGATGAACGTAAAGCGAGTTTTAGCGGCTTTGATATTCTCGGTTGACAGCGCACCGGTAACAAGGTTATCGTTTACGGACACGGAATTAGCCAGAGGGTGATTGTCGGCAATCTGCGCAACACCATCAGCACCAGTAGCTGTAAAAGCGTTGTTATAAACAGCGGCAACCTCTTTCTCTTTCTTGACCTGCATAGCAGTAACAAGGGGAGCACCAAAGCGGTTTTTGATGATGTTTTCCAGATCGAAGTCCAACTGTTCCATGGTGGCGGCGGCACCCTTGCCGTACTTCACTGTGGTAATGTGGGTTTCGTTGTTCTGGATAACTTTGTCGTAGATAATGGAATCGCCTTCAGCTACCACTTCAGCGGAAGTGAAGTCACCAAGCGTAACATAGTTGCCAATCTGTTTCTTCTGCGGTTTAACATTGACAATAGCCTGCCAATACTTACGAGAAGGGGCTTTAGCTGCACGATTAAAAACTTCGTCTACGCCAGCTTCGGTCAATCTAATGGTATCACTAACTCTACCTGTTGCCATTATTAATCATTCCTTTCAATTATTTGTTTGTTTTAGCCAACGTAGATAACGCTGTTAATTGCACGAGCATAGGCTTTCCGATACTCGTTGTTGTAGGACATGAGGACAAGAAACGGACCACCAGTATCGTTCAGGTCAAGCAGATAATCTTCTGAATCAACATAGATGTCGTACACAAGACCAATCATAGCGGCAGTACCGACATCAACCGTACTACCCTGATAAATGTCAATTTCCAGTTCAGTGCCAGTCAGAGGATAGATAGTAGCAATAGCACCAGCAAGGGCATCTTCCACAGCGATACCCAGCAGGATAGCACTAGCAACGCCCTCCGAAGCGGCGATAGCAGTACCAGAATCAAGGACACAAAGCTGACCCTTAAACAGTCCGCCTGTACCTGAAATGAAGTGCATATATCTCTCGGGTTTCTCATTGACAACTCTAATCATTTTATAGTCATTCCTTTCGTATTATTTACGGTATTTTTTAATGTAATCAGCATCGGACATTTTCTCTCCGTCTAGGAACATTCGCTCAATCTTAGTTTTGAACCTGCGTTCCGATTCGGTTAATGAACTTTCAGTAGGTTTTACTGCTGTTCGTGAAGCGTTGGCAACACTTGTATCAGATGCGTAATTGCTCGTTTTACCCAATACTGCGTCTTTCGCACGTTTTTCACGTTCCGGTATTTCCACACCGTAAAGTCCTCGGCATACCTGTTCCGCAGACATTTTACTGGACTTAGCTATTGACATAATTCTTGAAGCTTCTTCTTTGGCTTTTGAATATTTGGCAAGAGTAGAAGCGTTGTTCATCTGAAATTCAAAGAGATCAACCTTTGCTTCCAGTTTAGCCTGTTTAAGATCGCCCTGCGCCTTAACATTAGCTTCTTCTTCCGAGTAACCGTCTTTGACGTACTTTGCCTTCAAGTCCTCTGCCTGTATAGCTTCCTGCTTACGTTCTCTCGCTACTTCCAATTCCTTGTTCTGCGCTTGCAGTTTGATGATTTCCTTTTTCAATGCGTGAATCTTACGATCCTCTTTGGAGACGGCAGCTACTTCCGGTTTTACAACCTCTGGTACATCTGCATCATCGTCTGATTCATCTGCATCATCGTCTGATTCATCTGCATCATTTTCGTCTGCTTGAGTATCTTCTACCTCGCCAACGGTGTCATCGGTAGTTTCAAGCGATTCCAGGTCTTCTTCATCTGATCCCATATCGAGATCAAGTACATCGAAGTCATCATCTTCTGCAACGACAGGTATTTTCTTTTCAACGTTCTCTGGCATAAATCCTCCATTTTTAACGCTTGGAATAGCGCACAACAAAGATTAAGGTTCTTTGCTAACCCAATTAAACGATATTACTCGCTCAAATTTATTATAACATAGGTGCAAAATGACATAAAAAAATGGTAAATATGAAACTTACCATTCATTTATAGTATTCTGTTTTACGCCCTTGCCCTTCCTCGACTAGGCAATTTAGTAATTACAACCTCTGTTGCGCCTTCCGTAACTGGTGTTCGCATTTCGACTGCCAGCGGGTTAGCAACGGCATCAGGATTCGCCTCTTTGAACTCATGTACTTTTAATAGAGAGATAAGTTCCTCTGCATTTGAACGATTGATAATTTCTGGCGAGTAACCAACTTTAGCAGCTTCTTTACGAAGTTCTTCTCGCTTGGCAAAATCAATAGGATCAGCAGGACGTTCCTCTGTGCGGACAAAGTAAACATCGTATCCTGCAAGGCGTTCCTTAATCAGTTTTCTGCCTAAATCAGTTACCATATTGGGATCGTCAATATAGAATCCTATAACGTCCATCTTAAATCGGTCTTTGCAAGCGTAGAATCCATACTCTTTGATAAGCCCTAGTTCAATGCACCTGCCACCAAAGAACGTTTCGGTAATCAGTCCAAACTGACCAATACCCTTCATTCCGCCATTGATACAGTTGAAGTTATGCACTTTGCCGTCCAACACGTTGTTGCCTAGCAGATGCGGAAATGTAATCTCGTTTCGTGCCTTGTTATACATTGTTGTCCTCCATATTTAATCTACTGCAACTTCGTCTGCGTCAGTTGAAATTCCTCTGCCGTGCCAAATCTTGACTTCATTGTCTGATTGTATAGGCGTTCCATTAGAATCGTATATCTTTTGTTGCTGTTGTCCTACGACAAGACTACGCATATACGCAATAGACTGATTCATCATGCGCTCTGCAATAGTATCTACTACATAGTCAACGCTATCCATAAAGTCTGCCGGTGCTTTGTGTCGCAACTCGTCTGCCATCCATGCCCTGAACGTTACAGGTGCAGTCGTGCTGAAACCGCACTTGAAACAAGTACAAACGGGAATAACTTGTCCATTAACTAACTTCTGTCCACTGTAAGCTGACAGAGTTTCACAATGTCCACAGATAGGATAGTCCATAATCGCCATAGGATTGTAACCGGACATGACGATGCGTTGCATCAGCGGATTTCCTTCAAGCACTTTCTTGCGGAAAGCAGGATATACGTCTTGAATCATCTTCATCACACCAAACGAGTGCGGATCAGGTGCTTTGAACGTGTTGAATACTGCATCGTGTACTTTACTCATTAAACGTTGCACCAACTTCTTTTAGTTTCCTTTTGACTGCTTTAACAGCCATTTGAAGTGTAACATTAAAAGATTCAGGATATGATTCTATTGCTTCCATAGATACTATTAAGCCTTTAGCATATATAGTTTCACCATACTTTTCATTACTACGACATTCAATGGCAATACCAATAGTATCTCCGAATGTTTTAGCATAAATAGAAATATCAATTCCTTTTGCTTTTTCAAAACACAAATATTCCATTAGTGTTTTTAAGTTATCGGTTTTTTCTTCAATCATATCTATTTCGTCCATCATAGTATAAGCCCTCTCTGATCGCCACCAGGCGTTTGCGGTACTGTACCCATAAGATTGCTAGGAATTGCGGTAGGTGTCTGCACCGTACCGCCAGCCCCAACAGGATTGATTTGAGATACAGTAGGTGCTATTGTGCCAGCAAACTCGTCTACTTCTTCGCCTTCTGTCTGCAACTTAAACCCTAGAATCTGCTCAAGAAGTTCCTTCAAGCGTTTAGGAGTAATCAATGGCTGAACCTGTCCGTTTGCACCAAGAACCTGCATCTGTGCCAAACCAAGAAGAATGTTGTATTGATCGTTCTTTCCACGAGGAATATCAGACGACATTATAACCTTAGTATCAAAGTCAATATCCGACATAACCAACTCGTCAGTTTCATCGTACACTTCTTCGATAGTAGGTATGCGATAGTTGGAATTGCCTTTGGCACGTTCAAGATGCTCGTTCATCTTAGCATTAGTAAGCGGAACTACTGCTGGCGCACGACCAAGTTCGACAGGATCAATGTACTGTGAATAATTATGTCCTAGTGATGCCCAAAACGGCTTATCCCACTTCTCCAAACACAACTTCAAGCAGTAACGATCAACCCACTCCATAGTTTGCGCAATATCGGACTTCTTGTCGTTAATGCCTACTGATCCTTGAAGCATTTGGCTGTTGATTTGTGTGGCAGTAGCCGATGAACCCTGCTGATTCCCTGTCATAATATCACTGAATCGAGTTGCTCTCTGCGCTTCACGAAGCAGGAACTCAATCATAGTGACAACAACAGGATTGATGCCACCTCCCTGCAATACACGTACATTACCGTTAGGATCAACGCAGATAGCTGGTTGAGAAGGATCGCTGTTAATCTGATCTCCGTCCATCTTCGCTTTAGGATCGACTAGAATCTTCGACTGTGCGGAGAATCTGGCGGCTAGTTCCAGTTCGTCTACAAGGTTATTAACACATTCCTGCATAGGTTTAAGAATTTGTCCATCGCCGTAACCGTAAAACTGTCCGACAATAGGAATCATACGGCAGAAGTAGAAAGGATACTCGTTATCTACGTTCTTATAATACGGTTTACTTGAATCTGATTCTCGTAGTATAAAACCAGCGGAATCCATTTCAATCAACTGCAAGTTATTCTGCGGATTATTGCGTGTCCAAACGTGCAATAACATAAACGACTTGCTATCGTCTACTGAAATATCTGGATTCTCGCCATCGTAACGGTTGTAACCAACAGTAAGAGCATTAGCCTTCTCGTCACCGTACTGTTTTCTTGCCCAACCGATAGTCTGGAAACCAATCTCGTGTATGATGTACTCTGCATACTGCAAGTCTTTGTAGTCTTTAATGCGTCCATCTACCATAACAGACAGCAACGGCGGTACAATCAGTCTGGGAAAGCCATTAGGACGATTGCTTGAATTAGTTAGGGAATTTTCCCAACAAGGCGTAATCCAGCAGTTCCCTAAAAGATCGTAAGTCCTGGTAAAATCCTTGAAATGCAGCATAAACTTGTTTTTTCTACGGAAATACTGCGAAGCGGCATCGTATTTAGGCATAAACGCCCGATGTGCAGGATTATCCGTAACGTGCGTGAACTCAATGTCTGCTTCAATGATGCTTGCTACCTGTCCTTCTACGGTGGGTGTAAGCAACGGTATGAAGTTATTGGGATAATCAGGGTCACGTTCATCTGGCAGACGTTGGCAAGCATACAATTCCACCAACCTATCCCAAAGATTCTTGTTCCTACTAATTTCTCCGCTTCTTGTGTTGTAAAGATCAGAGTAGTATTGACCACGCTCGTACTGTGCGTCTGTTACTAGTCCTTTCCAATCGCCTGAACTAACCTGTTCTTCCTGTACTTCTTCGTAGACTAATGTTGACATTTAGTTCTCGTCCTCCTTGAGCTGATGCTTCTTGTAGTATTGGTAGTTATACAATCCTGTTTGTGGATCAAGATACGGATTAGGACGTTCCTCGATAGTTGGCATGGGCTGATAGACAATATCCTCGTAACTAGTCTTTTCCTTTTCCCTAATAGCTTCTTCTCGCAATTCTGACATGGTTAAAGTGAATGTCTGTTCAAATTCAGTAATGGCTTGAAGCAGTTTCAACAGAAGGAACAGACTTGAAAATAGAATACAGATTATTACAAATAACAGGATATTACCGAGCATAGCGTGACCTCCCTATTCTTTCCTTTTTGAAGCGATTCTCATGTCTACGAATATACTCTTGTACAGTCTGTTTGTCAATTCTTCCAGATTCAACTGCCATTTCCAAATCTATCTTATCCCATTCGCCTTCAAGTTTAGTCTTTTCAGGCTGTAGTTCACAGAACTGCTGTGACCTTGCTTGTAATGCAATCGCCAGAGATATAACACAATTATGAACTAGAATATTGTTTGCAAAATATTCCGGTGTATCAAAGACTTGAAGATTATAAACCCTTTTTATGTTCTCCCCATCTTTTTGCACAAACTTTTCTTCCATTTTCTTGAGCAAGTTGTCTCGCTTTTCCCGGGTTTTCTTCACGCCATTTTGAAAGAGTTGAAATAATTCTTTTTGTTTGAGTTTTACCATTTGCAGAATAAATCTCTTTAGATTTTTGTGGATTATTTTCTCTCCAATTTTTAAGGTCTTTTTTGTTTCTTTCGCTTTGTTTTTTACCGTTTTCGATTGATTTGTTTCGTCTTTCTTCTTTAAGCATATGGTTAGAGCAATGTTTACTCTTTGCAAGACATTCAAGATTATCAATTGAGTTATTAAGTGTATTTTCATCTTTATGATGGATAACATATCCTTCGGGAATTTGACCAAAGTTATCAATCCATATTTGTCTATGCAACGAGAATGGAGATTTTTTCCATTTATCGTGTCTCCAAAAATATGAGCTGTGTTGTCTCCGTTTGGATTCTGGGTATCTGTGATATTTTTTCCCGTTATAAATAATTGTTTCGCGTTCCATACTTGAACCTCCTCAATTACGGATAGTCTATTGTTCCACATGTATATTATATCACTATCCCTAACTAAGTCAAGTGGTTTTTCTCCTTCTAATGTAAAAACGGGATGTGTTGGTGTCCCAACTAATCCAATATTAGAAATGACTTTTTTACGTCTATTTCTCGTCATTACTACTGGTTTATATCCATTTCTTGTTAAAACCATATCTCCCTTTTTTATTTTTTCGATTGGTATTTGTCCCTTATCTGTTAAGACTAAAGTTCCTTTAACAAAACAATCATCGTGTGCGCCAGATTCTGCCGCCCAAAAGATACCCTTCATCTTGCGCTCTTGCCTAGTGAACGTCATCATTTCCTCTATTGTAGCAACATCGTTAATCAAGGCAATATGTTCTGCTGTCCAAGACACCAAAGCAGAAAGCATCTCCTGTCTGTTTGCGCTAGTAGTCCTGAACCCATACTTCAATTCTGTGCGTTCCCTTACGCTGTCAGACGGTGACATTTTACGGTAGAAGTTAGTATATCCCAATTCCTGGAACTTTTTAAGAGGATAGGCATCAAAGTTCACCTCTGGACATACCAACGCTTCGTTATAATACCAAGCCAAACCAAACAACTGCAATACGCAAATATCTGGATTCTGTTGACTATGATAAACAGCTACCTGTTCTCCGGTGAGATTGTTGATTATATGCCCAGCATAATAGTCAGAGCCTTCCCCTGCTGTATCAAATGCCAATACATACGGCACTTTCTTTTCCGGTTCTTTATAAATCCATGTTTCTCCATCTGAATGGTCAAACGATCTGAACGAATCTTTGTTAGGCAATCCGTTCTTATCTCTTTCGTATGAGAACTCGATACGTCTTGGAGGATTCTCGTAGTGTAAGTCACGTAGTTTTGTCAGTCTGTTATTCAATAGATTGGCATTGAATACGGTTACGCCAGTAGTACCCCAGTCACCTAGAGCATAAATAGAATATTCAACAGGACTAGTGTATCTCAAGAACTCAAAGTCTGCCTTAGTATCAGCAGGACACCAACGATTATCCTTATATGTAGTTTTCAATATGATGTTATCTCGTTTTGGTAATTGGTTAGTAACATAATCAAACAGCCAATGCGTTCTGCTGATAGGGTTAAATGAAAGTATAATCCTACCCTTAATTTTAGGATCACGTAAACGCCGTTTAATTTCACGAAGAACCTTAGGGTCTTGCTCTGACGATATTTCCTCGTACCAAGCGTCAGTCATGTTGCCATGCTTGAACGTGATTGACTTGATATCCTCTATGTTGTCTACGCCAGAGAACATAATCTCGTTGCCGTTGATTCTATTTACCATATACGGAACAGGGTGTTCGGTAATCTTCCAGAAGTCTAGCAAGTGAAAGAAGTCCAACGCCTTATATAGTTCAGGATAGCACGACTTTACGCAGTCAGTCTGTTGTGTACGCAACGCTACAAGGTTTCTGCCGGGCATCATGGTCATCTGTATCGCTAGTTTCTGCGCTATAAAAAACGACTTGCCGGAGGCTGAACCACCATAATAACATTCAAACTGCGCTACCTTTTCCAGATATGGAAAGTACACGGGATTAAACACCTCGGGGTCTATATCAAGATGAAATTCACTTGGGAGTGCTTTTTGAGAAATAGCCATTAAGTGTCCTTCCTTGACGTACATTTGTCTTTCATGTAAACTATAACAGATAGAACACTAAAAAACAAGGAGAATATCGACTATGAACTACAGTAGACGTTCAGTGTATGATGACAATTCATTCAGGGTAGATTGCAGGATTTGCGAGGACTTGGAACTAAAGACAGAGAAAAGACCAGACGGCAGTATAACATCAGTTGTAACATTCCTTGCGGTAACCAACAGTAACCAATACTCTAATCGTGTAAACTGCCACTTCTATCTTAGAGCACATGGTAAAAAGGCAGAACGTATATTCGCTACAGTAGCAAAAGGCTATGGAATATCAGTAGAAGCTGAACTAAAGGAACTGCTAGAGAAGAAAGTGGAAAAGACGCTGCGTAAGTCTACTATAACTCGCTACAACGTCTTTGATATTAACCGGTTTCATATTGTGTCTGTGCCTAACAACGGAACCAACGAGGAAACAACTACGGATATTTTCTTTGATATGAAAGAGGAACCTACTTTCTAGGATACAAGCCGCAGTCTTTTCTTTCGCACTCTTTGTCTTTCGGGCGCAACGGACAGTTCTTTACTTGAGAGCAAGTCTGATACATTTTGATACATACCTCCATAGGGTTTAAATTTACACCTTATAACACAAACTCGTACGACTTATGTGATGCTATGACACTTATTCGTACCAATAATATGTAAAACTACATCTTTTCCGAACATATACGGTTTTAACCGCTATCTATCCATCTGATAAATCTGCATACAGCCATACGATACCAACGGCAGTTCCTGCATTGATTGTGTACTTTCATACTCTTATTCTCCTTCAAAAGAGTGTCAAATATTGCTGTACCAAATATCTCGCAAACCCCTAACATCGTTCCATACAAAACTTAATACGGTTTTTGTACCTTCCGAGTATCCTTGCTGATGCTCCCAATAGCTGGAACTGCAAATAGTCGGAAGATGCCTGATAGTTATTCCCTCGCTTTCTTCTGTCTGCAATATTTCCTTAACCTTATCCGTATGCAAGTGTCCACAATGAATCTCAACGTGTTTGCTTAGTCCGTATTCCTTCCTGGCTCTCTGCACTAGCCAGCCACGCATATTCTTTGCTGGCATATCTCCGTGTGTAAATCCTACAAGATTGCAACCAATAAGCCGATACTTCTGAGGATCAGGTGTAATGTCGAATGTAATGTCCTTGTCGTTCCAGAACCGCATCTTCAATGCAGACATTAGCATATATCCAGTAGTTCTATCGTGGTTTCCGCAGACGTACACAATCTCTACTGGAGCATAGTGTGCCAATCTATCTATCGCAGGAATCAACATATCCAAAGTGCAACTGAATATCTTTGCCGTTCTTCCGTCTGCCTGTTGGAATGTACCCTTAGTTGTTTTCTGCTCGTCGTTGTCAATATGCATCAAATCACCCAAAGTAACAAAGTATATCTTCTTGAACGCTTTACCTTTACACCGCTCTGCAATATCGTCTATGCAACTGTCGAACCGTTCCTTAACGATGTGCAAGTCGTAGTCTTCGCCTGTTTCCTCTCGCCATGCCAGCAATCCGCTATGCAAGTCAGGAAGGTCTATTTCCAGCGTGTCTAGCCCTTCTACTGCATAATTATGCACTTTTTCTGCATAATTATACATTCCCTTATGACTAGAGAAGTATTCGTCTATCATGTCAAAAGTAACTTTACTAGCAATAGGTTTAGCACTTAACTTGCTTTGATACTGCACAATATGCTCTTGCAGTTTGCTCTGACTGTGCCAACGGTTATTGGTATATGAAACATCTTCCATGATCTCGATTAGGCA
>Ga0247841_10006242_pt1 | contig 18596 bp, 13 predicted proteins | sample LaCruzMarch2015__2_FD_192410 | JGI IMG/M metagenome (GOLD analysis project Ga0247841, IMG submission 192410) | Freshwater microbial communities from meromictic Lake La Cruz, Castile-La Mancha, Spain - LaCruzMarch2015_18m | ecosystem: Environmental > Aquatic > Freshwater > Lake | place: Spain... | reverse complement strand
CGCATCTGGAACTGGTCGGGTATGGCGCAGGAGTTTGCGTACAAGCGCGAATTGCAGGAAGAGCTGATGCAGACGCGCCGGGAAGACACGCTGGCGCGGCGGAAATTCTACGATCCCAATTCATATTTCTACACCTATCAACGGGTGCGCAAGGAAGAGAACATGGTGGACTCGCATGTGCGCGTGACCGACAATGACGCTTTTCTTCTGCGGGACGAGCGCTATTATGGCGACGGCTTGACGTTGCCGGAGCAAGCGACGGATGTGGTGCTGGTGCAACGCGAGGCGCGGCGCGGAAACGCAAGTCCGGCGCTGATTGAAGACGCGATCACCAACGCGCCGCCGCTGCTTAGGCCGGCGGCACCGGCACCGCCGCCGCTGCTGCAGGCGCCGGCGCCGCATCGATAAGATTGCCAATGGCGATCATCAGGCCTGACAGCAAGAAAAACATGTACATGGGCTGGACTTGGCGCATGATCCATTCGAGGGTGCTGTGCATATGCACGAGCGCAAACCCGGCCAGCATGCCCAGCAGCAGCGCTTTGTAGAACGGATCCTTGCAGCGCAGGAAGAGCAGCACATTGCGCAGCATGAAGCGCGCGATGAACAGGATAAAGGTCCACATGCCCAGCCAGCCGATTTCCCCGGCGTACAAATAATAGAGATGATGGGCGGTGCCCAGGCGGCTCTGGCCCATCGGGCTGTCACGAAATTCCTCCGGGTTGCGTTCCTCGAGGCGGTCGGGATAGACATACCAATAATATTCGGTGTTGGCCAGCGACCAGGAGAACAGGTTGATGCCGACGCCAAAGAAGCGGTTATTGGCCATGGCGCGCGCCGCCTGGTTGAAATACACGCGGGTTTGCGCGGATTCCTCGGGCGCCTCCTGAAACCGCTTGATGATGCGCGGCAAGGCGATCGCCATGACCACGCCCGCAAAGCACAAGGCAGTGGCGATCAGCACGCCCTTGCGCATGGTTGGCTTGATCAAGATAGAGACGGCGGTCACGCCGCCCATGGCAGCCGGCAGCATGACCATGCCGGCGCGCGACTTGGTGAACACGACCGCCAGCAGGCCGAGCGGCACGGCGATGGTCGCGGCGGTATTCCAGCGGCCGGGCAGCAAGCGTTCCAGCACCAGCGCGGTCAAGATTGGCAGGACCAGCTCGATGTACATGGCCATGGCATTGGGATGATTGAAGCTGCCCATGGAGCGGTAGACCACGGTGCGGGTGACATATTTCTGCCAAAAGACGACGGTGCCCTGAAACAGGATCGCGCCCACCAAGCCATAGATGACGGCCAGCACATCGCGGCGCTCCTGCACGATGTTGACCATCACCCAGTACAAGACCAGGCAGCGGATAAACTTATGCACGGCAAACCAGCCATAGAGCGGCATGGCCGAGCCGCTGATGGACAGCATGGCGATGAGAATGAGCAAGAGCCAGAGCATTGAGTTATAGGGCAGCCAGATGATTTTCTTGCGGGTGGCCCCGCTCATGATCAGCAGGGCAAAGCCAAAGAACAGCAAATCCGGGATGGTGACGCCAAAGCCGCGCTCGACGCCGCGATACGGCTGGAAGAAGACCTCCATGTAAAACGGTTTTTTGATGTGGCAGGTGCTGAAGACCATGAGGGACAGCATCAGCCGGCGCGACTGCGGCATGAAATAGAGGATCGCGAACACGGCCGGCGCGCCGATCACGAACATCAGGATGCCGAGGAGCGACCAGAGGGTCATGCCGTGGCACCGGGTGGCTGCGGCAATTGGCGCGCGAAGGAGAGCAGGCCGCGCAGGCCCTCCGCCCATTCGCGCGGATGGCGCGCGCGCAATTTCAACATCAGCCAGCGGCGGCGGTGGTATTCCCAGTAGAAGGCGTGGGCGCAGGCGGGCATGGCGCGCACATCCAGGGCGGCATCGAAGGCGTGCCAGACCTCGGTTTTGAGCGCGCGCGGCAGGAGCATGTTGGCGAAGGCCAGGCGCAGGTTGTAGTAATCATTGAGCAGATGGCTGCGCGGATTGGTGTTGGCAAAATCGATCATGCCGATGCGCCGGCCCTCGACATGGATGTTGCGAAAGACACAGTCGCCGTGCGCAAAGGACGGCACGATGCGGGCGCGGTAGAATGTGTCGGCGATGTGCGCGCCGCTGGCGGGCATGGCGTGGAACAGCAGGCGGCCCAGCACCGGCATGGCGCGCAGGCGGGCCGAACAATAGGCGATATATTCGCCAAAAAACGGGTCGGTGGGCGCGTCCGGCTGGCGCGTGGTTGCCTGCCAGCGTTGCAGCACGGCGGCCAGGATGCGCATGGCATTGATGGCGCCGGCGCGGGCGTTGTCATCGCGTGCGGCGCGGCGCAGCAGGTCGCTGAGCGGCGCGCCGCTGACAAAGCTGATGCAGACCAGGTTTTCGGCCGGCGCATGCGCCAGGGTGCGCGCGTCAATCAGTTGCGGGTCGGCGTGCGCAATGGCGTGGTAGGCATCGACCGCCGCGGCCTCGAACGCGACCAGCTGGGTGTGCGCCGGCAGGTAGTGCTTGATGATGCAGCGTGCCGCGCCCGTCTGCGCCTGGTAAATGCTGCAATACGGGTTGCGCTTGATCAGCTGTAGCGCATGCAGCTCGAGGCCCAGCGCCTGCGCAAAGAAGGCGGTGCGTTCCGCCATGCTCAATTGCAGCGTTGCCATATGGCCAGGAAGCGTTGGGATGCGTGCGCCCATGCGGTGCGCTCCGCCGGCGGGTCGCACAGCAAGCCGGGCAACTGCCGATACAAGTTTTCGCGCGCATGGCGCACGGAACAGCTGCCATTCTGGGCGTTGCGCAGGAGGTTGCGCGGCCAGCAGTGCAGGCGGTTTTCATCGGGTTCGCGGATGCCGCGCCAGGCGGCGTACGCGGCGGCGCTGTGCCAGACGCGGCCCGCCCGCACCGATTCGACGTGCAGGAAGACGGCGCACCATTGCTGCGCCAAACTTGCCACGGCGGTGTCCGACGCCACCTCGGCCGTCACGGTGTCCGGCCTGAATTTGAATTGCAGGGCGGCGTGGTACAGCGGTTCCAGGTTGAAGGCGGCGACGGCCGGCACGCGCGCGGCCAGGTCATGCAGGCGCAGGTCGCGGCCGCGATACGGGGTGGCGAAGCAATGATGGACGATCAACAACGCATCCCCGAGCGCCAGGGCGCATTTCCAGTAATTGCGCCGGATGAAATCCGGATCGGGTGCGGGCTCGACGGCGCGCAGGACGCGCAACGCCCAGAGCAGGCCGGCGCCGCGGTTGAGCAAGAGGCGGGTGGCCTCGATGGCCGGCAGCGGTTCGGCCAGCGCGCGCGGCGCCAAGTCGCGCAGGATTGTGGCCGGCCCCTGCACGACCACATGCTCGTTCAGCAAATCGTACCACATCAACCAGCGCGGCCAATGGCGGATGCGGGCCGGGGTCAAGGGCCGGGAGAAGTCGACATGAATGCCCAACTGCGCGGCATGGCGCGCGCAGATGGCCAGCAATGCCTGGTGCTGCACGGCGCGGCGGCGGCGCACGACCAGGGTGAAGTCGAGATCGTTGTAGGGCGCCTCGCACCCGTCGCGCTGCACGACGGCGCCTTCGCCGCGGCCATAGCCGCCGCCCAGCACCAGCGCGCACAGATTGTCACCTTCCACGGCGGCCACCTCGGCGCCAATCTGGCGCAGGGTCGCGTCGAGCAGATCCTCGAGCGCCGGCGCGCCATCCGGGGTATAGCGGTCACGCAGATGCATGGGATGCCCCGGTGGTGGTGGTGAGTGCGCGCCGGCCGTCGCGAAAGCCATGCCGGCGCCCGAACAATTGCGCCAGGCGCAAGGCGGGCGCATACACGGCGCTGCGCAGATAGCCGCGTGGCAGGGCGAAGCGCCAGTCATTGAGGACTTGATGCGCGCACGGCAGCAGCGCATAGCGCAGCCATGATGCGTCCCATGCCGACCAGTCGTAGAACAGGGCCTCGGCTTTGCCCTCGCCGTATTGGCGCCGATACCATTGGCGCAGGGTGTAATTGTGCGAGTGCATCACGATGGCGTCGGGCACATAGGCAATCTGCCAGCCCAGTTGGCGCATGCGCCAGGTCCAGGCGATATCCTCGGAATACTGGATGCGCTCGTTGAACGGCTCGGCCAGCCAGCATGTGCGGCGCAGGGCGGACGAGGCCATCGAGAAGCAATGCCGCCAATATTTCTGGCGCGCGCCGTCGCCGTAGGTATCCTCGGTGTCCTTGGCAAACAGGGGTGTGCAATCCGGCCGGGGAATCTGGCGGCCAAAGACGGCGGCCGTCTTTTCATTGTGAAAGCCGGCCAGCAAGCGCGCGAGCCAGTCGTCGTGCTGCGGCGTGCAATCGGAATTGAGGAAGACCACGAATTCGCCGTCGGTGCGGGCCATGGCCTGGTTGAGCACGCGGCCGGGCACATACGCGCCGGCCGGAATGTCAATGATGTGCGCAGTGTACTTGGCCGCTTCGGCACGGGTGCCGTCGGTCGAGGCATTGTCCATGACGAGCAGTTCATGCGGCAGACGCTGGCGCGCGAGCATGGCCAGGGTGTGCGCGACCAGCGGCAGGTCATTGTGTGAACGCATGACGATCCACGGTTTCATCGGCGCTCCGGGGTTGCAGTGTGCGATCGGCGCCGCAGCATGGCGGTGATGCGTTCGCCATAATAGGCGCGTTCCTTGGCGGACAAGCCCAGCAGGCCGAAGCTGGCGGCAAAGACGAGGCAGGCGCCGAGTTCGAGCACGGCGATGCGCCACAACGCGGTGGGCGGCAGCACCTGCTGCAAGGCCCAGACCGCGCCCAGCATGAGGGCACAGGGCACCACTGACGGCAGGAGCGCGGTGCGGTAAAACGCAAAGATGGACAGATGGTAGGTGCGGCAGGCGCGCGGACAGATGACGCCCGCCTCGATCAACGTGCTGGCCAGCAGCGTGGCCAAGGCCACGCCGTTGATGCCCAGCGGCACCACCATGACCAGGGTCAAGATCAGGTTGAGCACTTGGCCGGCGATGGACGCCATCGAGGTGAAGCGCTGGTGTCCGGTCATGGAGAGCACGGTGTCGGGCACCGAATGGACAATGCCGATGAAGGCCGCCAGCAGCAGATAGCGCAGTGGCATCACGGCCGGCGCATACTCGGGTTTCATCCAGACCTCGATCAACGGGCGCGAGAACCAGAGCAGGCCGACCAGCAGGGGCGTGGCCATGGCCGTGGTCAGTTTGGACGCCTTGCGCAGGACGGTGCGGATGGCGTCGTTATCGCCGGCGCCTTTCAATTCGGCCAGCAAGGGGGTCAGCGCGGCGCTGAACTGGCTGCAGAGCAGGCCGGCCTTGGCGACCGTGCTCATGGCCACGCTGTAATAGGCGACCTTGCTCAAATCCAGGAACTGCTGAATGACGATCGCATCGACGCGCGTGTACAACAAGGAAGAGACCTGGATGACAAACGAGTAGGCCGAGAACGAGGAAATCTCGCGCAGCATGGTGCGGTCAAAGAAGCGCGGCGCCACGCGCACGCCCGGGTTGATGCGCGTGCTGATCAGCATCGTCACGGCGCTCGATACCACGAAGGTCAGCAGGTTGATCCACGCCAGGGAGGCCACCGACGGGCGCCAGGTGAAGACGGCATAGGTGACGGCGGCATACACCAAGGTGCTCAGGATCTTGATCAGGTTGACGAAGACCTGGCGTTGAAAGCCGACCAGGATGCTGGCGAACATGCTCATGGGCATGCCGTATGCGGCGCGGAATGCCAGCAGGAAAAAGACGGTGGAGGCGGCGTGGCCGAGGCCGGCGGGGATGCGGAAGATGTGCGGAACCAAGGGTGCGCAGCCGGCCGCGGCCAGCAGCATCAGCGCGCCCAGCGCGATATGCACCCAGAAGAACGTGGCGGTGACGCGCCCGAGCCGGTCCAGGTCGCTGCGCCCGCGCGCGTCGGCGACAAATTTAACGACGGCGCTCGAATAGCCAAAATCGAAGAGGGCAAACAGCCCGACGGTTGACCACATCAGCGACCACAAGCCGAAGGCGTCCTTGCCGAGCATGTGGGCGGTGAAGGGCGTCAGGAACATGAAGACGACGACGTCGACGACTTGGCGCGCGTAATTGGAGGCGGTGCCGCTGATCACCCCAAAGGCGCGATTTTGGCGGGTCTCACTCATGGACTGCTCCGGTCGGGTAAAAGATAACCAAAGGCGGCCATGGTCTTGACCATGTTTTTGACGGTGCCTTCATCCATGGCGATGGCGAAATGGGCGTCGGCGAAGGTGTACAACGGCGCGATGCGCGGATTGACCGGCGGAAAGACCGTCTCCTTGACGCGATAGCCATCACCGTTTTGATGCGGGCCTTGCACCTGCATGCCGGCGACCACTTCACCGGCGGGCGCATAGCGGCTGTTGTGCAGCGGGGCGCGCACGCAGCGCGGGCCCAGGCCGACTATGAAACTGCGCCCGAGCGGATTGGCGCCGAGGGCATAGTCACAGGTGCGCAGCATCCAGGTGCGATACAGGTTGTTGCTGGTCAGGATATGCGCGCGGCGGCATTCATCGAGCCAGACCGGCGCGCCGCCCGTGCCCCACATGACCGGCGCATTGGGATGGCGGATGAAGGCGTAGCCCATGGTGCGCGCATTGGCAATCCACTTGTCGGCGGTGGCGATCAGCTTGGCGCGCACGCGGCGCTGCAGGGCCGCATCCGTGTCAGCGGGCTGGCAGCGCGCATAGGCCCAGGCGGCGTCGCGCTGGTCGTAGGTTTTCCAGCGTTCGAGCGATGCGCGCAGATCCGTGCGCCAGACACACTGCGCCAGGAAATCCTGGTTATAGCGCGGGGCGCGCGTGGTCAGCAGCAACTGTGCGGCGGCGAAGGCATACGGGTCGCTGAACTGTTCATGGCGGGCGAAGTCGCTGGTGGTGGCGGGCGGATGCTGGCGCGCCCAGTCGTAGGCGCGTTCGGCGCGCTGCAAGCAGGCGGCCGCCTCCTGGGTGCGGCCCAGGCTGCGCATGACCCGCGTCAGGTTTGCCATGACGCCGGCGAAGGCAAAGGACGCCGCGGCTTCCTTGGGATAGACATAATCGCCGCCGGGATCGAGTTCGACCGTCTGAATGAAATTCGGATCGCCGGCCGATTCCGTGCCGCCGTACACACCGCCGTCGTCGTCCTGCAGGGCACGCCACAGCTGCAGCGCCCAGAGCGCCTCGTCGACGATGTCGGGGATGCCATTCGTGTTTTCGGGAATGCAAAGCTGGCCGTCATAGAATTTGCGGGGCGCGCTTTCGTAGACATCCAGGAGGATGGCGGCGACATCCAGATGCGAGCGCGGATTGTAGTCGCCGGCGTCGTGATGCCCGCCGGTTGCCGGCAGCACGACCGGCAAGCCCGCGCGCCGGACGACATGCTTGGGCAGATCCTTCAGTGCATGCGTGCTGGCGCGCGGCAGATCCACCAAGGTCAGCCCGTTGGTGTGGCAGGCGATGCGGCGCCAGGGCGAATGCGGCGGTGCGAGCGCGATGCCGCAGCGCTGCGCATACACGCCGAAGGCCTGGGTGGCAAACGCCTGGACATACACATCCGGCGCAATGGCGAACGGCAGACTGCGCCCGATACCGGGCACGTGGAGATAGTATTGGCCGGTCACGCACCATGCCGAAAAGTCCAGGGCATAGACATTTTCGCCGGCATGGTCGCAGTGATAGATGCCCTCGTTGCACGTGCCGGCGCTCTGCACCATGTCTGCCCGGCCGGTGAAGACGGGCGCGCCCGACAACGCGGCGCAAAGGTAGAACGGCGGTGCGGCGGTCAGGGACAAGGCATGCATGGTCACTTCGTCGCGCGCACCCGGCGTGCGCGGTGCGCCGCCCAGCCAACGGCCGAGATAGGCGCGCTTGACCGGCGCATCCGGCAGATAGCCCAGTTGGTTGGCCTTGATGGACTGCGCCAGGTCCGTGCGTGCATTGACAACGCGGGTTTGCGTGCGCGTGCCGCCCAGCGCCTGCGCGGCAACGGCCACGCTGACGGTGGCGCCGTCGGGCACATCCATGGCGCAGTGCAGAAAGACTTCGTGGGCCGGCAGGGCGGCATACGGCCAGCCGACGGGAACGTAGGCTTCAAGAAACGTGCGCCGGCTGACCGTCAGCAGGGGACACGCCTGGCCATTGATGGTGACCGTGTAGGCCTCTGGCCGGTCACCCTGCGCGGGCGCGAAGGCGGGGCCGCATTCGAGGCCCAGAATGCCGACGCCGCAGGATTCGATGCGGCGCAAGCCCAGGACCGCCTGGGTGTCTGCGCTGGCGTGTGCCGGCGCGCCCCATTGCACTGGCGCGGCGCAGCGCGCGGCCGTCACCATCTCGCGCCCGCTGCCTTGCGCGACCACCGCATACGTGCAGCCCGTCCGCAATGGCTGCGGCATGCGCAAGGTCACGTCGGTGCGCCAGCCATCCGCAAGCGCGCTGCCGGCCGGCGTGCGGCACTCGCGCACCCGTTGCACGCGCACGTGCGCCGGGCGGACGAAGCGGTCGTAGGCATAGCGCGGATCATCCGCACTGATGATGCGGTAGGCATCCGCCATGGCGGCCGCCTTGGGATTGACACTGGCGCCAATCATGAGGACGACGTCATCCGGCGTGGCGGCCCATGCGGCACGCACACCGTAGGTGGCGCGCACCTGCGGGCGCAAATCGGCGGCGGCCGTCATAAATGCTGGCGGGCTGGCCTTGGTGGCCGGCGCGCGCCCATGACAGGCGGGCAACGCGCACACGATGCCCAGCAGCCAGCCAATCCACCAGCCGGCGCTCACGCGCGCATGGCTCCCGTTCCCGGCGCTCATTTTTTCAAGGTGGTGTGGATCATATGCGCCAGCGTTGCTTTGCTGAAAGGCTTGGGCAGGAAGGGCGGATGGTCGTTAATGGTGACGGCGTGCAGCAACTGCTGTTCGGGATCGCCCGACATCAGCACGACGCGCAGGCCGGGCATGAGGGCGCAGAGTTCGCTGGCCAGCTGGTCACCATGCAGTGAGGGCAGGATGACATCACACAGGAGCAGATCAATCGGCTGCGTGGCTTGGGTGATGAGCGCGCGCGCCGCGCTGGCGTGGGTGGCGGTCAGCACCGTGTAGCCCAGCGAGCCAAGGGCATCCGCCAGCAAGCGCAGCACTTCGGGCGTGTCTTCTATAATAAGAATGCGCGCGGTGCCGCGGGGCAGGGCGGCGTCATCCGCGGCTGGCGGCGCAACCGGCAACGTGCATTCGCCGGTCATGGCCGGCAGATAGACTTGAAAGGTCATGCTGGTCGGCCCGCTGGTGTGCAGGCTGATGTAGCCGTGGCATTGCTCGATGATGCGCGTGACCACCGTGTAGCCCAGGCTGACCGGCGAGATGCGCGCCGACAGGAACGGTTCAAACAGGCTGTTGGTGCTGGTGTGCAGGGCGGCGCTGCTGACGATCGTGATGTTGATGACGACGTGCTCGCCGGGAACCAGATGGGTGGCCGTGGCGCACAAGGTTGCGTCCAGCAGTTCGCGCGTGATGGTGATCGACACCGTGCCGCCGGCGGGCGCCATGTGCTGGATCGTGATGGCCAGATTCAGCATGGCTTGTTCCATCAGCACCGGATCCACGGCGATGGTGCTGTGCTGGCGGTCGGACTGGACGGAGATGCTGAACGAGTCGCCGAGCAGGCGCTCGATCCAGCATTGCACGTTGGTCAGCACGGAGGTGATCTCGACGGTTTCGGGCTGGTTGCCATACTTGCCGACAAAGGGCAGCAGGCGCTGGCTCAGGTGGGCCGCGCGCATGCTCAGTTCGCAGATATTGGCGGCCACTTTGCCGACCGGATCCTGGCTGGCGAACTGGTACATTAAAATCTCGGCGTTGCCAATCACGGCCGTCAGGGTGTTGTTGATGTCATGCACCACGGCGCAGGCAACTTTGGCGATCAACTGCGGCGTTTCGGCCTCCGAGGCCTGGTGCTCGAGGTGCTTGTGCGCCGTGATGTCCTGCACCATGCCCTCGCAATAGCTCAGCTGCCCGTCGCGGTCGCGCACGCTGCGGGCATTGATGCTGATCCAGATCGGCGTGCGATCCGCGCGGTAGACTTCCGCCTGGAAATTGCGCACCGCGCCGTCCTTGTGCAGGTGCGCCAGCAAGGCCGCATGGCGCTGCGCGTCCACATACTCGTGCGCGCCGACCTGATGCGTCACGGCCAGCAGATCCTCAATGGCGGCATACCCGAAAATGTGGGCGAAGGCCGGATTGATCGTCAGGTACTGGCCGTCAACGGTGCATTGGAAGAAGCCCTCGACCGCGTTCTCAATGATGGCTTGATACTTGGCCTCGGCTTGGGTCAGCGACTCGGCCGCGTGCGTGCGCTCGATGGCATAGTTAATGGCGCGGATCAGCACGTTGGCGTTCAGCTCGCCCTTGTCGAGGTAGTCTTGTGCGCCGGCCTGAACCGCCTGCACGCCCAGCTTCTCGTTGGCAAAGCCGGTCAAGACGATGATGGGCGTGTGCGGCGCGGCGTTGAACAGGCGCGTGAAAGTCTCGAAATTCTGGCTGTCGGGCAACCACAAATCCGTCAGGACGAGGTCGAAGCGCCGCTCCGCCAGGAGCTGCAGCGCGGCAGCCAGCGTGTCGACCGCCGTCACCGTGATCGGCGTGCCCGCTTCACGCAGCAGTTCCTTGACCAGGCAGGCGTCACCCGGATTGTCTTCAATGAGCAACACGTGCAGTGGGGTGGTAGTCATGGGGAATGCTCCGATGGTAGAGTTGCGGTCATCAGCCAAAAGCGGGCGAAGCTGCGCACGCTGGTGGTGAAGTCAGTCAGGGAACTCGGCTTGACCATGAAGGCGTTGGCGTGCGCCTGGTAGGCCGCGCGGACTTCGTGCGCGGCGCTGGACGTGGTCAGCACGATGAGGGGAATCGCGGCCCAGTGCGGATGCGCCTTGACCGTGGTGATCAGGTGCAGGCTGCCGTGGCAGGGCAGATTCAGGTCGAGCACAATCAAATCCGGCCGGCACGCGCTGTGGTAGAGCCCGCGGCGCTCAAGGTAGTGCAGCGCCTGGATGCTGTCCGGCACCGCATGGACCGTCACGCCGGCATACTCCTCGCGCAGGCATTCCTCAAACAAGCGCACGTCGCCGGGATTGTCTTCAACAAGCAGTAGTTGCAGGTTCATCGTGGGGCTGTGGCTGTGCCGCACTGCGCGGCAGCGTAAAATGAATGCACGTGCCGGTGCCTGGCTGGCTCTCCGCCCAAATGCGCCCGCCGTGCCGTTCGACAATCCGGCGGCACAAGGCCAGGCCGATGCCGCTGCCCGGATATTTCCGGCCGTGCAAGCGGCGGAACAACATGAACAGCTTGTCGGCTTGGGCCGGGTCGAAGCCGATCCCGTTGTCGCGCACGCTGATGCACCATTCCGTCGGCGTGGTCGTGACGTCGAGCTGCACGCGCGGCGCGGCCTCGCCGCGGAACTTCACGGCGTTGCTCACCAGGTTCTGCAGCAACTGGGTCAACTGCGCCGCGTCACCCTGCACCTGCGGCAGCGGTGCATGCGTGATCACGGCGCCGCTCTCGTCGCAGGCCAGCTTGACGTGCGCCAGCGCCTGGGCCAGCACTTCCTCCAGCGCGACCTGCTGCAACGGCTTGCCCTGGCTGTGTACCCGCGCGTACTGCAACAGGCCCGTCACCATCTCGCGCAGGCGGTTGGCGCCGTCCACCGCGAAGCCGATGAAGGTGTCGGCATCCGCGTCCAGCTTGCCCTTGTAGCGCCGCTCGATCAGTTGCAGGTAACTCGAAATCATGCGCAAGGGTTCCTGCAAATCGTGCGAGGCGACATAGGCAAAATGCTCAAGCTCGCTGTTGCTGCGCTCGAGCTCGGTGGCATAGCGCTGGATTTTGTCCTCGGCCTGGGTGCGCTCGGTGATGTCGGTGTCGCTGCCGCGGTAGCCCCGCAGGGTGCCGTCGGCATGCAGCAGTGGGCTGCCGTTGGTGGTCAGCCAGACCAGCCGGCCATCCTTGGTCTGGGCCGCATTTTTTAGATTGCGGAACGATGCCTTCCGGGCGAAAACATCAAGCGCGGCCGCCTTGAACGCCACGCGCTCGGCTTCTGGATGCAGGTCATAGAAGTATTTCATGCCGACCAATTCATCGGGCCGGTAGCCGAGCACCTGTTCAACCACGTGACTGACATAAAGGAAACACCCCTGGTCATCGACTTCCCAGGCAATGGTGCCGCTGAGCTCGGCCAACGCGCAGAAGCGGGCTTCGCTCTCGCGCAGCGCCTCCTCGGCCTGCCGGCGCTCGGTGATGTCATCCAGCACGGACAAGACGCCGTCGGGCGTCGGATAGCTGCGCGCACGATAGTAGCGCGGGCCCCACCAGCCCTCGACATGCTGGGCTGCGCCGGTCTGCAGGCAGGTGCGCAGGGCGGTATACGATGCCGTGCGGCCAAAGTGCGGAAACACGTCCAGCAGGGCGCGCCCCACCAAGGCACTGGCCGGCGTGGCGACGGCCTGCGTGTAGGCATCGTTGCAGTAAAGAACGATTTCGTCGCGATTCAGCGCCAGCACGGGCGATTGAATGCAGGCCAGCAAGATGCGGTGTTTCTCCTCGCTCTCGCGCAGCGCGGTCATGGCGCGCTTGTGTTCGCGCATGTCAAAGGTCAGCCCGACGATGCCCACCACGTCGCCGTGCTCATTGCGCAGCGGGACTTTGCGGGTCGTCACGGTGGCCGCATTGCCGGCCTCCAGCAGATCGGCGCCGCCAATCAGCAGCGGCTGGCCGGTGGCGATCACCTGCTGATCCTCGCGGGTGAACATTTCCGCCGTGTCGGGCAGCAGCACAAAATCCGTCTGGCCAAGAATGGCGTGCAAGGGATGCCCCATCGCCTCGCAAAACGAGCGGTTGGCCATCAGGTAGCGGCCCTGGCAATCCTTCATGAAGGCGCTGCCCGGCAAATTATCGAGCACCAACCGCAGCTCGTGCAGGCGGTGCTGCGTGGCCTGGCGCATCTGCTCGCGATTGGTGAAAAAACCGATCAGCAGCAGGATGACGAGGGCGGTGATGCTGATCGGCACCAGCCGGTACACGGCCAGCGCCCGGCGCCAGTCTGTGACCGCCACATCCATGCCCAAGACCATCATCGTCGCCGCGGCCGAGGTGACCGGCAGCGGCGTGTAGGCCGAGACCCACGTGCCCCAACGATCTTGCAAGGGTCCGCCGACGAAGGCCGTCCGCGATGAAAAGGCGCGATAAATCTCCGGGCTGGCCTCTGTATACACTTGGCCGGCCGGCGAGCAATCCACCGAGGTTGCCGGTTCCGAGTCGACATTAAAGACGATCGACGTGCCGTGCCGGCTCATCAGATAAATGAAGCGCACATCCGGCGCCACCATGCGCATGCGCATCAAGCGCCGTTTCATCAGATGGTACACCGGATTGGTGTTGTCGGCCGCGCTGCCGGTCAATTGTTCGGCCAGCCCGCCTTCCCAGGCATTGGCCGCCAGCTCCGCCCGCGACAGCAAGGATTGGGCTTGCAGCGTATGGGCATACTGTCCGGCTCGCGTGGTCAGGAACCAGCCGGCGCCCACCACCAGCAGCAGCACCAGCGCTAGGCGCGTGAGAACCCGGCACGGGCAGCTCGCCAGCGGCATGTCGCGCGCGATGGTGGCGGGCTCCTTGCAATACAGCACCATGCCCAGGGTCATTGCGGCAACGCAGGCGATGTCGCAGCTCTTGATGGCCGCGCCAATGCGGCTGAAAATGTCATGGCGCGCCACGGTCAACAGCGGCGCCATGTTTTCTTGAAAGATGCCGCAGGCAGTGCAGACGCAATAGCCGGCCATGGCGTAGCTGACCAGCAGCAACGCCTGCCGGCCGTGGTTCGCCCGGCGCGCCACGAGCCACAGCGCCACGGCCGCCCACGCGGTGCTGCTGACGTTCAACATCCAGCGCACCCCGTGGCCGCCATGAAACATCCAGACGCCGAAACCCAGTGCGAGGCAGCCGCCGCACAGCAGCACGATGCGTTGCCAACGGCGCACCACGCCGGTCGCGGCCAGCGTCCGGTCGGCAAACACCAGCAGGCAGACAAAGGCCGCGCTGGTCGTCACCTGCCGCGCGCTCGAAAACAGGGGCGTGTCACCCATGCTGAGCCAGACCAGGTTCATCCATTTGCCCGCCGCACTGATGTTGGCGAACAGCGTCAGCCAGAGCCATGGGATCTTGTCGCGCTGCAGCCGCTGCGCCGTGCCGGCGGTGACGGCCAGAATAACGAACAAGACGCCGGCGCAGAAGTACAGGTAATCCCGCTGGCTGGCAAAAAGCTCGCCCATGCCGTCTAGGTCCGCGCCGGAATTATGCGCGGCGGCGCCGCGGCGCCGAACGCTTCTTGATACATCACGTCGTACAAGTCGTCCAGCCGCTGGGGTGGTGTTGCCAGCGCCACATTGCTGGAAAAGCTGGCCACCGAATCGACGTGGTACGGATCGTAGCCGTGCATCCCGGCCAGATGCGCCACGCCCATGTGACTGGGGCACAGCAGCACGCCGGGTTGCAACATGAAGAACAACTCGCCATACAGGTGATCGGCAAAATCACAGCCGTAGTCGTGCAGGGTCGCGGCGTCCAGGATGGTGCCGCGGGTTTCGCGGGCAAGGCAGGCGTGGATGCGTTCGCGCGCCCGCCCGTTGAGGAACCAGAAGCGGGCCATGGTCGAGTCATAGACGGCGACATAGTCGGTGCCAAACTGCAGGCCAAGCCCGTCAATGACCCGCATCAGGTCATAGTCCTCACGGCAGTCGGTCATGCCGTGGTCGGAAAAGACAAACAGGCGCACCGTGTCATAGTGCTGCGCCGCGTGCGCCAGCACGGCGCGCAGCTGCTGCTCGTACCACGCGATTTTGCGGGCGACGCTGTCGGCCTGCGTGCCGTCGCGGTGGAGCACGGCGTCCATTGCCGCCAGGTACAGGTAGGCGAAACGAATCTGGCCGGCGGCCAGCGCCGCCTGCACGCCGGCCAAATTATACGCTTCACTGCGGCGCCAGTCGGACAAGTAAAAGGGGACGGCCCGGTCGCGCAGTTCGTCGAAGATCGTGCGCGCGCCGGAATTAATCCCGCCCGGCTGGTACAGGTCGCGCTTTTCCGAATAGTCAAAATACGGCAGCAACGCGAACGGCATCGCGTACAACTGGAAATAGCCGGTGTAGCCCAGCGCGTATTTCACCACCCGGCTGATATGGTGGCGCACGCGCCCGCGGCTGGCCAGTGACGCCGGCAGCCAGCGCAGCGGGCGCAGCCAGCGAAAGGGCGAGCCGGCCGGATTGTAGTAGTAGAACGAGAAGTGGCCGGTGTCGCGCGGCAGCAAGCCGGTGATGATCGTCGGGTCACAGGTGGCACTGTAGCCGAAGATCGTGCCGAGCGGCTGCTTGTGCGCCAGCACGTCGTCGAGGAACGCATGCCGGCGCAGCAGGGCATGGCCGAGCGCGTCGATGAAGACGCACAGGCTGACGGAACGGGGGTTGCTCATGGTGGGTGTCGCGGTGCGCGGCGCGGCTCAGGCATACGCGCGCAAAGCCTCCTCGCGGGTGGTGAACACATCAAAGACGCGCTGCATGCGCACCAATTCGAACAGCGCGCGCACCTGCTTGGTCAGGCCAAACAGTTTCAAATCGCCGCCCTGGGTGTTGAGCGTGCGCAAGCACGACAGCAGCGCGCCCAGCCCGGAACTGTCAACAAAGGTCACCTGGTGCAGGTCGAGCGCCAGCTTGCCGGCCGCGACCATCACCGTCTGCATCTGCTCTTTGAACTCCTTGACGTTGCTGACGTCGAGCGTGTCGCCCGCATACTGCAGCACGATTACATCGCCGATCGTTTCGTGTGTTACTGTTGCCATACTGTGCTCCTGTCTGGTTTGCGTGAAAGGTGAAACATCAGGGTGGGCCGGGCGCATCCGCCAGCGCGTCCGCCACCGTCGCATAGACCGGCATGACGCGCTGGATATGCACCAGGTCGAACTGCGTGCGGACTTGCGCCGTGACGTTGCAGATCAGCAGCCGGCCGTGGTTGCGCGCCAGTTGGCGCTGGCACAGCAGCAGGGCGCCCAAGGCCGAGCTGTCCACGAACAAGACATGCTCGAGGTTCAAGATAATCGTGGCGCCTGCGTTCATCAAGGGCTGTATCTGCTGCTTGAAGGCGTCAATCATGCCGACGTCCAGGGATTCGCCGCAAACCGTCACCAGCGTGCCCGCCGGCAGTGCTTCGTGTGCAATGGTCATGTGCTGGGGCAGGTGGGTGCCACGTGAAACGCAGTGAATGGTTTGCGCAATACCGTCAGATGGCTGCCCTGGCTGCCAAAGCCATAACTGACCTCGCTGCAGGCGTCCATGATAAAGACCCCAAAGCCTTGGTCGCGACTGCCGTCAAAGGCCGGACTGACCACCGCCTTGGGCTCGAAACTGGCGCCGTGATGCGCCAATTCGAGAAACAGCGCGTCGGCATACGCCTTCATCGTCACGACGATCTGGCCGGCGGGCTGGTTCGCATAGCCGTGCTTGATGATGTTGACCAGGGCTTCTTGAAAGGCCAGCAGCAGCAAGTCGCGCTCCTTGTCTTCCAGCGCGGCCGCCGGCAGGTGCGCCAGGAAGGCCTGCAAGGCGGCCCGCGCGCGGGCCAGGGCGTCATAGTCGCCGGGGATTGTCAGCTGCGCTTCATGGCGCAACTGCGCGCCGGTCGCCATCACGCGCACGACAATGCAGGTCAGGTCGTCGCGCTGTATGGCTTGGCCGGAAAAGGCCGCGACGGCGGCGGTGATGGCGTCCAGCAGCACCGCCGGCTCATCCGCCGCCTGCGCGCACACCAGCGCGCACAGGCGCTCCTCGCCAAACATCTCGCCGGCGCTGTTCTGCGCCTCGGTGATGCCGTCCGAATACAAGACAAACACGTCGCCCGCGGCATACGGCAGGATCACCTGCGAGTACGTTTCGCGCTGGCTGAAGCCCAGCGGCATGTTGCCGCCTTTCAGCAAGGCACACTGGCCGCGCGCGGCCTGGTAGTGGATGCTGGGCGTATGACCGCAATCGACCATCAGCACATGATCGGTCGCCAGGTCAAAACGCAGGTAGCAGCAGGTGATGAAACTGTTCAAGGCAATCAGTTCGGGCGTCACCTCGCGATGCACGGCGTTGACAATGGCGCGCGCGTCCGGAGCGCCGTGCCGGTCGTGCGTGGCGCTCAGCTCCTGCATCACTTGCGGGAACAAGCTCTTGGTGGCCGCGCCCAGCAGCGCGGCCGAAATGCCTTTGCCCATCACATCGCCGATGACCACGTCGAGCGTCTGCGTGCCCTGCTGGTAAAAATCATAAAAATCGCCGTCCACCGACTGCGAGGGGATCGTGCCGGCGGCGATGGCCAGTTCGCGCGTGGACGCCGGGGGATGCCCGGTCAGCAGCGTCTGCTGGATCTTGGCCGCAATGGCGACTTCCTGCGCGCGGGCCTGCGCCAGCTGCTCCTCGGCCCGCTTCAGTTCGCTGATGTCCTGCGCGCAGGCCACATAATGGGCGATCACGCCGTTCTCGTCCTTGACCGGCGCAATCGTCATGGATTGGTAATACGGCGCGCCGTCCTTGCGCCGGTTGATCACCACGTCGCGATAGATCTCGCCGGCCTGCAACACCGCGCGCATGTGGGCGTAGAAGTCCGCCGCGTGCAGTTCCGAGCGCAGCAGGCGCGGCGTGTGCCCCAACGCCTCGGCCATGGCATAGCCGGTCATCTGCTCAAACGCCGGATTGACATATTCAATCACGCCGGCACAGTCCGTGATGTAAATGCTTTCGCCGGCTTGCTCGATCGCGCGGGACAGTTTGTGCATTTCGCGCATCGCGCGCATCTGCTCGACCGTCTTGCCGATGCGCTCGGCGATGTCTTCCAGCAGGATTTCCTTGACAAAACGGCTGTCTTCCGTGCTGTCATCAAGGAATTGCGCGGTCAGCGTGCCCACCGTCGCGTTGGCGGCGCGAATGTTCCACAGCTTGCTCGGCTGGTGCTCGTCATACAGCGGGGTGTGGTAGACGATCTCGCCCACGCGCACCTGCAGCCCCACCGCATCGGCGCGAATCCAGGCTTTCGGCAGAATCTCGGTGGCCCGCGCCAGCATCTGCGCCAACGTGCTGTGCGGATTGTTCATCACGGTCGAGATCATGTGCAAACAGTTCAGCTCATGCACCCGTTCCTGCAATTCGCCGGTGCTCTGCTGCAGGCGCGCGTCAATGTCGCGCTTCTCGAGCGCATTGCTGAACAGGGTCGCCACGACCCGCAACAAGCTGCGCTCGCTCTTGTCCCACTCGCGCGCCCGCACCGGATTGCTGAACGCCAGCATGCCCGCGAATGTCTTGTGGCGTGCAATCGGCAAGGCCAGCAGGGCCGTGATGCCCTGTGCCGCCAGCGACGCCAGCTCCGCGCGCGCGCTCGCGGAGCCTGCTCGCGCGAGGGCAGCAGCACAATCCGCTGCCGCCGCAGCTCCGCCAGCGTCCACGGCACCAGCGCGGCAAGATTGGCGGGGGATAGCGCCGCCACGGCCGGCGCGTCCTGCGCCCGCTGC